>ENA-OOXJ01000916-OOXJ01000916.1-human-gut-metagenome-genome-assembly--contig:-NODE-916-length-21578-cov-15.054268_pt1 | contig 21578 bp, 13 predicted proteins | sample MGYA00241587_ERZ501343 | MGnify/ENA primary metagenome ERZ501343 (study PRJEB25962, sample SAMEA2042918) | human gut metagenome | biome: human gut; feature: human-associated habitat; material: faeces... | reverse complement strand
AGGAGGAAGTCACTATGTCTAGTTTAATTTATGTTGGTATGGATGTCCACAAGGATTCATTTAGTTTATGTTGCTTTGATCTAAATTCAGGCAGTTATTTTGGCGAAACTAAAATTGATGCTAAAGCAAATTTAATATCTAATTATTTAGATGCACAAACTAAATTTCTTATAGAACAAGGTTATGAAGATATAAAATTTATTACAGCTTATGAAGCTGGTTGTTTAGGATTCTCGCTGCATGATCAACTCACTAAGTTAGGAATCGAAAATAAAATTATTGCTCCTACAACTTTATTAAAGGGAACTGGTCAAGGTAAAAAGAAAACAGATCGAAAAGACGCTAAAATGTTAGCTCAAAATCTAGCTTACGGAACTTGTTCCTTCGTTCATATTCCAGATGAAGAAGATAAAAGAACAAGAGAATTTGTTAGGATGGTTTCACACGAAAGGAAACTATTAAGGAAAGAAAAGCAATATATTCTTGCCTTCTGCCTTAGAAATGGTTTCGATTATAAAGATGGGAAGGCGTGGACTGAAGGCCACATAAATTATTTAAAAACCGTGCAAATAGAGAATTTTTTAAGGGAAACACTAGATGAATTGTTGGATTCTTACAACAAGATTTTAGAGAAAATAGAAAGATTAAATAATAGATTAGAAAAAATAGCCAATACCGAAAAATATGCCGAAGGTACCAAAAAAATGGCTTGTTTAAAAGGAATAACACAAACTTCTGCATTAACCATTATTAGTGAGGTTAGTGATTTTAATCGTTTTGCAACCGCGCAAGAATTTTCTTCATATCTTGGGCTTGTTCCCGGTGAATCTTCCAGTGGTCAAAAAACAAATAGATTGGGCATCACTAAAATGGGGAATTCTATCGTGAGAACCTTGCTAATAGAAGCTTCCCAATCAATTGTAAGAGGACAGCCTGGATATAAATCAAAACGACTTAAAGCTAGACAAGTAGGCACAGATGTTAGTGTGATCTCTTATGCGGATAGAGCTACACAAAGGCTGATGAGAAAGTTCTTAAGGCTGATCGCGAAAGGAACAAACAGAAACAAAGCAATTGGTGCAATCGCAAGAGAACTATCTTGTTTTATATGGGGAATTATGACTAACCATTTAGAAGAAAGAAAAGCTTAATTGATTTTTTAAAAAGTGATGATTTGGAGAAGTTTCGAATTTAAACGGTTCAGTCATTCACGGGATAACTATGCGAAATAAACGTTATTAGAGGGTGAGACTATCAGCAGAACCATTGACCTGTAGATAAGCTAGAAATAGTGAATTCACGAATAACAGAGTGGCAATAAGCTGATTTGAATCTTCGAAATTTCGTCAAATCATCACATATATTCAATTTTATTACTATTTACTCTTGACAGGAGGTCACATCATAACAGTTTTTTAGCTCAATAAATTTCATCAATTTTCATTTATTGTATAATTTAAGTGGCGGAGGATTTTGATGAAATTAAAAACTAAAGCAATATTTTTATTACTTCTCAATATAGTTACTTTAACTTCTTGTAAAAGTAATGACCTTAGTGATTACTCTTTGTATTATTCTTATAACGGAGAAGGTAAAGGCTTAGAAGTGTATTGTCGGAAAAAGAAGCCTCTTGGTATTCAGGTTTATTACCTGGAACTAATAGATTAAAAACAGTTGATGAAGTTGAATGGCTACAAGATAATCTTCCTTGCCCTATTAATAAAATGTGTGATATTTTAGACACAATACTAGAAGAAAATGAAAAAGAATATTGTTTTGTTTACATTGTAAGCGTTCCTCCAAAAGTTGAAGAATTAAATCATGCACCTAATGATAGTGAAACTTTATGGTGGCTGCGTGAACAGTTAGATTTATTGCCAACAGCATAGTCTTATTTAATCGATAGTAAACTTAAATTCTAAATAAGTCTTTTTCTTTTGCTTTTATTAAAAGAAGTTATTTTCATGGTGTTATTTCCTGGTAGACATTTGTTACATTTTTTAATTTTTACCTAAGTTTTGCAAGGTTTTTTATAAATTGTTGCTTAAAACTGATCGCTGTTATCTTATATGAAATATATTGCTAGTTTTAAAAGATTGAAGCAACCTTCTTAACTTAGTAAAAAAATGATATCGATAAAATCCCAAGTTCTTAGAGAAAATCGACATAATGTTTAAGAGACAAAATTATTGAGAAAATTATGTGGTTACGAATGTGCTTAAAATACTTTTCTATTTTTACTTCACTCGCTGTGAAGTAGCAATGAAGTAGTAGTGAAGTTTCTTCACTCGAACTTCACAGATGAGAAATTTTAGTATAAAATTTAACTAGGAGACAAGGCTGGTATGTTTATTGAAGATTTAGTTGTTGGAGTCAATTTGGAAGATGAATTTAATGAGTTTAAAGGCATTATTAAAGAAGGAATTAACGAGAAGAATGGTGAGCGTTTTGAAATTGGCTGGCTTAAAGAAATTGCAGGTTTTGCAAATTCACAAGGTGGAAAACTTTATATCGGTGTAGACAATAAAACACACAAAATTTTGGCTCTTGATCATTCTGAAGCTGATAGGATTGTTTTAATGGTTCATAGGCTAATAAAAGAACATATAGAACCAAACATTAAGTATAAAATTACAAAAATAGATGTTCCTGATACAAAACCTACTAGGTATATTCTTGTGATTAATGTCGAAAGGAATCGTTCGCTCCCAGTAGCGTTAAAGTATAATAATTTTGCTTTCTATTTTGTCCGACATTTTGGAAAAACTTCTTCAGCTACAAGTGAGGAAATACAAAATTTGGTTTTAGATAGTGAGTCAATCAGTTTTGATACGCCTTTTACACCAATAGATTTTGATGAAAAAGATTTTACATTTCTTTATGATGTTTTTAGAAAAAATAATAATCGTGAACTAACGACAAAAGAATTGAAATCTATTGGCTTTATTTCTGTAGACAACAAACTTTCTAAAGGCGCATTATTATTTAGAGATGACTGTCGAGATGATAAGACGTTGGTGGTTTGTACTCAGTTTTTAGGTGATTCTAAAGGCAATAATACTTTTTACTATACGTCAGAAATTAAAGATAATCTTCTCAAGGAATATTACGAAATTTTTAATTTTTTAACTAGTCGAATCGCTAATGGATTTGTAAAAAAAGGCGATCGTCATGAAGATTTAATTTCATATCCAACAAGAGCGTTAACAGAAGGAATAATTAATGCTTTAGTTCATCGAAATTATTTTATTAGTGGTAGTCAAGTGGAGATCAATTTATACAATAACCATTTAGAGATTATATCTCCTGGTTCACTTGTTGGTTTTAAATGGCTCAAAAATGAAAAAGATTTGGCTTCTATTCCTCCTTTAAGAAGAAACGAAGTTATTTGTAATGTGTTTTTTATTTGTAAATTAATGGAGAAAAGAGGAAGTGGATTTGACAAAATTGAAGATGAATACAAAAGCTATGATAAAAAATATGCACCTTTTCTAAATTCAAATAATCTATATTTTTCTTTAACATTGCTTGATTTGACAAAGAAGAATGTTTCTTTGGAAGAGAACAAAGAATTTGCGAACGTGTTTATTGAGAGTGAAAAAGCCAACTCGAAATATGATTTAAAAATATTAGGTTATTGTTATTACAAACGAAGAACTGCAAAAGAAATTGCAGAATATTTAGGAATTACAGCTTCCACATATTTCAGAAAAAGTATATTAGAATATTTAGTTAAAAATAATCTTTTAATTGAAATTTCTGAGGAAAACGTTTCAAAGTTTATATCAAATAAAGAAAAAGTAAGAAGTGAAGAATGAATACTTCACTAGCAGTGAAGTAGCAGTGAAGTAACAGTGAAGTTTCTTCACTAGAACTTCACTGAGTTAATTAAAACTTTACTTTATGTAATAGTAATTAAGTAAGGAATGGCTTATATACTTTTGATAATTTATTCTAATCAATTTTAATTTTGATATAGATTGCTTATTTTAAAAACTGGAAAAACTGTTCAACCACTAGTGAATAAAATTATTAAAAAAGCACAAATTGATTTCTATATTCTTACTTTTCTCACATAAAGTAGAAAAAGTACGATAGTTATCGTTTTTTTATTAAATCTTAAATATAGCCAACTTTAAAATCTGATTTTTAATATTTTGTATAATTGTGCACTAGATAATCTACTCAAGTTTTACTTAACTTAATTTAAACGGCTAAATATGTGAAAGAAGGGAAGATTGAGACAGCAATCTTTCTCAGCTTACTGATTTATTTTAAATTGACCAAAAAGCGGGATAATCATCATATTTTTCTTATTGGTATTAGAATGATGTAGCAAGCCGCTTTGCTACATCAAAAATATGGTATAATAAATTGCCAGACATAAATATAATCGAATATAGTTTTAATAGTCTAACTGATATTCATAGTCTGGCACAACTCAGTTAGACTACTAAAACTAGTTGTGCCACTATGAGAAATAACCATAAAACAATTTTTTTTGTATATTTTAGAAAACTTTAAAGAGCTTACTTTTTTTGAAATTTCAATTTTAACAGAATTTTTTAAAAAAAGATTAATTGACTTTGATTCTAAAAGTGAAGAACTTGCCTCACACGACCTAAAGAATATTGATAACTATTTCAACCTCAAGTATCAACTTCCGGCCCCAGAGTCGATTACGCTAAAAAACAATAATGTTCCAATTTTGCAATTAACAGATTTTGCCAAAGTTAATTTTTCTTTCATTTATGATTTCTGCAATTTAGTTATATCAGATGTAACATTAAGAACTATTCAAAAAGATTTGAAAATTAATTATAGAACAGCAGTTTTTTTGAGGTATAAAGTTTTCACCGCAATTAGAGATTATATGAAATTCCTAATGCTCAAAAGAACGATATATTTCGATGAAATTTACGTAAAAATTGGCAGTTTAGATATAAACAAACGATCAAATTTTAAGAAAAACGAGACAACTCCATTAACAGGGAAAGCTATTGTTGCTGTAGCTTGCGATGAGTTTGGAACAGTTATTTGCAACGATTTTGGAGAAACGCTAGATACTGCTGAGAAATATTATCAGTCTTATAAATCGCATATAGAAAAGAATTCAACAGTAATTGGAGACTCTCATGCCGGATTATCTAAATTAATCAATGAGCTTAACCTGTCAGATAATAGAGTTAAATTTAATAAAACAGACCCAATGATTATGCACGAACTTCAGCCGATTAATTCTCTTTCTTCGTCTATAAAAAGATTTGTTGAGCAAAAGCATCACGGTATCACAAAAGAAAATCTGCAAGATTATTTGAACTTAGCAAGTTTGAAGCAAACACACTTATTAAGCACAAATATTACCACAATCAAATGGTTTTATTTTTAGTGGAGTTGATTTACAGTTCTTCAACAAGCTTAAAATTCAGAGACTTGTTTCCGAGGAAAAACAGTTGATGTAGCAAAGCGGCTTGCTACATCATTCTAGAGAGTATTAAGAAAATATTAAGATTCTATTTTCTTAAATTTAACATCTAGCCATGTAAATATAACATTACATTTGGCGATATTCATCCGTAAATCGCCAATAAAAAAATATATTGGGGTTTTAATTATGAAGAAAAAATTTGTGATTTTAAGCGTATCAGCTCTTTTATCATTAGTTAGTTTAGCAAGCTGTGGCCAAAATGAATGCCCTGTTTGCGAAGAAAAACCTGGAGAAGATAATCCAGGAGGTGATAATCCGGGAACAGATAATCCTGGTGAAGATCAGCCAGGAACTGATGAACCTGGAACAGATCATGAACCAGAACCAAATCCATCTGAAGGATTAATTGATGAAGCAAATTCGCCATGGGATGAAGAAACCACAAAGTTAATGATGAGTTCATTAGGTGGTGGAATTCTTCCTTATGTCAATCTTGGCGAAGGCGCTCTTGATACAGAATTTGTTAAAAATGATGAAGATGAAGGATATAGATCATATTTAAAAATCACAGGTTCCAGTTACTTAGAATCTAGTCTTGATGCAGCTGTAACCGAATATAAAGACCATTATTGGGATGCTTTAATGGTTGGTGAAAATTTCTATGCCACAAATGATTTACTTAAAGTAGAAGTTGAAGTTGGAAAAACATATGATGGCTTATTTGAACTAAAAGCTTTTTATAATGAACCATTTGATCCTAGTAAAGTAGATTCCTGGGATGAAAATACTACAACAATTATGAGTGAACATTTAGGTAGATTTACTATTCCTTTTGTTTACTTAGGCACAGTAAATTACGAAACTGAAGTTACTGCAGAAGGCGCTGTGCTTGTAACTGGTGGAACATGGAATGATCGTGTTCTTGCTGAGTTTGATGATGCTTTTGATGGTTGGGAGGTTACAAATCCTGATATGGAAGACCTTACTACCATACTTGCAACAAAAAGCGAAGAAAATGGTAACAAAGTTAGTGTTACGTTATCAAAGAATTCTTTTGGAAAAGCACAAGTTTTAATTAGTTTAGAAGAAGCTTTTGACTCAACTAATCAAACTGCTTGGTCAACTGAAGTCCTTTCTGCAATGGATAAGTCTTTAAATACAAATATTTTACCTTATGTCTATTTAGGAACTGTTTATCCAACGATCGATACAGCTAATACAAGTGAAAGAAATATTACTATTGTCGGCAAACTTTGGAATGACTCAATTTTAACAGCTGCAAAAAAAGCATTTGAAGAAGATTCAACTTTAGAAGATGATGAAACTTGGGAAATAGTTGAAGACGCTGCTAATAGTAGTGTTACATTTACAAGAGATATCGGACTTGAACTTTACACTGTTATAATTGGTAAAAATGCTGATGGTGTTCCAACTTTACAAGCAAGTAGAGAGGAAGGTTATCATCCAGAATCATTAACAGATTATACAGAAGAAATTAAAACTTCTTTCCAAGTAAAATTTGGCGATGAGATTAGTCTTATTCCTTATATTTATTTAGGAACTGCCAGTCCAAGAATTGATGAAGATCTTTCCACAGCTGTAAATGGTGATAACAAGATAGTTATTAGAGGCGGCAAATATGATGAAAGGATTTTAACTCAATTTACCGAACAATTTACTTCTCAAGATGATTGGTATGTTGCTACTGATTGTTTTGAAGATATACCAACCGGAAGTATTGAAACCGATGGTGAAGTTTTAGTTGTTGCTCTTAAAAATACTGGAGAGCATACTTATAAAGTTGGTTTATTTACTTTAGACAGTGGTGATTCAAAAACTGCTTATTTAGAAATAACAAGAGCTAATAATACTGGAGCAGGTGCATCTGAATGGAGCCCAGAAAGTTTGACTAATCTAAAAACTGTTTTAGGAAGTGATGTTACTATACCTCATTTTGAAATGGGAAAAGATTCAGGAGAAATTATTTTTGACGATTATGGTCAACTTGAAATTGATTTTAGCAGTGCTAACATGGACACTCATTCGTACTATATGTGGTGCTTAATTGATGCTTTAAGCGAGGCTGAATGGAATGTAGCTCTTGGTCACGTTACAACTTATTATCATAAAGATGCTTGGCTAAGTAATGTTCACGCTGAAAAAACTTTTGGTGCTAAAAAAGTTAATATTGATATTGATATGCACCAAAGCAGTTACTATGGATTCTTCATTAACGGAAGTATAACCTCAGTTGAAGAATATGATTCATCAAAAGAAACTGGAACTTGGAATGATGCTGTTAAACAAGAGATTAAAGATAGAGTTGGTTTAGATTTGCCTTATATTTATCTTGGCACAGATAATCCATATGCATTCTATGATGAAGACGATGAAGTCCTTAAAATTTATGGAAATGCGACAAGCGACAGATTGTATGAAAACGCAAATACTGTATTAACAAATGCTGGCTATACAATTTATGACTATGAGCCAGAATATCATTACATTGTTGCCGAAACTAAAAACGAAGCTGGAAATATTGTTACAATTACAATAGAAGACGATGATGATAGACCTTGTATATCTTTTGAGTATACCGAAGTATTTAATCCTGGGGATAGAACTGAATGGGACGCTGATACAAAAGCCTTCTTAGAAAAGGAACTTCCAACAGGCGTAAAACTTCCTTATATGTACTTAGGAAAAGAAAAACCTACTACTGAAGTCGAAACCTTTAATGATGTTAAGAAAATTACAATTACAGGCGGAAATCGGGATGATGCTGTTTTGCCTTTAGTTGAAAAAGCCTGTGAAAATAGTCAATTTACAGCTACAGCAACTAGTGATAGTGTTTACGGCTATACTTTATTAGATGACAATACCGCCGTAAGATTCATTCTTGAAGAAGATTCATGGGATCCAATTACATTAACAATTTATGTTGATTTAAAACCTGAAGATGCAGTTGATGAATTTGCTAGTTGGAGTGACTTCTCTAAAGGCGAAGATATTACAAAGAATATGGAAAGCGAATTAGGCGAAACTTTACCTGAATTCCTTCCTAAAGCTTTACTCCCAGATGCGAGCTCTTATCTTTCTTTCTCTTCATCTTCCGACACTACAACTGGAAATAAATACGTTAGTCTATCTTCTTACTATGTTAATTACAAACCATATTATTTGTATGTTGCGATGAATAAACTTAAAGCGGAAGGCTTTAAAGATGAAGACATTGTTTATAATCCATTTGCTAATGGTTATGAAATGCCACAATTTACAGCTAAAAAAGAAGTAGAAAATGGGACACTTGTCTTTACCTTATCTTCATCTAGTTATGCGAGATACGATGATGATGAAAACGGACTTTATATTTCAGCAATTTTCTTACCAAAAGCATCTAGTTTCGAAGGTGCGGCTACTGATTTTGGCGAAGATACTAAAACAGAAATTAATAATAGTCTTGGATTTGATTTACCTTACGTCAATTTAGGATGCGAAGAGCAAAAAGTTTCTACCTCATCTGGTAGTGTCGAGATTACTGGTTATAATTATTCAGAAGAAATTATTGAAAATATTAAAAAAGCTTATGAAAACAATGAAAATCAAAAATGGGTAGTGTATGATACTTACGTTGTGTCTAATGGTAAAGCTTACAAAACTATTGGTGGACACCTCGAATTAAATGGCCATATTTACCAATTAACTGTTACTCCAAGTATATCTGGAGCATTTAATGGAAATGGTACATTCTCTGGTACTTCCTGCACAACCAAAATTCAAGTAACAAGGATTGCTTGATAACAAATATTACTCAAGAAGGGAGCTACTATGTTAAAAGAATTTAATAGAAAACTCAAATTAGAAAAAATATTACAAGGCTCAATTTATGGATTAAGTGCTTGCTTACTTGTAGCTGCAATCTTAATCAGTGTCTTTCAACTTACAAAATTAACTGATTGGTATTTTTATCTAATTGCTATTGGTTCTGGTCTATTAGTATTTGTAGCTACCCTTCTTATTTATTGTTTAGTTAATAGAATTAATGATAAATATGTTGCAAAAAGAATCGATCAAAATTTCAATCTCAGAGAAAAAGCTTCTACGATGGTCGAATTTAAAGATAAAGATTCTTTACTTATTCAAAAACAAAGAGAGGATGCAAAAAGAAGTATTAAACTTAATCATCCTCGTAAATTGATTATTAAACTTACGATGGCAAGTTTACCTTTACCATTATTAGGAGCAGGGGCGTTTACAACATCTTTCTTTACTCAAGATATTGTTAACATGTTAACTGTTGAAGCCGAAGATCCAAATTTCGATGATGCAACTGATGAAATCATTGATACAATCAAAGATTATATTGGAAAAAGTCAAGCTTCTGCAGCGTTTAAAGAAAAATTATACGAAATTTTAGAAGAACTTCGTGCTGATCTTAAGGGCGATGTTGACATTGTTTCAAGATACAATAAAGTTCAAGTTGCTAAAGGAAAAGTTGACGAAGCTTTAGATGAAGTTAACACTAAAGAAGAAATTGGTGCTGAACTAAAAAAAGAAGAAAACTTTGCTCCAGTTGGTGAAGCGGTTGAATCCGCTAATGTTGATGGTCTTGAAGAGTCTTTTGCCGATATTGAGAAAAGTGTTGGATATATTTCTACGCTACAAGGTGTTTTAGACAAATTGAAACCTTTAATCAATGAACTAAAAGAAGTACTTAAAAATTCTGGCGTTCCATCAAGTGATGCTAACTATAAAACATTTTCAGATTTATTAGCAAAATTAGAAGCTATATATAATAACGTCGAAAGCAAACTTTCATCAACTGCAGGCACAACTGCCATTAATAAATTAATTCTTGATTCAAGAGAACAAATAAAAAAAGCAATCGAAGAAGCAATTGAAAATCTTAAATCTGATTTAACTTTAGAAAAAGCCAATGATCAATTAGCTGTAGATGTTAAAAAGTTAATGGATCAACTTATTGACCCTTCTTCAACTAACGGAGATTCTGATATCGAACAAGGTGGTTCAAACAATAACCAAGATGGTGAAGAAGGCGATGTTGGTAACGAAGGTGATCAAGAAACTGACGCTAATGAAGGTGAAGAAGGCGGCGCTGAAGGCGGCGAAGGAAATGGCGACGGCGAAAAAGGTGATGGAAGCGGCACTGGAAGTGGTGGCCAAGAAGGCGAAGGTCAAGGTCAAGGTCAAGGTGAAGGTGCTGGTTCTGGAAGTGGTGACACCCAATACGGTAGCAATGATAAAGTTTATACTGGTGAAAATGGTCAAACTGAATATGGCGAAGTAATTGGCGATTATCAAAACGACGCTAGTGATGATGCTAAAAATACTGGAGACGACGATTTAGAAGGTGCTATTGGTGATTATTTTGATGAACTTTATGGCAACGTTGGAGATAAAACAAATCCTTAATTTTAAGGAAAATACATTAAATTAGAAGGAGATTTATATGGAGAGCGAAGAATTACTTAAAGAATTTAGTGAGGCAACTACAAAAATTAAGGAGCAAATTCATAGAGATATTATTGGTCAAAATGAAGTTGTTGATAGTGTAATTATTGCAATTATTGCTGGTGGAAATGTTTTACTTGAAGGTGTCCCAGGTACAGGAAAAACTAGACTCGTTCGTTCAATGGGTCAAACTTTATCTTTACCTTTTTCAAGAATTCAATTTACTCCAGATTTAATGCCTAACGATGTTACTGGTACAAATATTATTCGTAAAGATAGTGATGGTAACCTTGTTTCAACCTTCCAAAAAGGTCCTATTTTTTCTCAAATTATTTTAGCTGACGAAATTAACAGAGCTACGCCAAAAACTCAAGCAGCAATGCTTGAAGTTATGCAAGAGCATAAGGTTACTGTAAGTGGCGTTTCTTACAAGATGGAGGAGCCATTTTTCGTTTTAGCAACTCAAAACCCAATTGAACAAGATGGTACATATCCACTTCCTGAAGCTCAAATGGATAGATTTATGTTCAAACTTAACATGGTTTATCCAACTGAAAGAGAATTAGCAGATATTGTTAATTTAACTCAAGCAGATCAAAAAGAAAAAGCTGAAAAAGTTGTTGATGGCCATACTATTTTACATATGCGTGAATTAGCAGTTGGTGTTCCAATTATTGAAGACGTTTTGAATTATGCAATGAAAATTGTTCATAGAACACATCCTGAAGTTGATAAATCTTCAGAAGTTGCTAAAAAATATATTAAATTTGGTGCCTCACCTCGTGCTTGCCAAGCTTTGATTACCGGCGCCAAGATAAAAGCGCTCATGAATGGAAACTATAATGTTTCTTATGAAGATATTGATGCTTTAGCAAAACCTGTTTTACGCCATAGAATTAAACTTACATATAATGCAATCAATGATAATTTAACTGTTGATGATGTAATCAATAAATTAATCGAAGAAGCCCATAAAGGTAAATAATTTATGAAGCAAATCATTGATGAACGTTTCTTATCTCAACTTGAGTTATTTTCGCTAGCAATAAAAGACAATGTTGCTGGCCTTTTTGGTGGTTCTCACCAATCAAAAAAATATGGAACATCATGTGAATTTGCTGATTATAGAGAATACGTTGAAGGCGATGATATTTCAAAAATTGATTGGAATATATATGGTCGATTTGAGCAACTTTATTTAAAACTTTATCTTGATGAAAAGCAGATGTATACCAAGATTTATGTCGATGCTTCTAGATCAATGTCTTACTTTAATAAAGATGAATATGCTTTGCGTTTAGCAGCATCTCTTGCTTATTTATCAGTTTCAGAAATGGATAGAGTCTCAATTTATCTAGTAAAAGAGCATACAATTATCCCACTTTTTGAAAAGATAATTGGGCGAGAAAAGTTTTTTGAAAATGTTTCAAAATTAAATAATGTTAAATTTGATGGTGATGTCTTTATGTCGGATGCCATCATGAGAAGTGATGTTGGTTTTGGAAATGGTAAAAGCATCATCATTTCAGATTTTTTAACAGAGAATGATTATTTATCAGCAATAGATTATTTAAGAGATAAACATCGTGATGTTTTATGTATTCAGCTTTTAGCTCCTGAAGAAATAAATCCTTCTTCAAGAGGTAAAAATATCTTTTATGATGCTGAAGATACCAATAAATTCTTTAAAGGAAATGTAACGCGTGATGTTTTGAATGCTTATCATAAAGCACTAGATTTTGTTCAAGATCGTTTAACAAATTATTGTGCTTCTCGAGAGGCTGATTTTACATTTTATGATACCTCAATTTCCTTAAGAGAATTGTTTATGGATAGATTATTTAATAAGGGGGTGATTAGATGAGTTTAAGATTTCCTTTAGGTCTTCTTCTTTTGCTTGCTATTCCTGTCCTTATTATTATCTATATTATTAAAAATAAATATAAAGAAAAGGTTGTTTCCTCTTCTTATATTTGGGATTTAAGTAAAAAGTTCTTGAAAAAGAAGAACCCTTTAAATTCAATTGCTAATCTTTTAAACCTTATTATGCAATGCGTTTGTATTGCGTTTTTAAGTTTTTCCCTTGCAGATCCTGTATTTAATTTTAAAAATGGAGCAGAAAATGAAGTTTATATTTTAGATGCTTCAGCAAGTATGGCAATGGAAAACGAAGATGGATTAACTCGCTTTGACTCCGCTAAAAATAAAATTAAAGAAGCTGTAAATAATGCGACAAATGGTTCAACGTTTACTTTAATTGTTAGTGATTCAAATTCAAGAACAATATGCGAAAGTATTCAAGATAAAGCAATTTTTAATTCAATATTAGACCGCGTAACAATTGATTATGCAGATAGCGAACTTACTAATGCTTTTAGTCTTGCTCAATCCATGTCTTCTTTAGGTGAAGGCAGTCATTTTTCTTTATATACTGATAAAGAAGTTAAAGACAAAGAAGGGTTTGATACTTTTAATGTTAGTGATACTAACAAGAATTATGCAATCAGTGATTTAAGGTTTGACTCCACTAAAGAAGAAGATGTTGAAATGGCTATTTTTCAAGCTGATGTTACCTCATTTAATGAAGATACAACTTTAGAAGTTGAGTTTTTCCTTGATGAAGCTTCTTTAGGAACAGTTGAACAAGAAGTTAAGCAAAATGAATTAACAACGTTTGAGTTAAAACTTCCTAATACTAATGAAGCTTATAATAATTATTCTTTATTAAAAGCAAAAATTTTAAATGAAGATTACTTAAAAGAAGATAGCGAATTTATCGTATATAACACAACTGATTTCGATACAACTAATGTTTTAATTGTTAGTTTCTCACCATTTTATTTTGAATCAGTTTTTAAAGCCTTAAATTCAAATAATGTGAAGATTTCATATACAACAATCTCACCTTTACTTTATTCTTTCACTTCTGGAACCGTTGGGTATGATGTTGTAATTTTTGATGGATATGCTCCAGAAAAATTACCAGTTGATAGTGCAGTATGGCTATTTAATTGCGGTGAATCAATTCCAGAAGCTGGATTTTATGTTCAAAAAGAATATACCGTCGAAGATCCTGGAATTAATGCTAGTTATGCTAATAATAATGATGATCTTTTATATCAAGAATTAACAAAAGATCTTGTAAAAAGAGAAATCACAATTAAAACTTACCTTCGTTATACTTTAAACACAAAATTTACGACAATTTTATCTTACGACAATCTTCCATTTATTTTCGCTGGAAGAAATGCTTATGATCAAAAAGAAATTGTCTTTAATTTTGATTTACATAACTCCAATTTACCTCTTCTTGCAGATTTTATTATTTTGATGAGAAATTGCATTACTTATTCAAATCCATCAATTTTAAGTGATTTTAATTATGAAGTTAATGAAGAAGTAACATTTAATTTCCCAGATACAGCGACAAACTGCGAAATCATAACGCCATCTGGTAACACCGAATATTTAGATGCACGCGATATTCAAAGTTATGATTTAAAAGAAGTTGGAACTTATGAAATTAAAGTTGATCTTGCAACTGGAAAAACAAGAGAACTTAACATCTTTAGTTCTTTCCCAAAAAATGAAAGAAATCCACTAGTTGAAGATTTAAATACCTATACTATTACGTTAAAAGATGAGCTACAAAAAGCTGACCGTATTTTTGAAGGTTTAATAGTTGTTGTCGTACTTGCGTTAGTTTTTCTTTTAGCAGATTGGATGATTTATAGCCATGAACAATTTTAAGTTTAATAATCCTTGGTTACTTTTCTTAATTATTCCACTAATTGCTTTAATTGTAGTTGGTTTCTTTTTGATGAAAAAAGAGAAGAGATATACTAAGAAAAATCTCATTTCTTTTTCTCTTCATATTGTAATTGCAGTTTTAGTGTCAATTGCTTTTGCGGATCCAATGTATTTATCAATTGATAAAACAACTGAAGTTTATATTTTAGCGGATGCTTCAGCTAGTGAAAAACCTTCTGTTGAGCGAATTGATGAGGCAATTAAAAACGTTACAAGTGAAGCCTTAAAAACACCAAATACAAAAGTTGGCGTCATACCTTTTGCAAAAGAAGCTAAAACTTTAACTGAACTTGGTGGTACGTTTAATTCCATAAATGATGTATATAACGATGCTTCTTTCGATTATACGGCGACAAATTTAGAAAACGCTTTACTTTATACAAGTGAAAAATTTAGTAAAGATTCTTATAAAAGAATAGTTTTAATTTCTGATGGAAACGAAACTGATGGACAAGCAATAAATACTATGGAAACTTTAATGGAACAAGGTGTAACAGTTGATGTTATTAACTTAAAGGCTGATTTTCCACTAGAAATATCATTAACTTCTTTACTTTATACTGATAACACTTATTTAAATAGAGAAGAAGAAGCTAAAGCCTTTATCAATGCTTCAACTCCATCAAATGTTACAGTTGAACTTTATCGAAATGACCAACTTGAAGAGAGCAAAAATACTTATTTATCAAGTGGGTTAAATGAAGTTAGCTTTATTTTAGATACTTCCGCGGCAGGTGAATATGAATATCGTGTTGAAGTTAAAAAACAAGAAGGCGAAGACAAATTTAACGATACTTTTGAAGAAAATAATGTTCGTTCTTTTATCCAAACCGTTTCAGCTGATTTTAAAATTTTATTTATCGGAGAAGCCCAATCTCAACTTAATAAATTTGAAGAAATGGCTGATTTATCAGAAGAAACAACAATTGATTCTTATATTGGCAAAAAAGACGTTCCATATTTACTTGAAGATTTAATTGACTACGATGAAATTGTTTTTTCTGACTTAGATTTAACTTCTTTAAATCATTATGAAGAACTTGTTACAAATTTATCAACGGCGATTTCTGTTTATGGTAAATCACTTTTCACTTTTGATGCGACTTATGTTGGAAATACAAATGATCCTGCCTTAGTTTCTTATAATGATTTATTACCTGTTCAATATCAACCAGATGATTCACGTGCTTTAGTTCTAGTTATTGATACTTCTGGTTCAATGGGCGGAAATGACCTAGATATGGCGCGTTCTTCAGCGAAAGCTGTTGTTGATAAACTCGATGTAAACGATTCTATCGCTGTTGTTACTTTTGAAAGTGGTACAACTGTTCCAGTTACAATGACAACCATTAGAAATGAAGAAAATCGTCAAGATATTAAAGATAAGATTGATCGACTTCAAGATAATGGCGGAACTGAAATGCTTCCAGGCTTGCAAGAAGCTTATAAACAAATTCAAGGCGTCACTGCCGAATATAAAGATATATTTGTTATGTCTGATGGTGAAGTTAGTTCTCCAGATGATGTTAAAAAATATGTTACTGAACTTGGCTTTTCAAATATTTCTTGTTCATTTATTAATGTTGGCGGGGAAGATTCAGAAGGTGAAGAGTTAATGAAAACTCTTGCTAAACTTGGTAATGGACAATATCGTTATGTTGATTCAGCAACTGGCGTAAAAGACATAATCATTGATGCTATTGAAGAAGAAATTATTGATACAGTTATTGAAAAAGATTCACCAGTAATTTATATGTTAAAAGACGATCCTTCACTTCAAGGTGGAGTTTATAATAACTTAGAAAACGTAATGGGTGTTAATTATTGCCGTATGAAAAGTGGGGCAAGTACTGTCGTTTCCGTTCAATATATTCACACCAATTCAGAAAATGAATTAAGTGTTATTGCAATTCCTTTATATGCCTATTGGGATTTTGGAAATGGTAAAGTGTCTTCCTTCACTTCATCTTTAGATACTGGTTGGACAACTAAATTTTGGAATGCAGCAGCTGGGAAAACTTTCTTTAAAAATATGGTTAATCAAAGCTTCCCAGATAGATTTAATAAATCGCTTTTAAATATTGAATTTGATTCTAATGGATCAACTTCTGATGTAAAAGTAACTACAAATGCTGATACAAAGAATGCAAAAGCAAGCATTGAAATTAAAGACTTAGCAACTTCTGAAAGTTCATCCTATGAGTTAACTTATGATGGAAGTAGATTTAGCTATAAAGTACCTACACCAAATGTTGGTTTTTATGAAGCGACTGTTAAATTTTCAAAATTAAATTCAGCAACTAACGAATACGAACTAGTCGAAGAAACAAAAACTATTTTTAGTTTTGATTATTCATCTGAATTTAATTTCTTTGATGACAGCAAAAATACTTTGTTAAATCAACTTGCTTCGCAATGTGGTGGGTCAATACTTGCTGAAAACAATATTCATTTTGATATCGATAGCAACCAATTAACTGAAGCAAGTTACATTTCATTGATGGTTTGGATTTTACTTGCTACTGTTATTGTTTATCTTGCTGATATTACTATTAGAAAATCTATCTTTAGAAAGAAAGAGAAAAAAGAAGTTAGTCAACCTGCTGATAATTATTTTTAACTTTTTAATAAAATATTTTTAAATTTTCTTAAATAAACTCCTTTATATTAATGAAAGGAGTTTTTCTTTCGTGTTCTTTGACATATTTTATTAGTAAAGATTTAAAAGGAAGTTATGGTTTATTTTCTATAGTTTTTCTTATTCTTTGTTATGTGCTAATATTTAATTAGAAACATTAAATTTAATATTAAAACACTGCAAATCTTAGTTGTTTTGGAGAAATTATGGTCTATAAGGTAGAGTTATTAAACAAAGAAAAATGGAAAAATTATATTCTTGATAATGGATATAGAAGTGAAGAATATTATGATGTCAAGCTTAGTGAAGATAGTCTTCATAACGTTAATTTAAAGTTGACACGAAAGAAACTAACTAATCCAATTGTGCATACATCTGAAGAATATGATTTTCCTGATAAACTCTACCAAGATCATTTTCCTGATGCTAAGGCTTATGGTGTTTTAAAGAATGATAAGCTAATAGGAGTGATTGAAGTTAATGAGGAAAAATGGTCTAATCGATTAAGAGTAACTGAGCTTTATGTTGATAAAGATTATAGAAGGAGAGGAATTGCTACTTGTTTGATGAATTTTGCAAAAGATATAGCAAAAGAAAATAATAATCGAGCAATTATTTTAGAAACTCAAACTTGTAATGTTAATGCTATTGATTTTTATCATTCGCAAGGTTTTGTTTTTGACGGAATTGAAACAACTTGTTATAACAACGGCGATATAAAAAGAAAAGAAGTGCGCTTAGAACTTGTTTATTTTATAAAATAGTTCGTTGTTAACTAATAAATTGATTTATATTTTCTATTAAATAGAGCGGAATATCGATTAAATCTCCTTTATCTTTAAACGTAGATAAGGAAGTTCTTATTGATTTATTAGGATGATATTTTTCTTTAAACATTTTAAGACTTTTAGCCTTTAAATTAGTTTCGGCTTTAACTTCTATTGGTGTAATGCTCTTGCCATTATCTATTAAAAACTCAATCTTGGTTGAACTCAAAGAGGTTTGATAAGTGCAAATTTTCAGATTTTTGTTTACAACAAGTTGATTTAAAACGTAATTTTCAGTAAGCGCACCTTTAAATTCAGTAAAAATATTGTTTTTTGATATTAATGTGGAAAGATCAAGCTTGTACATACAAGCTAGTAATCCAATATCAAAAAAATACAATTTAAAAACTGATTCTTTTAAGCATGACTCAAGTGGAATGTTTGGTTTTGTAATAGAATCAATTTTGTAAACTAATCCGGAGCTTAAAAGCCAATCAATTGCTATTTGATAATCTCTTTTTCCTTTATTATTTTCTTTTATATCTTTATAAACAAATTTCTTATTTTCTTTTGCTAGTTGAACTGGGATACTTTTAAATACTTCCTTAATCCTTAGAGTAATTAATGAGTTATTGTTGTGCTTACTTATATCATTTATATATGACCTGTCTTTAGGAGTTACCCTTAATTTTGAGGTGCTAACATAAATACTCAAACCCTATAATTCTAAAGAGAAAAGATTATCTAAATCTTTCTTTTTAAGCAATAAATTTCCTAATTTTACTAAGCCGAGCGTTTCTTTAATAAGGTCAAAAGTTCTTGATGATGTAGCGTTATTAATAAATGACCCTTGTTTGGTGTCAGTAACTTTATAATCCCTTATAAAATCGAAAAGTTGAGAAGCTGGTATTTTATCTTCGAATGTTTTTAATTCCAACAGCCTAACTAGAGTTAAAGCAAGATAGCAAACAAGGAAATGACCATAAATTGATTCAATTGTTTGAAGAAAAACTGGTCTAGCTTCTAAATAAGTTTTCATAATTCGAAATGATTCTTCTATTCTCCAAAGCCCATGGTAAATATTATAAATTTCTGTAGGGCTCATATTTAATTCTGACGTTACTATAAGATTAAACCCCGCAAAACTAAGATCTTCCTCAATTTTTTCGTCATTAATTTTTTTGCCTATTTTTACTTTTTTGCCGTCTTTATCGGTCGCTTCAAAATTAACATATTTTGCACAATCGCCAAACTCATCTCTTGTTAAGGATTTAAGAGTAACTTTCTCTTTTGCCTTATCGACCTCTCTTTGTATTTCTATTCTTTTCTTTTTAGCTAAGGATGGATTATATGTAACAATACGTTTTTCTTTAACCTTGAAAGGAGTTTTTTTGCCATCTACTGTATGGCTATAAGTAAATTCGTCTACACAATATTTGTACTTATAAATAACTACCCCATTTTCGTCTTTAACGTCTGTCCATTTATTTGCTTCATTATCCGAAAGTAATACCCATTTCTTTTCTTCATCGCTTAAATTTGTTCCGTGAACAGATTTAGAAAAAATGTAGCCATCTTTAGATTCAACTACAGCCGCATAAATATTTTCAGCACAATTTAAACCTTTGTCTGCTACTTGGATAGTTCTTCCAGAAATGTCATATCTCGTTTTCATATCCTCGATTTGTTTTCTTAAATAAGGTATTTCAGATTGATTTCCAGGATACATTGTCATTCCAATTGGAATTTGTTCTGCATCAAGTAAAAGTGCTTGCCCGATTATTGGACCATGTCTATTTTCTTTTGATGGTCCCTTTTTTCTAAACTCATCCTCTAAATCGATTTCGAAATAATAATTTGTGCAATCAAAAAACACTTTTGAAGTATCGCGAGGCCAAATTTCGGCAATTTTAGTATTGAAAAGTTCAATATATTTTTCGTAATTAATTCCAATAATTCTTATACCATCAATGATTTGGTCATAACTAATAGGAATTTGATTATATAAATTGGGTATAATTTTTTCAAAAGCTTTTAGTTTACTTCCAGGAGATAATATTTGTGCATAAATCAATATTTCTAATAAATCTGAAATGTTATATTGAACTTTAAAATTAGCATTCATAATGTCCATTGTTTCTTTAACATTAAGTTTATTAAGCATTGCTTTTATTAAAAAATGACCGGCAAATTTAGATGTAGAAACATCAGTGATTTGTGCAACTGAATCACTTTCTTGTTTATTTAGCATGTCGACTTCCTTTTGAAAGTGTTCGATAGGATCTTTAATACCTTGACTTATTAGGTCGCTTACATAACCTATTTTTTTAAACGATTTATTTCTTTTTCCGACTTTAGGAATGTAATAGCCTTGATAAATTTGTAGATACACGCCTTTTTTAGATGGGTTAGTCTTCTTCAAAAAATATGACATAATAGTTTGCTCCTTTAATAGAACACCTTAACACCTCAAATTATAACAAAAGAAAAATTTTTTTCCAACAAAAATATCCATATTACTTTAGTAATATGGATATAATTTTTATTTTTATTTTAATCCTAAATTTTAGGGTGCTAAACTCCTAAAAACGGGGCTTACTTATATCATTTATATATGAATCCAAGATATTATTTTGGATGGTTCTTACTTCGGCAAAAGCCTGGCTTGGATCTTGTTTTAAGTCTAAATACGTTTGCACGACTTCAGGCATGCCGCCAATGTATAAGTATTTTTTTAGCTCGTTTACTAATTCTAAATGAAAAGGTTCGAATAAATTTATATCATTTGTCTCAAAGAGTTTATAAAGCCCAGGATTATCAGCTTTTAAAAATTCTTTAAATGTTAAAGGATATAAGTCTAGAAATTCAACCTTTCCAACAGGAAAAGAAAAATCTTTGTGGAAAAAAATTCCAAGCAAACTACCGGCACAAATTATGTGGTAATCAGGATGAGTTTCATAGATTGCTTTTAATGAAGATAATGCTTCAGGACATAATTGAATCTCATCTAAAATGATTAAGGTATCTTTAGTTATAGTTTTGTTAAATTTTATTGATAGAAGATTTAAAAGAGAATCTGGGTTTCTTGTCAAAAATAGATTTCTTAAAGTTTCATCTCTATCAAAGGAGCACAAAATATAGTTACCCTTGTAGTACATGTCTTTGAATTGGTTAATTAGATAACTTTTTCCAACCTGGCGTGCTCCGCGTATGATAAGAGGTTTTCTTTTTTCTTTTTCGTTCCACTTTATAAGATTTTTGATTGCTTCTCTTTCCATAAGATTGTCCTATACCTATTTTATCTAAAATTGGCCGATATAACAATAAATTTGGAAATTATTCGTACGAAAAAATTCCAACTTTGGAAATTATTCGTAGGAAAAAATTCCAATAATACGGATAACTGAATTCCTTATCTCTTTATACTAAAAATGTGAATTAAAGTTATTCAAAGCATTTTGTA
>ENA-OOXJ01000915-OOXJ01000915.1-human-gut-metagenome-genome-assembly--contig:-NODE-915-length-21598-cov-3.019078_pt1 | contig 21598 bp, 13 predicted proteins | sample MGYA00241587_ERZ501343 | MGnify/ENA primary metagenome ERZ501343 (study PRJEB25962, sample SAMEA2042918) | human gut metagenome | biome: human gut; feature: human-associated habitat; material: faeces... | reverse complement strand
AAACGATTTTTTTCTACACTTTCTTGAACTTTTTTCGCAAATAGCTGATTTACAAGTATGTTTTATAACAGGATTTTCAAAGACGAAATGCACAAGATGAAATGACGACACATTATAATATTTTAGGCGCACGGGCGCGCGCGTTACAATTACAGTTACAGGTAAGTTCTATGCGAACAAAACAAGAAAACGATGATTTAAGGAGAGGAAAGCGATGTTTTAAGGAGAAGAAAACGGTGCTTTTTCCCTAACTGGAGAAAAAGTTCTGGCCTACTGGAGAAAAAGATCCCAATAACTGAGGAAGAAGATTACCATTTGGACCCTTACAAAAACTAAACGTAAATACCCACTCCAGCTCCGTAAAGTGGCACTTTAGCGCGCTAAAGAGGAACTTTAGAAAGCTAATATCAATAGTTACAAAATAGACTTGGGAAAATTGACAAATAAAAAAGTTTATAATAGCGTATTATTTTAAATATTTTCTATACTTTTGTAGTAAACATATTATACGAATGAGAATATTAGCCTAATATTAAGAGCGTTTGTGATATTATCTTTATTGAAATTCAGACAATTTTACTACGGGTAATAATAAACAAGATATTCACGTCAATTTCACGTATCTTACACTTTCATATAGCAAGATATTCTTTGAGTGAAAGCTATTGTTTTTTATTACAAAATAGAAAAATATACTGAACTTCATACCATAATACACAATAGTTCCCACGCTTTTTATCATAGTAACGCTGACTAGGGAGCAGGAAGCACAAAACCTCAAAAAAGATGAAACGCTTTAAATTACCTTTATTAGTATGCTGTTTGATAGCTATCTCTCAGTTAGATTCCGTACAAGCCAAAAACGACTTTAATTCTTTCACATCCGTCTATGATAATACGGATTACAAAAGACATCGATTTGCAATAGATTTCGGAATTGGCGGAGGAAAAGGTGGAGGAGCATTCGATTTAGGTCTAAGATATCAATATAATTTTGCTCCCTTTCTCGGTTGGGATGCATTAAGCGTCAAAGTTGGATTTCCAACAAAAGACCCTTTCGACGAAAATCCACAATTGCAATTTATGACCGGACTACGCGGAACTTCCCCTTGCTTTTATAAAGATATGTCGGGATTCTTCGCCCTCAGTGCCGGCTACGGATTGAGTACTGATACAGGAGCTTATTCGAATGATGGAGGCGTCTGTTTTGAATTAGGAACAGGAATCAATCTCTGCAAAAACATTTATGCAGGATATGCATTCAATCTACAAAAGATTAATATTGGTAATGTTTCCTCAAAAGGTAAAGTTCATTACTTCCGTGTAGGATTCGTATTCTAATAAAAACTAAAAAATATCTTGGACACGAGATGACGAGAAGTCTACAGAGAAAAATATCCTGTACTTCTACGTCACCTCGTGTCTAAATATAAGCCTCGTTCAAAGCACCCCTTTCGACGAAGGCAGTTCGTAGCGATAAATATCACGCTTCACGGCCATCTTCAATGCACGAGCCAAGGCTTTGAAAATACCCTCTATCTTATGATGTTCATTTTGGCCCTCAGCCTTAATATTCAAGTTCATCTTGGCGGCATCGCTCAGCGACTTGAAGAAATGCAGGAACATTTCGGTCGGCATCTCCCCTATCCGCTCTCGCTTGAAGTCGGCCTGCCACACTAACCATGGACGCCCTCCGAAATCGAGGCAGACCTGACACAGGCAGTCGTCCATAGGCAACGAATAGCCATAGCGTTCGATGCCCCGCTTATCGCCAAGGGCTTTGTAGAGACATTCGCCCAAAGCTAACGCCGTGTCTTCAATCGTGTGGTGCTCGTCGACATGGAGGTCGCCCTTCACACGAACCGTCAGGTCGATGCTTCCGTGTTTGCCTATCTGCTCCAGCATGTGGTCGAAAAAACCAAGGCCTGTATCAATGAAACATTTGCCTGCCCCATCCAAATCGAGCGATACGAAGACATCGGTTTCATGAGTTACCCGATGCACTTCCGCCCGACGCTCGCCAGCAAAGAGGAAATCGGCCACCCGATTCCAGTCGGTCGTAGCCAACACACAAACTTCCTCTAATCCCTCACAAGAGGCACTGCCTCCCTCTGCCACTGGCTTCAGCATCGACTTATCGTCCTGCAACAGAATAGCCCGGCATCCCAAGTTCTTGGCTAGCTCCACATCGGTGGCACGGTCGCCTATCACAAAGCTGCCTGCCAAATCATATGTAGGGTCATTCAGATAGCGGGTCAGCATTCCTGTCCGAGGCTTACGGGTAGGTGCATTGTCTGCTGGAAAACTACGGTCGATACAAACTTCATCGAACGTAATCCCCTCACCCTCCAAGGTCTTCATCATCAGGTTGTGCACCGGCCAAAAAGTCTCTTCAGGGAAAGAAGCTGTCCCCAGCCCATCCTGATTGGTCACCATCACAAACTCAAAATCGAGCTTGCTACGGATGAAGCCAAGGTTTCGCATCACCTTGGGATAGAACTCCAGCTTCTCGTAAGCATCCAACTGATAGTCGACCGGCGGCTCTATGACCAGCGTACCGTCTCGGTCGATAAACAATACTTTCTTTTTCATCGCCTTCTCATCCTTTATAGTTTCTCAAAGCCTTCAGCAGCTGCTCGTTTTCAGGGCGGGTACCTACCGTAACGCGCAGGCAGTTACCGCAAAGCGAAACCGTATGACGGCTACGCACAATGATACCTTCACCTACCAGATAGCTATAAATGGATACAGCATCGGTCACCCGCACCAGGAAGAAATTGGCATCCGAAGGGAACAATTGTACCGTGCAAGGGAGAGCCTTGAACTCTTCTTCCAGCCAAGCACGCTCTTCCTTCAAGACCTTGACCCAACGCTCCACTTCATAATGACGGAGCACCATCTCCAGCGCCTGTTTCTGAGTAAGCTGATTAATATTATACGGATATTTTATCTTATTGAAAATAGAGATGATCTCTTTCGATGCGAAAGCCATTCCCAACCGAATGGCGGCACATCCCCAAGCCTTGGAGAAAGTCTGAAGCACAATAATGTTCGGATATTTCGCCAAGTCGAGCAAGAAAGAACGAGCCCCAGAAAAGTCAATGTAAGCTTCATCCACCACCACAAGACCGTCGAACGCCTCGAGCAATTTTTCAATCTCCTCGCGACACAGATTGTTACCTGTCGGGTTGTTGGGCGAACAGAGGAACATCAGCTTGGTATGTTCGTCAGAAACAGCCAGCAGACGGTCGGCTGTAAATTGGAAATGTTCGTCCAGAAGTACTTTCCGATACTCCACATCATTGACTTCAGCACATACCTGATACATGCCATACGTAGGATCGATAGCTACTACATTGTCGATACGGGGTTCGCAGAAAGCACGAAAAACCAAGTCAATAGCCTCATCACTTCCATTTCCCAAAAAGATATTCTCCGCCGGTACTTTTTTTATCTGAGAGAGATGTACTTTCAGATCCCGTTGCAACGGATCAGGATAACGATTATGAGGATTATTATACGGATTTTCGTTCGCATCCAAGAAAACAGAAGCCGTAGCTCCATTGTATTCATCACGTGCAGACGAATAAGGTTTCAGCTTCCAAATATTGGGTCTTACCAATTCCTGTAACGATTTCTTCATATCCAAATTCTTCTATTTAAAACATTCATTTATCACGACGAACAGCATCCAATCTAACGGATACGGCGTTCTTGTGACCGTCTAACGACTCATTGGCGGCCATCACCTCAATGGCCGGACCTATCTTACACAATCCCTCAGGTTTGATTTCCTGAAAGGTCATCTTGCGGATGAAGCTGTCCAGGCTAACGCCGCTATAGGCTTTGGCATAACCGTTGGTAGGCAGCGTATGGTTCGTACCCGAAGCATAGTCACCAGCACTTTCGGGAGTTAATGCACCCAAAAATACCGAACCGGCGTTGACAATCTGTTCGGCCACAGCCATGTAATTCTCCGTCTCTACAATCAAGTGCTCGGGTGCATAAGCATTGGTCATCTCGACAGCCTCTTCCATATCCTTCACTACAATCAGTTTACTGTTGGCAAGCGACCTGGCAGCAATTTCCTTACGCGGAAGCAGGTCCAACTGACGCTCTACTTCGTCCTTAACAGCCTGTTGTAGCTCCTTCGAGGTCGTTATCAGCACGGCCTGACTATCTACCCCATGCTCTGCCTGACTCAACAAATCGGCCGCCACAAACACAGGATTGGCCGTTGCGTCTGCCAGCACTTCTACTTCGGAAGGTCCTGCTGGCATATCAATTGCCACATCACGCAAGCTAACCAACTGCTTGGCCGCCGTGACATACTGGTTGCCGGGACCAAAAATCTTATATACCTTCGGAATACTTTCCGTTCCATAAGCCATCGCCGCAATGGCCTGTACGCCACCGGCCTTGAACACACGCTGCACACCAGCCACCCGAGCCGCAAACAATACAGCCGGATGCACCTTCCCGTCCTTGCCCGGAGGGGTGCACAACACAATCTCCCGACACCCAGCTATGCAAGCAGGTACGGCCAACATCAGCACGGTGGAAAATAACGGCGCTGTGCCTCCAGGAATATACAATCCTACTTTCTCGATAGGTACCGCCTTTTGCCAACAGGTAACTCCTGGCTGTGTCTCCACCTTCTTACCCACAAAACGCTGTGCGGCATGAAAGGCCGAGATATTTCCGGCAGCCAGACGAATAGCCGCCTTCAGTTCCTCGTCGATCAGATTTTCAGCCTCGTCGAACTCTTCAGAAGATACAGCTAAAGCGGACAAACTTACCTTGTCGAACTGCATCTCATACTGGAGTACAGCCTCATCTCCCCCTGCCTTTACACGATCAATGATGCCCTGCACCGTACCAAACAAACTTTCGGTATTCATAACCGGTCGCTTCAGCAATTCCTGCCATTGCGATTTTTCAGGATAATCAATCAGTATCATAACCGTCCGTCCTTTAAATAATCATTTTCTCGATAGGCAAAACCAAGATTCCTTCAGCACCCAATGCCTTCAATTTGCCGATAATTTCCCAAAAACATTTCTCGTCGAGCACCGTATGGACCGAACACCAACCTTCTTGTGCCAAAGGCATTACCGTGGGGCTCTTCATACCCGGCAGTACGGCCACAATCTCATCCAGTTTATCTTTAGGAGCATTCATCAGCACATATTTCTTATCTTCGGCCGTCTTCACTGCATCCATGCGGAAAAGCAGTTCTTTCAAGATCTCCTTCTTCTCGTCACTCAAGTTCTTATTGCCGATAAGCAACGCTTCCGACTTCATTACCACTTCCACTTCCTTCAACCGGTTGCTGACCAGCGTCGACCCCGAACTGACAATATCGAAAATGGCATCGGCCAAACCAATACCCGGCGATACTTCCACCGAACCGGTTATCACATGAATTTCTGCCTTCACTCCCTGTTCCTTCAGATAGCGGGACAGAATGCCAGGATAGGACGTCGCAATTTTCTTTCCTTCAAACCACTGCACACCTGTATATTCGATATCTTTCGGCATGGCCAGTGACAATCGGCACTTGCTGAACCCCAATCGTTTTACAATCTCTGCATCTTCAGCTCGTTCTACAAACTCGTTTTCACCGACAATACCAATATCCGCCACTCCCGTAGCCACCGTTTGCGGGATGTCATCGTCACGCAAGAACAACACTTCGATAGGAAAATTCGACGACTGTACCAACAGGGTACGTTTCGTCGCACTCAATTTGATGTCTGCTTCTTCCAGAAACGACATTGTTTCGTCATAAAGACGACCTTTGGCTTGTACTGCAATTCTCAACATAGCTTTTTATTTTTTCTAATTTTCAATATTCATCAACCAAGGGACAAATAAAAAAAGAAGCCTGCCTCAATCCGGCAAGCTTCTTTCCTCATGTATCCTTTCATGCACATACACTCATCTGCCTACCGAATTTATTCGCCAGGATAATGATGATGATGATGTACTGCAAAAATTCTCATATCTTTATTTGTTTGCGACAAAAATAAACTATATTCTTGAAACAACCAAAGATTTATCACAAAAAGTTTATTTTTCCTATCAAATCAACGGAAGAAGTTCCTCTGGCTCGACCTCGCAACTACGGAAAAACATCTCCTTCTCGGCTTTTTCCTTCGGAAAAGTAAAGTACGTACATAAAGCTTCCGTACAAAGTTCTCCTTTATCGTTATAAAGCCGGGCTTCCACAAACGCCAAGTTTCTCTTCTGTTCCTTCAGCGAAGCTCTCAGCACCAAATGAGAAGCATCTGTCGACACCGACTTGCGAAAGCGTGTCTCCATCTTGGTCGTCATTCCTGCCGTCTGCAACTTACGAAACACGACCCATCCACAAATTTCGTCCAGCAGTACTGACTGTATTCCACCGTGCAACGTGTGCAAAAATCCCTGATAATGCTCATCTGGCTTCCAAATACTCACCACCTCGTCACCATCCTCATAAAATTCCATCTTTACACCATATTCATTATCAGGCGAACAGCCAAAACAATTATATCCGGCAAGTTTCCGCCAGGGATTGATAATCTTCTTCATAATAATCTTCTATTTTGTGTGCAACAAATGTAGTGAAAGATCTCAAAACTTGTACACACAATCCACACCAAAGATGTTTTTCCGTCCGTCGTTCTCCCATTGGCGACAGTAGAATACATCCGCTTCCCAATTCTTCGAAAAAAGCGGAAGTGAAAGACCCGTCCGATAACGCATACGAGCAATATCAAAGCTGTCGCCACGATTCAAACTGTTGTACATCTCGACTGACACGTAAGGTTCCACCTTACAGTCACGTATGTCATAAGCCAATTTAAGACGAGAACGTAGCCTCAACTCATTTTCCTCATCATCCCACGTATGCTGAAATCGCTCACGCAAAGAGATTTTCAACCTCATCCACCGAGTAGATAAAGTTCCTTCCGCATGATAACGATGACGGAAGTTCCATCCATCCTCCCCACGGTTGCGATAATGAATTTCGTAACCTCCACCTACTTTCAGGAAAGGAAGCAGGACATATTTAGCCCCCACATCCAGTCCCCAGCGATCTGTGACCTGCAAGTGATCTTCCGTACGCCACTCCAATCCTCCAGACAAATCAAGACGCTCATTCAGTCCGTACTTGACACCCATCTTCATCCATGTAGTATAATCAGTTTCCTGTGCACATACAGACCATGTAGTAGTGCCCAACAAGAATATACATAGTCCTATAATCTTCTCGATCTGATGAAATTTGCCCATTATTCAGCCCTAAATAGTTATGCAGGCAAATATACTGAAGAATACTGGAATATTTCTGGAAAGGCTCTGCATTGTATTCCCATTTTCTATCAAACTCAATATAAAGCCTCTGCCACTTATCAATTTATAAACTATTCAACCACTTCTTACCATCCTTCACTGGAGCAGAAACTACTACTTCCGGAGCTACAGCCTCAAAATGCTTCTTTGCACAACGTATTTTATCCTGTTCAGCCGGACGTAATTCACTAAATATATCTGTTCCCTTTGTTTCGACTATAAAGTAAATTTTGTTCTCCACACCTTTTACATAAACAGCCCAGTCAGGATTGTATGTTCCGAGTGGAGTATCAATCTTGAATGAGTTTGGAAGTTTCATAAAACAACTGACACGTTCATTATTGTCAAGTGTTTTCGCAAACTCAAGTTCTTCCTTTGAATCTACGGCAAAACAGTCCACAATACTTTTATTAGGAGTTTCTGCTACAAGGCTACTAAAGAATTGTTCCATTTCATCATTAGCCGGAAGTTCCATTACAAATTCATCGTCGAGTTTGGTATATTTCAGCCCTACTACAAGTTCATGTTGCATCAATCTCTTAATAGTATCGCGGACCAACTCCATATATAGCTGTGGGTTATAGATAATTTTACCCAATGTTGTGGTTTGAGTCAGGATTTCGATAAGTGTCTGTCGCTTCAATCCTGTCTCATTTTGCAAATAGCGGATTATATCCGGAATAAGTATCTTGCCAGTATAAGATATTTCACTGAAATCACTAAGCACGCCATCTTTATCTCCCACACCAGAGTCCGAGTCTATAACTACAGTTGCCTTTTCTATATTGTATACAATACGCCCTACCTGCAACTCATTTAAAGCTTCAACACATTTGATTTTGAACTGTTCAACATCAAAATCCACTGAATAGACACTCTTATACTTTATTCTATCCCACAAAGCTTTAAATTCTTCAGATGCAGCGACACGTTTGTTCAATTTAACTAAGCGTTTTGGCTTATGTTTGTTTATGGTAATTTTAGTAGCCAGTTCCGTCACACGTTTACTTATAACTTCAACGTATGGTTTAAAGACATCATCATCCGGAACAACCATTTCAGGATTTACCTTTACTGTATCTCGTAATTTTTCAGTAGGTTTACCGGCCAGAGCATTCCCTTTTATTTTTTCTTTCTCAACATATTCATTACTTACCAAATGCTTGAAAAGCTTTTCTGCCAACTCTTTTCCCAATACATGTCTGACTCCATTATCCGCCAAATATGTTAGATTTCTGAACTTATCAGGAGTTATCACATCAAACATTTCACCTTCATCTTCACGAAGTTCTGTTTGAAAACGTGATACAAAATCATTGAAAGTCTCATTGGCAGTTACGGTAAGTATATTTACTCCCTTTGTATGCACACGTTGCCCTTCCTGATTTACTGCAATACGTAAACCACGGCCAATTTCCTGACGTAAACGAATGTTCTTATCTGGTTTTACCTGAGGATCTTTCAACATGCAAATCTGAAATACATTTGGGTTATCCCATCCTTCCCGTAAGGCAGAGTGTGAGAATATAAATCTACAAGGTTCTGATTCATTCAACAAAATACCTTTCTTCTGCATAATCTTCTGATAAGCAGAATTATCATCTTCTGTATCTCCCTTAGTATCCTTTATCCTTCCTTTCTTGTCAGCAGAGAAATAACCATCATGCAGTTTGCTTACATTACCGCCCCACATAGAGAAAAGCTTCTGGTAAAACATATTTTCCTGAGTAAGTTTCAGAAACTCTTCTTCAAACATAACAGCATATTTGCCACGTTCATCTTCCGTATCATAGTTTCTATAATTAGAAACCTTATCAATAAAGAATAATGACAGCACTTTGATTCCCTTGTCTAAAACAGAAATCTGTTTTTCAAGATGAACCTTTATTGTTTCCCGAATCATCATCCGTTTCAATTCATCATCTGAGTAAAGTGAACGGCTGGTTTTGACACTACCGATATTTATACGTTCATGTCCATTTAATTCAATACAATTATCGTCAATGTTTGTAAGTCGTAATCCAAGATACTCCGGATTATCGGTTACTTCATGTAGCAGGGAATTATATTTCACCTTCTTCGATTTCCTTGAAGATTTGCCTTTGTTTATAATATTCAGTTCCAGTTCAGCTTCACGTTTGGATGGATTGGTATTCAATACTTTAATATAGACACCATTCAAGTCTGTATCCTCGAAAATAGAAAGGACCTCTATTTGCTTTACCAGTTCCTGATTATACGCATCTATTGCTCCCAATTTATAGATGGGATGCGTAATAGTTCTATGAGTAGCTGAATATCTGAATATGGACAAAGGACTAAGTGCACTGATGGCTTCCTTTGCCTTTTCTGTATTATCAACTGACTGAGGCTCATCTATAATCACTATCGGATATGTTTCTTGCAAAAGTGTAATAGGAGCCTTACCATTACATTTCTCACTTTCACGGTAAATCACATTGGCCTTGTCCTCCGGATTGTCTCCTTTAAAAGCCCTGTTGAAAGCTGCTATATTGATAATCATAATTTGTATGGTATTGCTCATGGCAAAATCCCTGACTTGCTGCAGCTGTGAAGAGTCATAAACAAAGTGAGTATATTTTATTCCATACAACAAGTGAAAATGCTCCTTCAAGTCATTGAGTGAAGCATTAACACCCTCTCGGATAGCCTTATTGGGCACTACGATTATAAACTTCTTGAAGTTGTACTCTTTATACAAATTCAGGATAGTTTTCAGATAGACGTATGTCTTACCTGTACCTGTTTCCATTTCAATGGTAAAATCAGGGAAAGACAAGTTCTCTGAAACATCCAGACCACGTTCCATCTGTACAGCACGCAGATTATCCAGTATCTTGTTCTCAGAAATAGTAAACCTGTTTCCTTCACCTAATACAATAGTTGTATCATCTTGATTTCCAAAGTAAGATATACTTTTGCTTATGGTAAATGGAGAAGATGACTTTTGCTGTCCGTCAAATAAATGAATAGCAGCATCTACGGCTTCCTTCTGATATTCCAGATTAGGATTAAATTTTATTTTAGTTTCTTTTGCCATATGCAACTATCAGATAATTTCAAAGTTAGTAATACCTTTCTGTTTGAACAACTGCATAACATTTACTTTGTCATTGTTTGATGCAAAACTTTCATCAGAAAAGACAACTTTAAACTCTCCCGGCTGTACATAATCTGGCTTGTATTCCAACATCTTAGTAATGTCAGAATAAGTAAGTTCTTTTGCAAATGAAGCAACCATAACACCGTGCCCCACAATAAAGACTTTCTTACCGTTTATTTCTTTTTCTTCTACTTTTGTGGTAAGTTGAAGTCCTAACTTCAACATCACTTCATACAATAAGTCAAGCTCTGTTCTGCCTTCTTTAAGGATGTTCAAGACTTTATTAAACTCTAATGTTAATGTTTCTTTTGCATCCTTTTCATTTGTAGAATTAAGTTCCAAATCCCAGTCAGCCACATTAGAACGGTCAAGTTTAAATACTTTAAAACCAATGTCCAGTTTCTTTGCAGTTTCTGTAAATAAGTCTCCTTGCTCTTTATTCTTTTGTTCTTCAAGGATTTCCCTTCCGACACGGCGAATGCGTTCCTTGGCAAGTTCACAAAGGTTAATGGGTAATTGTTTTTCTTTTAAATAACAGACAGCTGCTTTTGCTGATTCTTTTGCAGGTGAACTCGTTGCTTTAGCTGGATCTATTATTTCTGGTAATTGCACCATTATGTATCTAATTTTTCTATCATTGCACGAATTTAAGCGATATACTGCTTCTGCCATTGTGCCAGAGCCACTGAAGAAATCAAGCACTATGAATTCTTTTTCGTTGAATAATGTTAAAAACAGATTCATTAGACCTGTATTTTTAGGAGCTGTAAAATAAGATACTTTTGAACTAAATAATTCTTTTAATTTTGTTCCAGCAGAAGTTGTTTTAACATCAAGTTCATAATCACATGGCATATTATCGATTACTGCTTTATATTTCTTATTTAGCACCAGACTCTTTATTCTAATTGTCGTACTTAAATTTTTTTCGTATATTTTCCCATTTTTAAATTCTAGTGCATTCTCAGTAAAAAGCTCCTTTATTTTTTCTTTTGAATATGTATTCTCAACAAAAGATTCATTATAATATGAATAATATCTAGAATATCCTTGATTTAATAAAGCATTATCAATGCTATCAATATTCACTTCTTTTTTTATGATAAAATCATTTGTCGTATCGTTGTAATATATTGTATAATGCTTGTCTGAATTTAAATCACTTACAATATTATTAAATTCATTTTCACCAACCAAAACCCTCTTGCCGCTATTGTGAACATAGTTGCCATTTTCATCTATAGCTAAATCATTAATATTCTTAGGTATATTTTCTATAAAACCTGAGAAACTTTTGTTTTTAGCATAAATACAACAATAATCATTACTTACAGCTACATAATTTGAATTTTTTCGTCCTTTAGGATTATTCTCTATCGACAGGATCCCTACAAAATTATCCTCTCCAAAAATCTCATCACAAATAGTTTTCAGATTAGAAACCTCATTGTCATCAATAGAAATAAAAATAACCCCATTGTCCGTCAGGAGATTTCTAGCTAATTTCAAACGTGGATACATCATATTTAGCCAGTTAGTATGATATCGACCACTGGCTTCACTATTTACCGCATTGGTAGTATTTGTCTGTTCAAAATAATTGGTCAGATTATCTTTGTAATTATCTTTATATACAAAGTCCTTTCCTGTATTATAAGGAGGATCAATATAAATCATTTTGATAGCACCGAGATAAGAATCCTGAAGCAACTTCAATACTTCCAAGTTATCCCCTTCTATATAAAGGTTTTCCGTATTCTCCCAGTCTTCACTTTCTTCGGGACAGGGACGTAATGTACCTGTACTGCGTTTCTGCGCTTCAGCTATAGCACGACGTTTTCCAGCCCACTCAAAAGAGAACTTTTCTCCATACTTTTGCTTGTAGTCTGTATCATCTTCTGGTATGGATGCTTCTCCCAATAAAATGGAAAGTTTTTCCATATCTACCTTCAATGAGATGTTATTTCCGTCTTTGTCTGCTACTTCAGTTACGGATTCAGGAAATATAGCCTGTATCTGCTTGATATATTCTTGAGTTAAATTCTTACTTTGTCCGTCCATGTTCATTTAAAAATATGTCGTTTAATTCTTTTTTCTTCTTATCTATGAGTAATATTCCTTTTTCATTTATTACACTGTATTTTTCACTGTTATTATTAAGGAAGTCGTTTCTTAATGATAACTTGAGTTTTTCTTTAATTTGTCCCCAACTTACACAAATAACATCACTATTAAGTTTCTCTATTTTTTGTAGCAATACGTTATAACTATCAATATTTTTACCATTACTCTGTTTTATTATTCTTTCTATAACTTGACATACATACTCTTCATCATCAATATCCATAGAATGAAGTATTTGCATAGCATATAAATAAGTTGAGATTTCATAATATCCAATGTCAACAGCTCGATGGTACTGTGCAATTTCCGATTCTTTATCAATATTTATTTCTGTAAAATATTTTGTATAAAACCAGTATTGTTCATCGTGAATATGGTTCATGATATCAACGTAATATGATGGTGTTAATACTCCTTGAATATTATCTACTTTATCTAAAACATAATTAGATTCAGATACACGATTTACATTACGTATGTCATTAAGCAAATCTTTTACTGCGTCTTTCCGTAAAATGTCTATTTGCAGTTTCTTTAAATCCTTATGCTGTTTAATTGATATAAAGATTACAATAAATGAAGCTATTCCAGAAATATAACTTCCCCAAAAAGAAAGCCAATCTTTAGGTTCACCAGCAATATCCCAAGGTACAAATTTATTACATACAGTCAGTGCTCCAATTAAAAATGGAAATAATATAAAAAAGATGCAAGTATAACGCATCCAATATTCTTCAACATGATTCCAAATTCTTTTTAGTATATTCATTTCTTAATAATTAAATCCTATTTAATTGCTCTATCTTAGCTGCAATTTCAACCTTTTCTTTCAGAGAAGTTGACTTGTTATTTAATAATCGTACTAATTTATCTATTTCCTGCTGAATTTCCTTTTTTCGTTCTACTTTTATTTTATATTCTTCAAAGTCCTCAGCTAAAATATCTATCGCTGTATCTGCATTTGCCTGTTCATATATTGCCTGATGAATCGTTATATATGCTTGTTTAAAGTCCAAAGCTGGTAATGAGCCATACTTAATAGTGTCTAAAAAACAATTATCACTATCTGACGTTGAGCATAAGTTTATCCATCTTCCAAAATGAAATTCCTCGGCTACCGTTTTTCCTTTTTCAGCTTTATTTAATCGCTTTAAAGCGGATGAAAAAAGATATTCATCATTCTTTTTAAAAATAGTTACAGTGGGAGTTGGCAATGATGATTGAATTATTTTCGATAACTTTTTTAATGAAACATCAGTCCGTAATATTACTTTGACGATAAATATGGCATCGTAACACTCTTCTTCTGTCACAACCTCAGCCATTGGGTATGTAAATTTATTAAATACATACTCCAACCTAATATCCTCCACTTTTTCTGTAAGGAGTGCACGATCTGTTCTACCAAGCTCTCCTTGCATAAAAAGCTGAGTTTTTGTGATTCGCTTTCCGTATGGCTTTATATTATCCTTGTACCCAAGTCGCTCGAATATATCCATATCACATAATCACTAAATAAGAAATCAATTCAAAATCATTCTCTATAAGTTGAATGCCGGATTTGCCTGCTCCAAAAGAAGACAAACCTCCCAAAGAAAATATATCACCACATTCTTCATCTTCTTTTTCTTTGATAAAACTCAGAGCAGTTTCACATAAATCACGCCAATGTCGCATCTTGCTTAAGTTATGACTTTTCTTATTGAATAAAGTGACAAGTTCTTTTATTGGTTCTTTTCTATCTAAACATAATGAGCGGTAAATGTCAAGAACCTGTTTTATCTGCTTGTCAGTAAAAAGGATGTCACCATCATCTGTGACATATACCAAAAAGTATGGAGCAATTGGATTTTTTTCTTTTCCTACAGTATCATCATTACTTTTGATACAGAAAATGACTCCAGGTTTTATTTCCTCTTGCAACTCTTCAGATTCATTCCGGCTAACCGCAAAAATACCAGTTGGAATTGTATCAAGCAAATTGGGATACTTTTCATTGAATGAAGTTAAGTCCATCCGGAAATCATTCAATGTAAGGTCTGTGATGGATACTCCACCGGAAAGGTCTTCCATATCTAAAACCTCATTCTTCAGTTGCTCCAATTGTTTACGACGATATTCCAAATCATGCATTTCTGTGTTTGATTCAATTATATTCTCTTCTCCTGTGGCTGAAACATCCAAAAGTTTCATTCTCCCCTTTACACGCTGCTCCAAGTTGATGTATTCGTCTAATTCCATTGCCGGCCAGAAGTTAACCAACTGGATAGAATCATTTTTACTTCCTATACGGTCTATACGCCCAAAACGCTGAATAATACGTACAGGATTCCAGTGAATATCATAATTTACCAGATAATCACAATCCTGTAAGTTTTGTCCTTCTGATATACAGTCTGTTGCTATTAATATGTCTATTTCTTCTCCTTCACTGTTACGTTCTTTAGAAATAGGCGAGAAGTTAATAAGTATACTGGCAAAATCTTTCTTTTTGATAGGAAGATTGGTTTTGGGTTCATTGGAGCCTGTAACTAATCCTGTATAAATATCAAAATTATTATTAGCCCACTGGTATAAGTTTTCATAAAGGTAGGTAGCGGTGTCGGCAAAAGCTGTAAATATAATGATTTTCTTGTTATCGACATTAATAGGATGATTCACTTTTTCTGATATAATTCTTTTTAATTCTGTCAATTTCTCATCCCTTTCAGCAGTAACCTTCTTTATTTCAGTAGAAATATGTTGTAGTACAGAAAGATCGAATTCCAACCCCGATTGGTACTTCACTTTATCTAAATCTGCCACACGTATTTTCGTAATTTTACCAATGGTCAGTCCACTTGCGAAAAATTCTTCATCTTCCCATTCTTCCAACAAATCCGGATTTTCAAACTGTTCTTCATCATTCTGTATTTGCTGAAGAATATAGTTTATACCTTCAATCAGGCTATCTACTGTTTTACTAAAAGCATAAACAGAACTCTCCAATCGCTTCAACAGGTTAGTACGCATCAAGGCTTTTAAGCTAAACTCACGGTCAGTCTGCTTAAAACTACCTTTCCCTTTTAATTTAGTATCATACAGATCTTCATAATATGATTTACGCTCCGGCATTACATAAAATAACGGAGTGTACATACAAAGACTCATTCGCATAATGTCTTCATTGATTTCTGCAAATGAAGGGAATTGCCGTAATGAATCAATTTCACATTCTTTATTTATTGGCCGCAATCGGGTTGGAAACTTCCCGATTTTCTCCAATCCATAATATTTTTCTATATGCCGTCTGGAACGGGCGATTGTAAGGGAATCAAGCAGTTTAAAATAATCCCAGTTAAGATACTCCAACAATGATTCTGTTGTTTGTTCTTTTTCCGGTAATTTGTTCCACAAATTAAAAGCAGCCTGTGCCTTGCGCAATGTGTTGGATATACTATCTATATCTGCACTTTTTGCAAAGGCATTATCATTTCCTTCTGATATAAAAGCTATCTGATTCTTAATATCGTTTAGTTCCTTATTGACTGGAGTTGCGGAAAGCATCAGAACCTTTGTTTTCACACCGGCTTTGATTATTTCTTTCATCAACCGCTCATACCTTGTTATTCGGTCTTTACCTGTAGTAGCATTTCTGAAATTATGAGATTCATCAATTACTACCAAATCAAAATTTCCCCATATAACAGATGATAAATCGACATCGCCTGTCATACCGTTTTCACGCGATAAATCGGTATGATTCAATAAAGTATAACTGAACAGTCTTTCACTTGCAAAAGGGTTACGTTTGTCGTTGAGTTTATATACCAGCCAGTTATCACGGAGTTTTTTAGGAGCCAGAACAAGCACCTTATGATTTCTGAGTTCATAATACTTTATAATAGCCAAAGCTTCGAATGTTTTACCAAGACCTACAGAGTCGGCTATAATACATCCACCAAATTTCTCTATTTTGTTAATTGCACCTACCACTCCGTCACGTTGGAAATCATAAAGTTTATTCCAAATCATAGTTTCCGTTATTCCGGTACGTTTCTCTATCAGGGCTTCAGCATCAGCATCTTCCAAAAAGTTATGGAAAAGCTGGTTTAATGTGAAATAATAAAGTAATTCCGGGGACTTGTCCTGATAAATTTTCTTCAAATCAGATAACATCTGAAACTTTATATCCTCCAGTTGGTTAGGGTTATTCCATATAGATTCAAAAGCTTGTCGTAATGCTGAAGCCTTCTCCGGATTCTCTATTTTTTCATTAATGTGTACTCTTCCTGCATTATCTAGTACACCTAAACCTACAGCATTGAAATCTGCATGAATAATATAATCTTTATATGTATCAGCAGTCGATATGCTCAGCATTTTCCCGTCAATTTTACGAGATTTTATTTTACGTACGTTTACTTTGGCCTCTAACCAATTGGCAAATTCCTTTGCTATACCACAATAGTCTAAATTTATTTTAAGACTGTTTTCCTCAATTGTTTCTATGATTTTATTGCTATTATCATATTTGTTTGGATTGATGATAAGGTCTACCCCTCCAAGTTTGGATAGTTCGTTTCTTATTTCCTTGAAGGCATATAAAGTAAAGTAAGAAGTCATGATTTTTAAACGGTCACCATCACCTACTTCATGGGTCATAATATCTTTTAATTGCGGCATGCCAACCATAATTTATTCATTAAAAACGGTTACTTTACAGAAAATTATCACATTGACTGTTTCCAACATAGTTAGCCATTCTTTTTAAAATTCTCAAGCCTGAGAAAAATTAAAAACTCACTATGTACACATTCTGATAACAAATATACAATAATTATCTAAACCCAGCATCTTCGAACTCAGAAAAACGGAAATGAGCACCTTCTATCTTTATAGCTTACAAACAAAAAAAGAATCCATCAAGCAGCTATCCTAACCCAAAGGAAGGTTTCAACCCCAAACCTTTTATGTTTGAAACATTCAGTCCTTAGGTTTCAAACATTCAACAAAAGGCATTTTTATAGCTCTTCAAACACAATAAAAACAAATGGAAAGAAACAATCAACAATATTTACAAACGCCAATTACACAATCCAAAATTTAACTTATTAGTAAAATATGCATCTACAAACATACCATTTCAGTTGTGTAAAGAAGGACTTTGCATAGCTAAAGTGCCACTTTAGCACGCTAACTATGGACTTTAGAAAGCTAATGTAGACCTTGGCAAAATCAGTGCAGTCAATCGGGATTTTGCTGGCGGTAATCATGGACAAGAGCCAACAACTCTTCGCCGTATTTCTCTACGCTCTTTTTGCCCAAATACGGAATGGTAAGCAGAAAGTCGAGAGTGTCGGGAAGCAGATTGGCAATGCCCAGCAGGGCTTTTTGCTGGAGAACGGTATAGGCTGGCAATCCCAGTTCGACAGCCTTCGACGCACGCCAGGCACGCAGGGCTTCAAAGAGCGCGGGATGAAGGATGTCTTGGGGAACCTCGGCCTTCTTCTCTTTCGAGGTTTTCTTTTTCGCGGCTTTGGGGGCTTCGGAGAGTTCGATGGTCAGGCGATTCTTCCGCTTCAAATAGTCGGCCACGATGAAATCGTGCTCCCCCGTCCAAATCAGAAGGCCGTCCTTCAGACGAAGTTCCATGAGCAGCTCAGCAGAGGCTTCGTCGAGTCGTTTCTTCACGACCTTGTTGTCCGTAGTCACGGGATTTTCTTCGAGCAGGGACAGAAGGGCGGCCACAGGCTTGTGCAGATAGGACGAAGCGGCACGGAAGCGCTGCTGCAAGTAGGCATCGTGAGTGTAGTCGGCACTGGTGGCAATGATACGGCTGCATTGGGCCACGAACTTATTCCCGACATCCACCAATTCCTTCATCGGTCCGTCGGCCTGGGCTTTGAGTGCACCGAGGAACTGCGGATAGAGGCGGTAGAGGTGTTCGTCCACCAGGCGAAGGTAGGTATGGAAAAGGCGGGACAGGCGGGCGAAACTGTAGAGCCCTGCCACTTGGTCTTCGAAATAGGCCTGCTGAAGGGCAGTGATACGGGAAGCATCGGGTATCTGAGCCGGAATGTGATTGACAAAGTCGGTGACAATGCGGTCGGAGATGACGGCCGAAGCCTCGACGGGCGCACTCAGCACCAATCCCTCCAAACTGCGACAGCGGCTGAGAGCCACATAGGCCTGACCGGGAGCAAAGGCTTGGCGAACATCAATAATGGCTTTGTCGAACGTCAAGCCCTGGCTTTTGTGAATCGTAATGGCCCAAGCCAACCGCAAAGGATACTGTTTGAAGGTACCCTGGATCGTTTCCGTGATTTCTTTGGTTTCAGGGTCGAGAGAGTATTTGCAATTGGTCCACTCCTCGCGATCGAGGGCTATCTGCTGCCCGTCTTCGGTCTCCACTTCTACAGGACCGATAGCTGAAAGTGAAATGATACGCCCCAACATGCCATTGTAGTAACGGTGCTGCCCCGAAATGTCGTTCTTGACAAACATGACCTGCGCTCCCACCTTCAACACCAGTTCTTCCTCCGTGGGATACATGTAGACGGGAAAATCTCCCTCCATCTCGGCACAGAAAACATGAGGCTCTCCTGCCAACTGCTCCAAACAAGCAGTATTCAGATCATTGGCTTTCTGGTTGTGGGTAGTCAGATAAATGTAGCCACGGGGTTGTTCGGCAGCAAAGTTGGGCAGGCAACGACGGTTCAGGCGATTGAGTACCGAGACATCCACCCGATTGTCACGGATACAGTTCAGCAAGTCGAGAAACTCGGCATTGCTCTGACGATAAACTTTGGTCAACTCCACCGTCACATAACCGGCCTGTGCCAGCGCATGGCTGCCGAAGAAATAGAAATGGTCATAATAGGGAGAAAGCAACTGTTGGTCCTGCTCCTTGACAACAGGCGAAAGCTGTTGCAGATCGCCTATCATGAGCAGCTGGACACCGCCAAAAGGCTTATGACGGTCGCAGTAGCGGCGCAGGACGTCGTCCACGGAGTCGAGCAGGTCGGCGCGCACCATGCTGATTTCATCAATGACCAGCAGATCGAGACTACGCAGGATGTTGACCTTCTCCTTACCAAAACGATACTGATACTTGGCTTCTCCTCCGAAATGAGATTCGGGCACAAAAGGTGCGAACGGCAACTGAAAGAACGAATGGATGGTAACACCACCCGCATTCATGGCTGCCACACCCGTAGGAGCTAATACCACCATCCGCTTGGTAGACCGCTCGCGAAGGCTGCGCAAAAAGGTAGTCTTCCCGCTGCCTGCTTTACCAGTGAGGAAAACATTCACGCCAGTGTATTCCACCAACTGCCATGCCAGTTCCAATTCGGGATTGGACTCCATAGGTACCTCCGCCGTCTGCGAGTTTCTTCCTGTATCCAGTTTGCCTGTTTCCATACGTAGTTGCTTTTAGTTGTCAGCAAAGATACGTAAAAATAATTCAGGCGCGGACGGGACAGATAAAAATCCGCGCCATTCCGCGCCTGAACAGAACTTCTATATCAAGCCGGAATTATTTCTTCTTATTATAATTGTTCAATCCTGTCTGCAGGAAGTCGACATACTTGTCGATGTCTTCATCGTAAGAATAAGACTTGTTGAGCGGCTTGCCTTCGTTATCGATCAGGACATAGAACGGTTGGGCATTGGCGCCAAACTTGACGCGCTGCAAGTAACTCCACTTGTCGCCCACGGTGCGGAGGGTACGCTCCGTGCCGTTCTCCATCACCTTGACAGGTTCGGGCAGGCGGGTCTTGTTGTCCACGTAGAGGGTGATGAGCACGTAGTCGTTGTTGATGAGGTCGGCCACCTTCATATCGGTCCAGACAGCAAGCTCCATCTTGCGGCAGTTGACGCAACCATAACCAGTAAAGTCAAGCATGACAGGCTTACCATGTTCACGAGCGTACTTCATACCGGCATCGTAGTCGTCGAATTTAGCATGAACTTCGTTGTTATAGAGGTTGAAGTCCTGCGTCTGCATGGGCGGTGCAAAGGCACTGACCGCCTTCAGCGGAGCACCCCACAGACCGGGCACCATGTAAACGGCGAAAGCCAACGAAGCCAGCGCCAGGAAGAAGCGGGGCACGCTGACCTTGGTGTCATCGTCGTCGTGAGGGAACTTGATCTTACCCAAAAGATAGAAGCCCAGCAATGCAAAGAGCACGATCCACAGAGCCAGGAAGGTCTCACGGTCGAGAATACGCCAGCCGTATGCCAGGTCGGCCACGGAAAGGAATTTCAGCGCAAAAGCCAGTTCAAGGAAACCCAGCGTCACCTTGATGACATTCATCCAACCGCCCGACTTAGGCATGGACTTCAGCCACGAGGGGAAGAGGGCAAAGAGCGTGAAAGGCAATGCCAAAGCAATGGCAAATCCCAACATACCTACAGCCGGAGCAATCACATTGCCTGTAGTAGACACCTGTACCAACAGGAAACCGATGATGGGACCCGTGCAGGAGAAGGACACCAACGACAACGTGAAGGCCATCAGGAATATGCTCAGTAAACCGGTCGTAGCCTCGGCCTTGCTATCAACAGCGTTGCTCCATTTGGAAGGCAACGTAATTTCGAAGGCGCCGAAGAAAGAGGCAGCAAACACCACCAGCATCAGACAGAAGAAGATGTTGAAGATGGCATTGGTAGAAAGGGCGTTCAGTGCATTGGCACCGAAGATAGCCGTGATGGCCAGCCCCAGCGTGACGTAGATGACTACGATGGAAGCACCGTAAGTCCAAGCGTCGCGGATACCTTTCTTCTTGTCTTTGCTGCGCTTCAGGAAGAAGCTGACCGTCATCGGAATGATAGGCCATACGCAGGGCGTAAATAACGCCAGCAGACCACCCACAAAACCAGTGATAAAAATGTAAAGCCACGACATATCTTCCTGCGAAGTAGTCTCACCCAAAGCGTTTAGTTCGTCAATAACGGGACTCCACAAATCGTTGTCGGAAACCACCACGGAAGTAGGACCGTCGGCACCGCCGATAACGGCAGGGG
>ENA-OOXJ01000914-OOXJ01000914.1-human-gut-metagenome-genome-assembly--contig:-NODE-914-length-21621-cov-2.311787_pt1 | contig 21621 bp, 21 predicted proteins | sample MGYA00241587_ERZ501343 | MGnify/ENA primary metagenome ERZ501343 (study PRJEB25962, sample SAMEA2042918) | human gut metagenome | biome: human gut; feature: human-associated habitat; material: faeces... | reverse complement strand
AGAAGATAATATTCTATTATTAATTAATATATTCTTATATGGATTTATTATTGTTATTTCATTAATTGGTATAACAAATATCTTCAATACAATAACAACGAGTATGGAATTAAGAAAGCAAGAATTTGCTACGTTAAAATCTATTGGAATGACTAAAAAAGAGTTTAGTAAAATGATTAATCTTGAAAGCATATTTATTGGAAGCAAATCATTAATCTACGGATCGGTTATTGGAACGATATTAGCATATATAATTTATAAATTTAATGCTTCTGATGTAGGATTTAATTTTCCTATATTACCAATAATTATATGTATTGTTATTGTATTTATATTAATTACAACATTAATGAAATATTCAATAGGAAAGATCAATAAACAAAATACAATAGAAACAATTAGAAATGAAAATATATAAAACAAATGGGGCGTTAAGCCCTTTTTGTCTATAATTATGGTATAATAGAAATATCTAAAATCTTTAAAAAGAAAGGAGTATCAAATGAAAGTATTATTAGTCGAAGATAATTTATCTATCATAAAAGGATTAAAATTTAGTTTAGAAAATAATGGATATATTGTTGAAGCAAAAACTACAATTTCAGATTCAATAGAATATATAAAAAGTAACAGTATTGATTTAATAATATTAGATGTAACACTTCCAGATGGAAATGGATTTGACTTATTTGATAATTATATAAAAGAAAAGAAAACTCCTACAATATTTTTAACTGCCAAAGATGATGAAGAAAGTATAGTCAAAGGACTTAATATTGGAGCAGAAGATTATTTAACAAAACCATTTTCAACAAAGGAACTTCTTGCAAGAATTAATAAAGTATTACTTAGATATAAAAAGGAAAATATTATAGTTATTAATGATATTAAGTTTGATACTGATAAACTACTTTGTTATAAAAATGATAAAGAAATTAACTTTTCTTCATTAGAAATTAAATTATTATATATATTGATTATTAATTTAAATAAGACCGTATCAAGAAATGTTATATTGGATAAAATATGGGAACTTACTGGTAATTTTGTTGACGATCATACAGTAACAGTTTATTACAATAGAATAAGAGAAAAATTAGGAACTAATATAATTAAAACAATAAAAGGTATAGGTTATAGAATTGACTATGAAAAATAAGTATGAATTTAAGAAATACTTAAAACAAGCATTATTTATTCTAATTATTCTATCAGTTTTATTCCTAATTTTAGATAGAATAGAATATCAAAGGTATAATGCTAACTTCAATTATAAAATAGAAACAATTGTAGGAGAAATAAATAAAAAATATCCAGAGATGACTGATAATGATATAATGGATATTGTAAAGAAAGAAGATAGAATAGACTCAGGATTTTTAAAGAAATATAATATAAACGCTGAAAAAGATATTATTGTAAAAAATAATATTACAAATCATAATTTGTTTTCTATTGTTAATGTCTTATATTTGATTTTAACAGTATGCATTATTATATTATGTTTTATAAAATATAACAAAAAGAAAGATAAAGAAATAGAATCAATAATTAAAAGTATAGAAGAAATAAATAGAAAAAACTATAAGTTAGATTTAGATGGAATGAGTGAAGATGAGTTATCTATTCTAAAAAATGAAATTTATAAAACAACAATAATGTTGAAAGAACAAGCAGAAAATTCGACAAAAGATAAGATAAATTTAAAAAATTCATTATCAGATATATCTCATCAATTAAAAACACCATTAACTTCTATTATGATTATGTTAGATAATTTAATCGAAAATCCAGATTTAGATGTAGAAATTAGAAATGACTTTGTAAAAGAGATTAAAGTAGAAACAACAAATATTAATTTTTTAGTACAGTCTATACTGAAATTATCACAACTAGATTCAAATACGGTAGAGTATTTTAATAAAAAGATTAAACTTTGTAAATTAGTGGAGAAATCTATTAAGAAGATTCAACCTTTGTGTGATTTAAAAAATATTAAAGTAGATATAAATATAATCAAAGATTCAGAAATAGTATGTGACGCAATGTGGCAAGTAGAAGCAATTTCAAATATTATTAAAAATTGTGTAGAGCATTCTAAAAATAATCAAGAAGTAAATGTAAGCATAAATTCGAACAATGTTTATTCTCAAATAATTATAAAAGATAACGGAGTGGGTATTTCTAAAAATGATTTACCACATATTTTTGAAAGATTTTATAAAGGAAAGATTTCTACAAGTAATAGTATAGGAATTGGACTTGCGCTTGCAAAAACAATAGTAAATAAAAGTAATGGTACAATTCAAGTAGAGTCAGAAGAAGGAAAAGGTTCAATTTTTATAATAAAATATTTTAAGTAATAAGTCATTGAATAGTAGAAAGAGCAAACAAAAAATGGTTTGTTCTTTTTGCGTCTAAATCCTAAACACTTACTTTCTTTTTCTTATTACTAGAACCAAATCCTGTTCACTTACAAAAATTTATTGTATTAAGAATAGCGTTGTTATAGAACCGTCTTGAGAAACAACCTCAATTTCAATAGTAAAAGACTTTGTTGCACTTGATTTATTTGTTACTTTAACTTGCTTTTTTGTATCATTAAAATATCCGTTATTCTTTACTTCAAAATTTCCAAGTTCAATATCTACATATTTTTACATCCACTTTTTTTGACATTATAACATGCTTTTTAATTATTACAATGCATTTGTTATTCAGATATTTTGCTTTATCTTACATATAATATATACAAGTGTATTGCAGAGGTGATTCTTTTGAAAAAATTTAAAATTCCTTCTATTTTGCCAACTACTAATAAATGTATAAGATTTCCAAACGACATTATAAACGAAGTAGAAGATTCTATAAAAGGAAAAGATTGTACTTTTACAGCATTTGTAATTGAGGCTGTAAAAGTAGCTCTTGAGAATTTGAAAGAAGAACAGCAAAATAATAGCTAGGAGATTGATTTTCCCCTAGCTATTATTTTTATCCAATTTTTTCTCTGTAAATTTTTATAGTATATTTACTATTTCCTAAATATTCTTTAGTCTGACTATCAAAATCATCATCGCCATCATATGTAAATGCAGTAAGTTCAATTGGTCCATTTACATATGGAGTTAGCCTATCTCCAACCATTTTTACCGAAGTAATTAGAGTATTTTCAGTCATCTCATACTGTCTTAAATGATAATATATCCTATTTCCCATATCGGTTACATCATCATATAAATAAAACTGCAAGTCTGAAAATAATGTTGTTGCTATGTCTGGATCTAGAACGTTTACACTCTTTTTCTCTCCTGTTGCAAGAGTATATTTTACATTATACCCTATTTTATATTTCTTTTTGCTCTGATCATTTTGATATTTTTTCCATTCATCTGTAAACAAAGTTTTAAAATTTCCACTCAAAGTTTCTTTGTTACTTGGTAATACATAAAACATTGAAAATACTTTTTCCATTCCCCAGTCACAATAAAGTTCATTTGTTAAGACATATTTTCCATTTTTATAAAGATATATTCCAAGCGGTATGTTATTGTCATATACATTTTCTTCTAAGAATTTTTTTCTTTCAGCCTCTTTCTCATTCTCCTGGCTAATTTTTAAATTATTTTCTTCGTTTTCTTTTTCATATATTCTTACCTTATCTTCTTCTCTTAATTTATATTCATTATATTTATTATGATAATATAATAAAGCACACACCATAAGTAAAATTATTATAAGTAACAAAACGATAATACAAACTAAAATTTTGCTTTTATTCTTCACCCATATCACTTCCAAAGATAATATTATCATATTCTAAAAATATATACAATACTACTATAGAAAAAGCACTCACCAAATAGTGAGTGCAATAAAATCCTATTTTATTATTATATTAACTATTTTACCTGGAACTACAATAACGTTTTTAATTTCTTTATCTTGTTTGTATTTTGCAGTTCTTTCTTCATTTTTTACTAAGTCTATTATTTCATCTTTTTGCATTGAAGGATTAATTTCAATAGTATATCTAAATACACCATTTATTTGCACTGGAAGTGTTAATTTATCACTAATCATCTTAGATTCGTCATAAGTTGGCCACTTTTGCTCAAATACATATCCATCTAACTTTAATTCTTCCCAAAGTTCTTCTGTAATATGTGGTGCTATTGGATTTAAAAGTATTATTAAAGGTTTTATATATTCAATCCACACTTTTTCTTGTTTATATAAGATATTAACATAGCTCATCATCGCTGCAATAGCAGTATTATATTTCATTTGATCTATATCTTCAGAAACTTTTTTTATTGTTTTATGTAATTCAGTTTCAATTTCTTTTGATTCAATCTTTTCAGATATAGCAAATTTTTCTAATCTTAAAACTCTATCCAAGAATTTTCTTACACCTTTTACTCCATTCTCAGACCAAGGAGCTGCCATAGTATAATCTCCTATAAACATAGTGTACGCTCTTAATGTATCTGCTCCATATTCTCTTACTATGTCATCAGGATTTATAACATTTCCTTTTGACTTAGACATTTTTTCACCATCTGGTCCTAATATAAGTCCTTGGTATGTACGTTTTGCATAAGGTTCCTTAGTTGGAACAACGCCTATATCATATAAAAATCTATGCCAAAATCTAGAGTATATTAAGTGTCTTGTAACATGTTCCATACCACCATTATAGTGATCTACAGGCAACCAATACTTCATCTTATCCATACTTGCAATTTCATTTGCATTTTTGGGATCTATATATCTTAAGAAATACCATGATGAACCTGCCCATTGTGGCATTGTATCTGTTTCACGTTTTGCATGACCACCGCATTTTGGACACGTAGTATTGACCCAACTGTCAATTTTAGCAAGTGGTGACATTCCATCTTCTCCTGGTACAAAGTTTGTTACTTCAGGAAGTTTTAGGGGTAAATCTTCTTCTTTTAGTGGAACTAATCCACATTTTTCACACTTTATTATTGGAACTGGCTCTCCCCAATATCTTTGACGTGCAAAAGCCCAATCTTTCATATGATAATTTGTTTTTGGATTTCCTATTCCCTTTTCTTTTATAATTGATTTTATTTTTGCTTTTGCCTCTTCTACACTTAAACCATCTAGTATGTCAGAGTTTATCATTATACCAGATTTTATATCTGTATATGCTTCTTTTTCTAAATCAACTGTTGCATCTTTTGATGAAACGACCTGTTTTATTGGCAAATTATATTTTTTTGCGAAGTCATAATCCCTCGTATCATGTGCAGGAACTGCCATAATAGCACCAGTACCATATGTAGTCATAACATAATCTGCTACAAATACTGGTAATTTCTCATTAGTAAATGGATTTACTACATTTACTCCCCTTAGCATAACACCAGTTTTGCTTTTTGCAAGTTCTACCCTTTCAAATTCTGTCTTTTTCTTTGCCTCTTCTCTATATTTTATTACTTCGTCATAGTTTGATATTTTATCTTTTAATTTCTCTACTATTTCATGTTCCGGAGCAATTACCATATATGTTACACCAAATATAGTATCCGGTCTTGTTGTATAAACCTTAAGTTTTTCATCTATTCCATCAAACTTAAAGTCAATTTCTGCCCCTTCTGATTTTCCGATCCAATTTTCTTGTTCCATTTTAACTCTATCTGGGAAATCAAGATTTTTAAGCTCTTCTAGTAGTTTATCTGCGTAATCTGTTATTTTTAACATCCAAACTTCTTTTTCAAGTTGAGTAGTTTCATTATCGCATCTGTCACATTTTCCACCTTGTGATTCTTCATTTGCTAATACTACTCTACATTTAGGGCAATAATTTACATACGTTTTTGCCTTATATGCAAGTCCTTTTTCAAATAATTTTAAAAATATCCATTGAGTCCATTTAAAATATTCTGGATCAGTTGTATCTATAACTCTTGACCAATCAAAAGAAAATCCAACAGATTTTAATTGTTTAGTAAAGGTTGCAATGTTCTGATCCGTTACTTTCCTTGGATGTATTCCCATTTTCATTGCATAATTTTCAGTTGGCAAGCCAAATGCATCAAAACCAATTGGAAATAAGACATTTTTTCCTTCTAAACGTTTTTTTCTAGCTTGTACTTCCATTCCCATAAATGCTCTAACATGTCCTACATGAAGTCCAGCACCTGATGGATATGGAAATTCAATCAATCCATAGAATTTTTCCTTTGAGGAATTATCTTCTGCTTCAAAGCATTTTTTCTCTTCCCATATTTTTTGCCATTTCTCATCTATTTTATTTGAATATTCCATAGAACATCTCTCCTTGTTAACATACATTTTTATTTTACCATATTTTATATAAAATTTCCATACATACTAGCAATTTTAACCTCATATAGTTTAAAATGCAAAAAAGGACTGTAAAGCAAAATTTATATTTGCAACAGTCCTAATAATTAATTATAAAGTATTTTAACAATTACTTCTCTTCTTTAGTAAGAAAGTTCCCTTGTACATCAAAATAATAAATGATTCTTTTTATATATTGCTCATTAGAATCCAAAACAATTTCTGGAAAATCTTTATTTATATTAATAAAGGTTCCTATAAGATTATCTGTTAAGCTTGCTGAAGGAAGTTTAACTCCATAGTTTATATACTCAAATAGTTTTTTATTATAATCGTTTATCGGCGCTTTTGCTAAAGAGTAATTCAAAGTTAATTCTATATATGGTACCTTTACACCATTTGTATTTGTAGTACTATTACTAGTAGTTACCTTATTTACCTCTAAATAGCCTTGATATATATATCCCATTTTTGAATCTTTACTTGATATATTACTAAATGTATTTAACACTTCATCTTTCTTACTATCAACTATCTTTTTTAGTAAATCTTTATCTATATCTTGGTTATGCGATAAATAAGACTTTGATATATCAACGTACAAATTGTTTTGATGAGTAAATATATAATTTTCTTCATTTAAAGTTGAATCTGCAACCGGATTTGTAAAGGCTAGTACCTTCTTTATGGCAATATCATTTTTTGCATATATACTGTTTGAATTTAAAAATCTTTTGTATATAGCAACATATTCTCTATATTTATAAAGATCAATATCTATAGAAACTCTTTTTGCCCCAATATCCATATTATATATGCTAACTTCAGTTGGAGATACAACAAAGTCTAATTTACCATCCTTTTCATTATATATATTAGAAACTTTTAGTAAAACATCCTCATAAGTTGAAGTATCTCTATTATCCATATTTGAGTTTTTATCAAACTCAGCTGATGCAAATTCTCCCTCAACATTCCATGCAAGTGCCTTATATGCCCCTTCTGATATTAACATTTTTATAGGTGTAGATTTAATAAATACATCTTGTAAATCAATTTTTTCTCCTGTATTTAAATCATAATTTAAAGGATAATACTTTTGGGAAATATCAGATCCATCATTTGTTTCCATTGTATAGTAATATATATATAAAGATAGTATATTAGAAAAATTCCCCTCAACTCTAGTATAAACAAATACTTTTCCATTTGTTTTTATATTGGAAAATTCGTTTACTTTTGATAAAATTTCATTATTAATTTTATTTTGTACATTAGTATCTTTTAAACCACTTATTTTTATGTATTCAACAGATGATTTTTTTGCCAACACTCTATTTTGTTCTTCACTAGAGTACTCTACTCCATCTATCACATAAACTTCTTCAATATTTATATCATTATAATCATACGTATCATTGTCTGCACATACATACTTTTTGTCACTATCCTCAGTAGTTTTAATTTCTTCTACATAATCTTGTTCATTATCTTTTACAGTGTCTTCATAATTTTCGTTATTATTATTATTATTATTATATTTTTTGTTTATATTGTCTATACTCAATAATATTAAAAATGCAGTAACAACAAGACAAAGAACAATTAGTAGAATAAATATTGTAATTTTAATTTTGTTATTTGATTTAGGCTTTTTATCTACTGATGTATTATTTAAACTTTCATTTGAATTTTTATCTTCATTTGTTCTTTTATCATCTTCCATATTATCACCTATTTTACTGGAACATATCCAGCCTCTTTAGCGACTTGTTGTCCTCTCTTAGAAAGCATTAAATTTGCTAATTTTCTTGATGCACTATTTTCATCGTCAGCTTTGTTTATTACTATGTAGTATGCTGTATTATATGGATAAGTTCCATCTTGTATAGTCTTGTAACTTGGTTTTACTCCGTCAATTCCAATTAGTTTTATATTGCTTGCTACAGTTTTATCAATTCCTTCATACATAGTTGTTGCATAATAGAAATAAGAATATCCTATTGAAGCTTTTCCATTATCATATGAAGAAACAAGGTTAATTATTTCTGCCATAGTAGCAACCATATTTTCTTTTAATGGTTCCATAAGCTTTTTATCTTTCATAACAAGTGATAACATACCTGTTTGGCTTCCAGAATTTGTTGGTCTTTGGAATGGTTTTATTTCCATGTCTTCTCCACCAACTTGTTTCCAATTAGTTATTTCACCGCTATATATTCCTTGAATTTGATCTTTTGTTAGTGATTCTATTTTATTTTCTGCATTTACATAAAATACAAATCCTTCTTTTACAACTGGAATAACTTCAAGCTCTACTCCCTTTTGTTTTGCAAGTTCCAACTCCTCTTTAGATGGTTCTGTTACTACTATTAAATCTACTTCATCATTAATTAATCTTACATATCCTGGATGTGTATTTGTATAATCTAATTTTGTAACATCTACATCTTCACCTACAAAGTTTTTAATAAAAGCATTTGTAAGTGGTTGAGTTGCAAGTGATGCATCTACTTTTGGATAGTTATCTAATGTATAAAGTGGTTCATTAGAAATAACTTCCTCTTCCTTACTATTTGTATCTTTATTGCCAGTATCTAATTTATTTTCATACATTTTAGTTATTATGAAATATGCTGCAACACAAATAGCTATTACAATAATTAATATAATAATTAATGTAATCATTGATTTTCCTTTTTTATTATACATAAAATCAAACCTCCTTGTAATAGACTATCACAAATACAATTTTAATTCAACAAATTGTGTATATTATGTAAAAAAACAGAGAAAAAATTTTCTCTGCTTTTCTTACTTTGTTATTATTCTTGTTCTGGAGCTCCAACTGGACATATTGCAGCACATGCTCCACATTCTATACATTTTTCAGGATCAATTTTATATCTTTCTTCCCCTTGTGATATAGCATCAACTGGACATTGTGATTGACACATACCGCAAGAAATACATTTATCTGTTATTCTATATGACATACCTATTTTCCCTCCTTTTCCTCATCATCTTTTTTTTGAACTTTTTTTGTAAATTTAATTTCTGATACAGGATATGTATCATATCTAATATCATCTTCATCTTCACCAAATTTAACTTTTACTTTTAGTCCTAAAATATCAACGTTTGTTACTTTTCCTCTTTCGCCATCTTTATTTGTAACATACGATCCAACTTTAGGTAATTTATCTAAATTCTCTTTATAAGTTTCTTGCTCATATTTTAGGCAGCACATAAGCTTACCACATGCTCCAGATAATTTTGGCATATTAATTTGTAACCCTTGCTCTTTTGCCATTTTTATTGTAACTGGTTCAAATTCTTCTAAAAAAGCTCTACAACAAACTTCTCTACCACATATTCCTATATTAGGATACATTTTCACTTCATCTCTTGGACCTATTTGTCTTAATTCTATTCTTGATTTATACTTTGTAGCAAGAGTTTTTACAAGTTCTCTAAAATCTACTCTATCTTCTGAAGTAAAGTATATAGTTAGCTTAGAAGCATCATATGTATATTCTGCTGAAATAAGTTTCATATCAAGTCCTAGTTTTTCTACTTGAGCTTTACAAAACTTCAATGCATCGTTTGCCATTTCTTTATTTTTCTTGTCTTTTTGTATATCTTGTTTTTCAACGGGTCTAGTCACATTACCAACTTTAGAGTCATTTGGTACCTTGTCTTTGTCTATTAACTTAACAACCCTTGCAATTTCTTCTCCTTGTTCTGTAGAACAAATAAGTAAATCTCCTACTTTAAATATATATTTATCTGTAGATAAGTATGCTAATTTTCCATTTTTTTTAAATCTAACAGCTATAATTTTTTCCACATTATACTCCTCTCAAATAATTTTTACTCAATATTAAATTTTAAACAATGTCTACTAAATTAATAATCATATTATCAATGACTATATCATAATTTCCATTATTTTTCAATCTAGTATTTGCTTTCTCGACAAATTTTGCAGGTAATAATTTTTTATCTCTTTCCATTATAAATTCTAAATATTTTAACATATCCAAATCTTGAAAAATACCATTTGATGCTGTAAGTAAAGCATCTACTACATCATGGTCTTTAATAAGATTAAAAATTTTTTCCACTTGTGAGAATTTTTCAAGTTTATTTTCATCTATTGTCTTCTTTGCACCACCAATTGAACCATTTAAAAATTCTAATATATTATCATTAAGATCAGTATTATACATCTTTTTAACATACTCTTTTAATTTTCCCTTTGAAATTCCTGAAAATCTTATCTGATTAATTCTTGAAATTATTGTTGGTAAAAATGTACTTGAAGTATTAGAAATTATTATAATATGTATATTTTTAGGTGGTTCTTCCAAAGTTTTTAAAAGTGTATTTTGAGCCGCAATATTTAAACATTCGCCATCATCAATTATATAAACTTTTTTTTGTGACATAGCCGGAGCAATGTATATACTATCTATTACTTCTTCTCTTATTTTTTCAACTGATAAATCTTTTTTTGATTCATCTTTTGATACATACTTATAATCTAAACAAGTATCTAAATTATCAGTTTTAAGTATATACTTTGCTAGTTCCCTTGCAAAAGATGCTTTCCCAATACCATTTGGTCCAATAAATAAGTATGCATGAGAAAGTTCATCATTTTTTAATAAATTCTCAAATAATTCTTTTTGTTTTTCGTGTCCAATTATACTTTCAAACATATTATTCTATCCTTTTTAAATTTTACCAAGTCTATTAAGTGGCCAAACTCTTATTCCTACATAACCTGTTACTTTTTCTATTGGAATACATCCAAAATATCTACTGTCTTTACTATATGATCTATTATCTCCCATAACATATATGCAATTTTCTGGAACTACTACGTCTGTATACTCACCATTAATTGGAGTATATCTCTCTGTTAGATATGTTTCTTCTAATTTTTCATCATTTCTATACACTTCACCATTTTCAGTAATTTTAATATGATCACCTGGAAGTCCTATTACCCTTTTGATGTATTCTGATTTACCAAAGCCTAAAAAATAATAAGTAAATGCACTAAATCCTTTTTTTTCAATAAAGTCTGCTGTTTCATTTTCATTGTGTTTTTTACCTATAACTCTATCTATTGGAGATTCAAATATTATTATATCTTCATATTTTAGTTCCTTTTTAAATACTTTTGATCTCTGAATTGTAACTCTATCTCCTTCTTTTGCAGTTGGAAACATTGAAGTTTGTTTTACGCAAGATATTGTTCCAAAAAAGAAATTAATTATTAAATATATTATATATGCTACAATAAAACATATTACCCACTCTGTAGCTTCTTTTAATACAGCTTGTGCTGTCCATTTTTGTGATTTATTTTTTTCTTTTGATTCTTCCAAATTTATTACCCCTCTTTGTCAATATTAATTTTAACATAAATACCAAAAAAAAACAACAGAAAAGAACTTCTGTTGTTTTTTTTTAACTAATGTATATTTGCACCATTTTCTAGTTTGCCAGCATTTTGATCTAGTACAAGAAGTTTTACAATATCTTCATCTCCTGCTGCAAGTAACATACCTGAAGACTCAACACCTCTTAATTTTGCTTTTTTTAAGTTTGCTACTACAACTACTTGTTTACCTAAAAGTTCTTCTTCACTATAATATTTAACAAGTCCTGAAACTATTTGACGATACTCTGTCTCTCCAAGATCTACTTGTAACTTGTATAATCTGTCTGAGTTTTCCACTTTTTCAACAGATTTTATTTGACCAACTTTTAACTTTATTTTGTCAAGATCATCTATTGTTATTATTTCATTTTCTTCTTTATTTTCTTCCATAACTTTTTTATCCTCTTCTTTTACATTTTCTTCTTTTTTAATTTCAATTCTTGGAAAAAGATTTTCACCTTTTGTTATTTTTGTACCTTCTTTTAACATTCCAAACTCATTTAATCCTTCCCAAGAAGTAAGGCTACTATCACCTAAAATACCTAGTTGTGTAAATATCTTTTCTGGGGTTTCAACAAAATATGGTTGTAATAAAACTGCCACTATTCTTATTGTTTCGCACAAATTATAAAGTACTCTATCTAGTCTTTTTTTCTTTCCTTCTTTTGCTAAAATCCATGGCATAGAAAGGTCAATATATTTGTTAGCATATCTAATAAGTTCCCATATTTTTGTTAATGCTTCATTAATTTTTAGTGAATCCATTTTATTTTCTACTTCTGATTTTAATGAGGTGGCAAGATTCTTTAGTACTTCATCATATTCTTCTTCACCGCTTCCAAGTCTTAATGTACCACCATTATACTTTACCACCATTGCTGTAACTCTACTAACTAGATTTCCTAAATCGTTAGAAAGATCTGAATTAGATTTTTCTAAAAATAATTCCTCTGAAAAATTACCATCTTGTCCTAAAACTACCTCATGAAGTAAAAAGTATCTTAAACTATCTACAGATGTTTCATTTATATACACTCTTGGATCCTTATAATTACCAAAAGATTTAGATATTTTTGCACCATCTACTACTAGCCATCCATGTCCAAATACTTTATTTGGAAGTGGGATATCTAGTGCCATTAACAGTGCTGGCCATATTATACTATGAAATCTAAATATTTCCTTACCAACCAAATGTAAATCTGCTGGCCAGTATTTTTTAAACAAGCTATCATCATCTGACATATATCCTAATGCTGATATGTAATTGCTTAATGCATCTATCCATACATAAACTGTTTGTTTTTTATCAAATGGTACTTTTATTCCCCAGTTTACACTAGATCTAGATACACAAAGATCTGTAAGCCCTTTTTTTATAAAGTTTTCCATCATTTCATTTTTTCTTGAAATTGGCTCTAAAAATTCTGGATGTTCTTCATAATACTTAATTAGTCTGTCTTGATATTTTGATAATTTAAAGAAATAATTTTCTTCTTTTACAATTTCTACATCTCTACCACAATCTGGGCACTTTCCATCTACAAGTTGACTTTCTGTCCAGAACGACTCGCAGGGAGTACAGTACTTTCCTTCATATGATGAAAGATAAATATCTCCGCTGTCATACAATTTTTGGAATATTTTTTCTACGCATTTTACATGCTCTTCATCTGTTGTACGTATGTATTTGTCATACTTTACTCCTAGTTTATTCCATAAATCTTTAGTATCTTCTACTATCTCGTCAACATATTGTTTTGGAGTTTTAGATACTTCAGCTGCTTTTTTTTCTATTTTTTGGCCATGTTCATCTGTACCTGTCATAAAAAAGACATCATAACCTTTTAATCTTTTATATTTTGCAATTGTATCCGCTACAACTGTACAATAGCAATGTCCAACATGAAACTTACCACTTGGATAATATATTGGGGTAGTTATATAATACTTTTTGTTTTCCATTTAAATTCCTTCCTTTTTATATTCTGCTACAGCCATGGCAATAGCATTATCTTTTACGTGTGAAATACTGACGTCAACTTCTATATCTTTATTTTTTAAAAATTCACTTATATTGCTTCTTAAGAATTTAACATATGGTCTTTCCTTAAGTCCTTCATCATTTATTATTTCCACATCTAAAAAATCAAATTCTATATTATTTTCAATAAATATTTTAGATAGTGCTTTATATACTGCCTCTTTTGCCGCAAATTTTCCAGCATATCTTTGATATTTATAATCTGAATTTATTTTTTCTATTTGTGATATTTCATTCTCTGAAAAAACCTTTTTAATAAAACCTGGTGTAGAAGTTATTGCATCTTTTATTCTATAAACCTCCACTATATCAGTGCCACAATAAAACGCCATTTTTCACTCCATTTTCTTTAATTTTTACACATATATCTTACACTTATTTTGCTCTAAAGTCAAGAATTTATCAAGTTTTTGAGTTTTTGGAGGAAAAAGTATTGATTTTTCTTTTTTTAAATGCTATAATTAAGAAGTCAAACGGGATGTAGCGCAATTGGTAGCGCACGTGGTTTGGGACCATGGGGTTGCAGGTTCAAGTCCTGTCATTCCGACCATATTTTTGCCTTTTTTAAGGCTTTAAAAAGCAGTCGAAGAATGTTTATTTCTAAACATTCTTCTTATTTTTACTTTTTTAAAAACTTCCACAACATGTATGCAAATACAGAAAATTTTTTCCTATATTTACTGCTGGAAAATCTTTTCTTTAAAAATTCTCATTAGCTTTATTTTCTCCTATTTTTAAATATTTTGCTATATCTTTTACTGTTAAATTTACCCAAGGATTATCTAGTTTTTTATATGCTATTTATCCAAACTCTCTCTTTCCTTCTTTTCTAATACATCTCGAATTAACTTTAATTACACTAAAAGATATTACTGAAATTACTCCTAATGAATAACTTAAAATTGATAATATAATATAATTTAGCATTATATAACTAATCAAAAAAAAGAATATATTATTTATTCCAATGACATTAAAAATAATGAGGTTATAATTTTTAATTATTTCCAAGACAAAAATGATTATTTAATAAAAACAATCAAAAAATATATTGACGGTATAAAAATAGATGTAACGCTATATCATGAAATAAATAAAAAATAATTGTTTTTTATTTACAATTAATATATAATATACATGATTTTTAAGGAGAATTTTATGAAAAAAAATATTATAATACTATTCAGTTTTATATTACTAATAGTAATATTAGCAGTTTTTATAACATTAGAAATAATTAATATGAATAATAAAGATAAATTTAAAGAATCTACTATTAGTCTTAATAGTATAAATAAAGAAAAGAAGGCAAAACAAAAGGAATTGGAAGACCAAGAGAAAATCGAAATTGAAGAACAGGAAAAACTCTGGGAAAAAGGCGAAGAATTATATATGACAATTAATAATAAAACTATTACTTGCTCTAAAAATATACAATATCTAAGTATCGATGAAAATTCCTCAAAAGATTATAAAAATTCTTATTTTAATCAACTATGGAATGAATTAAAAACAGAAAAATTGGAATTTGATTTAAATGAAAATGTATTAGCCAATTTACAAATTAGCAGACTAGGATATCCCAGTGATGATTTGAATTTTACTATACTTGAGACTGTAAGCTTCAGAGAAAATGGAACATACGAAATAATGTATTCAAGCCCTTTCTATTATAAAAATGAAAACAAAAATAAAATGATATCTATAAATACTGCTAATAAAGGAAAATCTATATTAGGTTACAAAATTCTAATAACAGATGAAAATAATACTTTTGAAAAATATTACTTATATAGAATAGATGTTCAGTAAAAAATATTTTGTTCATCAGTCTTTTCTTTGAATTTATTTTTTGAATTTAAGTTTAGTTGCTTCCTTGGCAATTATACTGTTTGCAACTTTTGGATCTACTCATCTTTTTGGTATAGACTTCTTTATTGCGTATCAAATTATGACATTGTGTCAATGTTTATGTTCAAATAGTGAAAAAAAGCGACTAAAAAAGTGCTTTTCCAAAAAAAGATCTACAACCATGACAAAAGGTGAACCTCTATTGAGATTCACCTTTTTTATTTATAGAACTTAGCTATGCACCTTTTAAATTGCCTGAAAGTAAGTTCTAATGTGATAGAATAATCTGCTATGAATAAAATATACGTTAGGGTACCTTAGTTATATTTAATTCAGCTCTTAGACCGCTGTCTGTTTGAGCTAGCTTGCCGCTGTATCTTTTATGCGCCTATGCCTTCGGGTGCTCTGATCATCCAAGAGCCTCACTTTCAAAGTATTTGAAATTGTCGCCGAAAAACAAACATGTGAAGTAAGTTACTAGGGCTGGTCTCTTATTTTCATAAGTTCCTCCATCTGTTTCACGTAGACTATAAATATAGTCTAATTTCCATTAGCCCTCTGATCGCTGATCGTTTGAGGCTTATTACCTGCAGCCGCTGTTTCAAATTAACTATAACTTAAGTTTAAAACGGGGGCTCTAATTATGCAAACCCACTCCTTTCAAAATTATTTTAAAGGTACTCTCGTTAAGTACACGTTTATTATAGCACATTTTTTTGTTTATGTCAACATTTCACGTCTATTTTTCAATATTTACTTAATATATAAAAATAAATTTATATTCCTTTTTCCCTCTTTAATTATTTTTAAAAAGTTGAGTAAAATTATATCTAACATTTTACGATACATAATTATTACTCTTTTAAAATAGATATACTTTAAAGTATACTTTAAAATCTACAGCATACCATTATAGAATTCAATGCTAGCTTTACTTCCTCATTTTTCTTAACTATAATTAGCTCCATACTATCCGATGAATATTCTATGTTGTCCACCTCTTTAAAGTGTAAATATATCATCTGCAAATAACTTACCTCCGTTATAACATATATTTTTAATTCATTCTCTTTTAAAATTGCCAAGAAATTATCATCATATAATACTTTGTCACATTTATTAGAAAGTAACCCATTATAATGATTAGAATATTCTTCTACTAAATTGTTTTCAAAAATAAATTTAATATCTGTATCATTAAAATCGAAAATATACTTTACACCTTCTGTATACAATAGGTCATTTATATATAAATCGCCATTATTCATTAAAGAAATTACATTATTTAATGAATCTAATAATATATCTTTAATTTTTTCACTATTTGGAAATAAATATTTCTTTTCCTTTAAATATTCAATTCTTTTTTGTACATTTTTAATATATATATTGAATCTATTTATATCTGTATTTTCAGATCTCTTATTTTTAAATTTCTTTTTTGATTAAAAGATACATATTTCTTATTACCAAAACTTTTGAATAGAACTGGAATAAAATTTCCAACTGTATGATTTAATTCCAGAAATTTTTTAACCTCAATAAAATACTCTTCTTTATATTTAGAATTACTTTTTAAAAATTTTAAATAACAATCTACGATTTGCTTAAAGGAATTCATCGTATCACCACGATAGTCAAAGTTTATTCCATTAGTTAAGCAATACTTATTTTTAGAGTTCATCTGATTTTGCAGTTTTCTATTGTCATTAAGAACATAATCGAAGGTAATCATATATACCATAACACTTCTTAAACTAACATCACAATCAATATCTAAATTACTTGCTAATCTTTTATAAAGCAATATTTTTTATAACTGTTAAAATTTGTAATATCCTCATTTGTAAAAAATATTCTATTTTCAATTTCTACATGCTTTCTAAATTTATCTTTCCATTCATTTTTTACATCATATTCTTTAAATTCCTCTACTGTAGAATTTCTTAAAACATCTAGTTAGTTTTTCTTCAATTTGACTTTTATTCATATTAATATTACCTCACTTAATCTCATAATAACATCTTATGTTATTATAAATCAAATATAAAAAAATCAATCTACCTGGTCACATAATGTACTGTAAAGTATAAAAAAAGTAGCACAAATGCGTGCTACTTTTACCTAATCTTTTAATTTTAATCCATCTTTAAATGATTCTACTATACATTCTAGCTTCAATGTATACTCTTGAATTATTGGTGCATCAACAAAATTTGATTTTATAACATGTACTCCTGACTTTAATATTTTATCCTCATAATTTCCTGATACTACACCAAAATAGTCTGATATTTCCACAGTATTTTTATTAGCAAACCCAACAGTAAATGCACCTTTAAGTTCTAAATTATCTGTTGTTTTATGCTTAGAAAGAGAAATATATATTTTTCCATAATCATGTATTCCTCCCCATGCAGCGTTCATTACGTCTGCTTTTCCATCCTTGTCATAAGTTCCAATCATTAAAACTGGAAGTGGCAAAAAATTCATTTTATTTCCTAAATATTTTCTCATAATTTTTCCTACCTGTATATTATACAACTTAATGTTTACTACAAGTCAATATTTTTTAAAATTTTTATTACTTCTCTACTTTCAAAAAGTTAAAATGTTTTTCAGTACCCCTCAAATTTTCTTTAATGCTTAAAAAATATAATCATTGCATGACATTTTACACTGACACTATTTTATTATTTCTACTTGACTATTTAACTTACATACATTATTTTGAATAACTGTATAAAATAAAGTTTTATATTCTACCTGTTCATCTCCATATATCTTTTCATAAGCAAATCTTGGAACTTGGTGGTATTCCAAAACCGCTATATAATCTGTTACAGTGAATATTCCAAATAATGATACAATACATAAAACAACAGCAAAAATTTGTAAGAATTTATTTGCAACTACTGATTTTATCTTGAAGTAAAATGAAATAATAAAGATAATAGCACCAATAATTGAATATTTACCTCCCCAACCGCTATCATTTGGAAATATCGCAAATGCGGAAATTATTATAAATATCCCAAAGGCCATAAAAAATATATTTGCTACCTTTTTCTTTTCTATTTTTACTTCATTTTTACTATATTCAGCCATTTTCACTGCGGTATCTATTTCATTTTGATTCTTACTTTCATTTTTTCTCTCTCCGTCCACAATTTCTGGAATACTAACATTATAAAATTGAGCTATATAAGTAAGCAGGCTAATATCTGGCATATTATTGCCATTTTCCCACCTAGATACAGTTCTATTTGAAACATTCAACTCTTCTGCAAGATCTTCTTGAGTTATATTTTTCTCTTTACGCAATTCCTTTAAAAAATTTCCTATCTTTTTTTGGTCCATACATACTCCCCCTTTCATCAATATTTTATATTAATTATATATCAATTAACACGACATGAAGTGAGAAATGTAAATATTATAACATAAATAACTATTTATATAAAAAAACTAACCATTAAAAAGTTAATAGTTAGGTTCAGAAAATTGGCTTGAGGGAAAAAAATTTAGTTCAAGTGCTAGTGACACAGAAATTAAAAGTTGGTTAACTAGCCTAAATTTATTATAGAAAGAATTGGTTATTATGAAACAAACTGCTGGAAGAGATATACTTGGAAATTTAGCACCAGAATTTGCTAGATTAAATGATGACGTATTATTTGGTGAGGTTTGGTCAAGAGAAGATAAATTATCTCTTAGAGATAGAAGTATGATAACAATAAGTGCTCTTATGGCACAAGGATTATTTCCACAACTAAAATCACATATAAAGCTTGGAATGAAACACGGAATTACAAAAGAGGAAATGGTAGAAATGGTAACTCAACTTTCATTTTATACAGGTTGGGCAAAAGCATGGAGTACCTTTCCTATAATAGATGAAATATATAATAGTAAGGAGTAAATTAAAATGAAAACTTTTACAGTATTTATAGTTATACATAAAATATGGGCAATACAAGAAAAATACAAAACTCCGTAAATTATTGACAAAATCGATCCTAAAAAACTTTTAAATATAAATAATAAAAAAGTAGAGAAATTTGTGATATAATGGTGAAAATTGCGTTATTATATGTTACAATAAAGTGCAAAGCAAAATAAAAAATATTAGTATTTGCTTATTTGTGGAACGGAGTAGGTACAAATGAAAAATGATACTAAAAATTTAAGTAAGCTAATTAAATATTATAAAAAGTATAAATTTTTCTCTATACTAGTTGTTGCATTAAGTTTAGGATATGCAGGAATATCATTATTATCACCAATATATGAAGGAAAATTGTTAGGTTATTTTGAAAACTTTAATAAAGAAAACATTTTAAAAACAGCATTATTTTTAATGGCATTAAGAATTATAATTGAGATAGTTACAAACTTATGGTCAAGAGTAGTTTTGAAATTGAATGGAAAAGTTAATTTTGATTTAAAAAGTGATATGTTAGAAAGCTTAACAAACTTTGAAGTAAAAAATTTTGATAATACAAATTCGGGGCTTTTTATATCAAGATTAAATAAGGATACTACTGAATTATCGGAACTATTTGATTATATAACAGACGATTTATCTGGTGTAATACTTAATGTTAGTTTTATAGTTTATGTTTCTTATCTCAATATATATTTAGGTTTATATTTGATTTTAAATGTAATATTTATTTATATTTTGACATCAAAAAAATTATATTATTATAAAAGTGCAAAAAAAGATTATAAAGAAAAAGATGAAAAAGTTGTAGGATTATACACAGATGTAATAAGAGGAATAAGAGAGATTAAAGATCTTAATTTAAAATCAATAGTTTTAAGAGATGTTAATAAAAGACAAACAGAAACAATAAAAGCAGAAATAAAAAGTATACATACTAAAAGAACTTGGAATAGGTGGATAAAAGCATTCCAACATATATTAGACTTTATTTTTATATTACTATCAGTTTACTTTATTATAAATAATACACTTCAAATCAGCTCATTTATGATAATTTTTCTATATAAAAATAAAGTGTTAGATTTAATAGATTATATATCAGAAATAAGAGAAAAATTAGCGGATGGAAAAGTTTCTGCTTCAAGAGTGTTTGATATAATTACATATAATTCTTTTAGCAAAGAAATTTACGGAACAACAAAATTAGATAATATAAAGGGAAATATAGAGTTTAAAAAAGTAGAATTTAAATACAATTCAAATAAATTGTTTGAAAATTTGACTTTCAAAGTTGAACCAAACAAGATGATTGCAATCGTTGGTAAAAGTGGAGAGGGAAAATCAACTATTTTGAAATTGATAAGTAAAAGTTATAGTGCAAATAGTGGAGAAATATTGATAGATAATCACAATATAAATGACTTATCAGAAGAAACTATAAAAAATAGCATATCAGTAGTTTCTCAATCCCCTTACATTTTTAATTTATCAATAAAAGAAAATATTAAATTAGCTAATTCAAATGCGACAGACAATGAAATAATAGAAGTCTGTAAAAAAGCACAAATTCATGATGTTATTACATCAATGAAAGATGGTTATAATACTCTTGTTGGAGAAAATGGAGCTATTTTAAGTGGGGGCCAAAAACAAAGAATTGCTATTGCAAGAGCCTTAATAAAAAAATCAAAGATAATTTTACTAGATGAGGCCACAAGTTCATTAGATAATAATAATCAAGAAAAAATAAAAAATGTTATTAAAGATTTAGCAAGCGACCATACAATTATTATTGTTGCACATAGATTAAGTACAATAGTAGATTCTGATAATATTTTTATTATAGACAAACACAAAATAAGTGCTAGTGGAACGCATAATGAATTAATGAAAAATTGTGCTGAATACAGAAATTTGTATGAGATAGAAGAGTAAGTAGATTAATATTTAATTTGATAGTAATAATAATTAAATGACAGATCGGAA
>ENA-OOXJ01000912-OOXJ01000912.1-human-gut-metagenome-genome-assembly--contig:-NODE-912-length-21680-cov-4.162867_pt1 | contig 21680 bp, 22 predicted proteins | sample MGYA00241587_ERZ501343 | MGnify/ENA primary metagenome ERZ501343 (study PRJEB25962, sample SAMEA2042918) | human gut metagenome | biome: human gut; feature: human-associated habitat; material: faeces... | reverse complement strand
GCGATCTTGCCGATGGCGGCCTCGTGGACCAGGCTGGCCTCCACGCTGTTGGCCGTTATCTCCGGGATGGCCTGTACGTAGCTGTTGTCCATGACGATGTTGTCGCACTCGCTGTGGCCGTAGCAGCGCGCGTTGCCGTTGATGCGCAGCACCAGCACCTGGCGCGAGGTGTCCCGCGCGACGCCGCGGCTTATCACGTTCGCCGAGCTGTCGTCTCCGTCGAGGTCTATGGTGAACTCGCTGTGCGAGAACTGCTTGCCGTGGGTCATCAGCTTCTCGCGGACGATCAGCGTCGCGCCCGCGGCGACCTTCGCCTCGGTGATGCGCTTGGTGGAGTCGATGCCCTTGATCTGGGTCGTGTCCATCTCCATGTACGCGCCCTCTTCGAGGTAAATCACCGTGGTCGGGTTCATTATGCGCTCGCCGGAGCCGTCGCCGTCGGCGTAGTGCTTTTCTATATACTTGAGCTTGGCGTTCTTGCCCACGTAGAAGGTGTGGACGCCGTCGTGCTGGCTGTCCTGGCTGCCGCAGTTATTTATGCCGCATCCGGCGACTATGGTCACGTCGCTGTCCTCGCCCACGTGGAAGTCGTTGTACACGAGGTCCTTGAGACCGCTCTTCTCGATGATGACCGGGATGTGCATGCTCTCGTTCTTCGTGCCGGGCTTGATGAAGATGTCGATGCCGGGCTTGTCCTGCTTGGTGACTATGTCTATGTTCGCCGTGGTGTTGCGCCCGGCGAGCTGGCCGTCGGAGCGGATGTTGTACGCGCCCTCGGGCACGCCGTGCAGGTCGGCTATCTCGGCCAGAAGGGCCTTCTGAATGCTGTCCAATGCCATGATCTCCGACCCCCCTTACACCGCGGTGAGGCGTCCGCAGGCGCCGTTATCGCACATCAGCTTGGGCATTATCTCGTCCTTCGGGCCCTCCTCGGTGATGCGGCCGCCGGCGATGACGACGATCTTGTCCGCTATCTCGAGTATGCGCTCCTGGTGCGAGATGATGAGGATGCTGCCGTTTATCTCCTCGTACATCTTCTCGAACACCGCTATGAGGTTGGAGAAGCTCCAGAGGTCGATGCCGGCCTCGGGCTCGTCAAAGAGCGAGAGCTTGGTGCCGCGGGCCAGTATCGTGGCGATCTCTATGCGCTTGAGCTCGCCGCCGGAGAGGCTGGCGTTCACCTCGCGGTGGACGTAGTCGCGCGCGCACATGCCGACGCGGCTGAGATACTCGCAGGCCTCGCCCACGGTGATCTTGCGCCCGGCGGCGTACTGCAGGAGGTCGAACACCCGGATGCCCTTGAAGCGCACGGGCTGCTGGAAGGCGTAGCTGATGCCGAGCTTTGCGCGCTCGGTGACGCCGAGGTCGGTGATGTCCTGCCCGTCGAACCAGATGCTGCCGGAGGTGGGCTTGATTATGCCCGCGACCAGCTTTGCGAGGGTGGACTTGCCGCCGCCGTTGGGGCCGGTGATGGCGACAAAGCGCTCGCTCACCTGGAGGCTCACGTCGGTCAGGATGTCCTTCACGCCGCCGTTTTCCTCGCCGGCGCTGTAGGATACGTTCTTGAGTTCCAACATATTTATATCATCTCCGTTTGTATCAGAAATTGTCTTCATCGAGCTTGTGGCTGAGGTCGCGCCTGAAGACGAAGCGCGGCTCCTTGTGCCTTATTATCCGAACTATATTTTCCCCATGCTTCATGATGACGAGGAGGACGCTCAGGCAGGCCAGGATGAGACAGAGCCCCGAAAAGCCCTTGGCCAGCAGCGTCACCGGCACGCTTATGGTGCCCAGCACGGAGCCGAGCGACACGTACCGCGTCAGCAGAAAGGCGAGGACGAACACGACGAGCGCGATGACTCCCGCGTTATAGTCGACGATGAACACGGCGGACACGCCGCAGAGGATGCCCTTGCCGCCCCGGAAGCCGTAGAACACCGGGAAGACGTGGCCGAGGATGAGACAGAAGACGGCAAAGAGGCGGCCGATATCGACATACTCGGGCTTGAGCGCCTGATCGCCGGTGGCGAGCGGGAAGACGAGCCCGCCTATCAGGGCGGCCAGCACGCCCTTGGCGATGTCTATGCCCAGCACGCCCGCTATGCCCTTCGGGCCGTAGTTGCGGTAGAAGTTCGTGAGCCCGGCGTTGCCGCTGCCCATGGTGCGCACGTCGCTGTGGAAGAGGTACCGGGAGACTATTATGGAGCCGTTCACGCTGCCCAGGATGTAAGCTATGGCCGCTATGAGCACAAGCAGGACCGGTGTCAGCATTCCTTGTCTCCCTTCTGCCTTATCACGATGCGTATGGGCGTACCCTCCAGGCCGAAGACGGCGCGGATCTGGTTTTCTATATACCGCTGGTATGAGAAGTGGAACAGCTCGCGGCTGTTGCAGAAGATGACGAAATTGGGCGGGCGCACGCCGGTCTGGGTCATGTAGTAGATCTTTAGACGGCGGCCCTTGTCGGTGGGCGGCTGCTGCCTTGCCTGGGCGTCGGCCAGGACGTTGTTGAGCATGCCGGTGGTTATCCTCATGGCGCTCTGCTCATTGACGTAGTTCACCAGTTCGAATATACGCTCCGCGCGCTGTCCCGTCAAGGCCGAGATGAAGAGCACGGGCGCATAGCTCATGAAGGCGAGGTCGCGGTAGACGTCCTTGCGCATCCTGTCCATGGTCTTGCCGTCCTTCTCGACGAGGTCCCACTTGTTGACGACGATGATGCTGGCCTTGCCCGCCTCGTGGGCCATGCCGGCAATCTTGGTGTCCTGCTCGGTGACGCCGTCGCGCGCGTCGAGCATGATGATGCACACGTCGGCCCGCTCTATGGCGAGCTGCGCGCGCATGACGGAGAACTTCTCTATGCGGTCATCCACCCGCGACTTGCGGCGGATGCCGGCGGTATCTATAAATACGTACTTGCCGTATTCGTTTTCAAAGGGGGTGTCCACGGCGTCGCGCGTGGTGCCCGCCACGTTGGAGACGATGACGCGCTTTTCGCCGAGGATGAGGTTTATGAGCGAGCTCTTGCCCACGTTGGGCTTGCCGATGACGGCGACCTTGATGCGGTCGTCCTCGTCCTCGCCCTCGTCGGCGGGCGGGAAATGCGCCACGCACTCGTCGAGCAGGTCGCCCGTGCCGTGGCCGTGCACGGCGGAGAGGGCGATGGGGTCGCCGAGGCCGAGGGAGTAGAACTCGTATATGCCCGGGTCGGGCAATCCGGTGGAGTCCATCTTGTTCACACAGAGGACGACCGGCTTTTTGGAGCGGAGCAGCATGTTGGCCACTTCCCTGTCCGCCGCCGTCACGCCGGTTCCTATCTCCGTGACGAACACGATGACGTCCGCCGCGTCTATGGCTATCTGCGCCTGTTCGCGCATGAAGAGGAGTATCTCGTTGTCCGTGGAGGGCTCGATGCCGCCCGTGTCCACGATGTCGAATTTCCGGCCGTTCCACTCGCACTCGGCGTAGAGCCGGTCGCGCGTGACGCCGGGGGTGTCCTCCACTATGGAGAGCCGCCGCCCCGCGAGGCGGTTGAAGAGCATGGACTTGCCGACGTTCGGCCTGCCCACTATTGCAACAAGCGGTCTTGACATACTGCAAGCCCCCTTTCCTATATCTCTGTGCCGAGCATGGCGGCGAGCAGCTCGTCGCCGGAGCCTCCGATGGGCGTCACGGGGACGCCGAGCTCGGCGGAGGCCTGCTCAAGCGTCACGTCGTCGAGGAACACGCCCTCGCCGTGGCGGAGCATGGTGTGCGGGATGAGCACCCGCTCTCCCAGGTCACGGCCTTTGAGCTGCCTTATGAGGTCGCCGCCCGTGACAAGGCCCGCGACGTCTATCGTGTGGCCGAAAAAGTCGTTGACGATGGGCACGACCCGTCCTATTATCTTAGCACATTTTTTATGTCCTGTCTGTAAAAGTTTATCCAGCAGCGGCGCGGCGGCGACGCCGGTGGCGATGGTGAACTCGGAGCCCGTGCCCTCGTCGGGCTCGGTGAACTCGAGCGCGGCCATGAACTCCGTCTCCAGCAGGCGCATGAGGCCGACGCCGTTTTCAAGCTGGCTGTACTCCTCGTAGTATTCGTCCGGGGGCACTTCCCTGCCCGCCTTGAGATAGAGCTCGTCGGAGCACCAGAAGATGCGGCTGCCGCGCCCGGCGAGGCACTTTTCGGCAAAGGCCTCCACGCGGTCTATCGTCTCCGAGGCGCTCTCTTTGTCGAAGGGCGTGAGCTTGGCGAGCCTCTCGCGGTGCATGGTGAGGCCGACGGGGACTATGGAGACGCTGTTCACGCCCGGATAGAGCTCCGCGAGCTCGCGCATGGAGCGTGAGAGCTGTTCCTTATCATTATACCCCGGGCAGCAGACTATCTGGCAGTCCACGGTAATGCCCGCGGCGGTGAGGCGGCGGAGCGGGCCCATGATGTCGGCGGCCCTGGGGTTGCCCATGAGCTTGGCGCGCATCCCGGGGTCGGTGGCGTGGACGGAGACGTTGATGGGGCTTATCTTCAGCGCGCAGATGCGCTCCATCTCGCGCTCGGAGAGGTTGGTGAGCGTGATGTAGCTGCCGGTGAGGAAGCTCAGTCTGGCGTCGTCGTCCTTGAAATAGAGCGTGCGGCGCAGGCCCTTCGGGAGCTGGTCTATGAAGCAGAAGAGGCAGTGGTTGGAGCAGCCCCAGGGCTTGTCCATGAGGTATTCTTCAAAGTCGAGGCCGAGGTCGTCGCCCTCGTCCTTCCTGACCTTGACGGTGTACTCGTGCCCCGTCCTGCCGGAGCGCAGCGAGAGCGTGAGCTCGGGCTCGTAGGACCAGTAGCGGTAGTCGAGCACGTCCTCCACGGTGTGCCCGTTTATGGCGAGCAGCTCGTCCCCCACGTGCACCCTGCCCCTCGCCGGGCTGTCGTTATCTATATTGGTAATGGTGTTCAGCATAATGCCACTCAACCCCTCGTCCACTCGTTTTGGCGCATATAGCAAAAGAAGGGGAGGCTTTCTATTGCCTTCCCTTCTCAGCTTTGTTACTTGCTTTCCTCGACCGCGAAGACCACGCGGCCGTTGTACTGGCCACAGGCCTTGCAGGCGCGGTGCGGCAGATGGTAAGCGCCGCAGTTCGGGCACTTCACTATTGCGGGCGCCTCCAGCTTCCACACGGAAGAACGCCTCTTGTCGCGGCGCTGGCGGGATACTTTACTCTTCGGGACTGCCATGAATTACACCTCCCACAGTCGGCTGTTTGCGAGCAGCTCTGTTATTTGAAAATTGATTTGAGCCTAAAACAGAAGGCTCTCTCAGAACCTGTATTCACAGGTTCATTTATCCAAAAGCTGCTCTAGCACAGCTAATCTTGGATCCGGTTTTTTGCGGCAGCTGCACGGGCCCTCGTTCAGGTTCTTGCCGCACTCGGGGCAGACGCCCTTGCAGTCGGGGCGGCAGAGATACTTGGTGTCCATGTCGAGGATGTACACCGTCTCGAGCAGGTCGTCCATGTCCAGCCAGTCGCCCTCGAGCTCAAAGGCCTCGGGGTCCTCGCTCTCGCCCGCGGGAACCACGGGGACGGCGAAGTCGAGGTGCTTGTCCATGCCGAACTCGGCGCCGCAGCGGTCGCACAGGCAGGTCAGCCTGGCCTCGATGCTCCCGCGCGCGGTGAGCACTCCGGCGGTGTTTTCCACAACGCCCCCGGCGCTCGGCCCGGCGTCGTACCGGACTATCGAGGGACTGCCCAGACGCTCCGTCGAGAGCTCCTGAGAAAAGCTCACCCGGCCCCCGGGGACGTCTATTATCTCCCGAAGATCGAGCTTCACAGGCGCACCTCCACTAACAGCTATTTCATAGCCGCTTTGGTATTATAAGCGAAACGCGCCGCCTTGTCAACACAAATATCGTTGACAAAAGGGGCTTTCGGGGCAATAATATCACTTATGAAAGAGTTGACCGTAGGCAAGAACGACGCCGGGCAGAGGCTGGACCGCTTTGTAGGCAAGGCGGTGCCGCTCCTGCCCGAGTCGCTGCTGCAAAAGTACATAAGACTGAAGCGCATAAAGCTCAACGGCAAGGGCTCGAAGCGGGACGTGCGCGTCGCGGAAGGGGACGTGCTGAGCCTCTACATCAACGACGAGTTCTTTGAAAAGCCCACGGAGCGCAACAGCTATCTCAAGGTCGGCACGCCGAGGCTGGACGTGGTCTACGAGGACGGGAACATCCTCCTCGCGGACAAGAAGCCGGGCGTGCTCTGCCACAGCGCGGGCGAGTGGGACTACAACACCCTCATCGCCAACATCCAGGCCTACGCCTATCAGAAGGGCGAGTGGCGCCCGCGCGAGGAGAACGCCTTCGCCCCCGCGCTCTGCAACCGCATAGACCGCAACACCGGCGGCATAGTCATCGCCGCCAAGAACGCCGAGGCCCTGCGCATAATGAACGAGAAGATAAAGGAGCGCGAGATAGAAAAATACTATCTCTGCGTCGTCCGGGGCAGGCCGAAACCGGCGGAAGGCGCGCTGCGGGGCTACATCTTCAAGGACGCGGCGAAAAACCGGGTCTACGTCCGCTCCAAACCCGAGCCGGGCGCCAAGGAGGCCGTGACGTATTACCGCACCATAGCCTCGGCAAACGGGCTCTCGCTCGTGGAGTGCCGCCTCGGCACGGGCCGCACGCACCAGATACGCGCGCAGATGTCCGCCGCGGGCTGGCCGCTCCTGGGCGACGGCAAGTACGGCTCCGACCGCGAGAACAAAAAGCTCGGCGAGGACGGGCAGCTGCTCTACTCCTACCGCCTCGAATTCGCCTTCAAAACCGACGCCGGAGCGTTAAATTACCTAAACGGCAGGAGCTTTTCCGTCGCCAAAGTTGACTTTGCAGAAAAATATTTCCCCGGCATTCGATTTTGATTGACATTCCCCGCGTTTATATGTATTATGCATGTGTACTGTCAAGAGAGCCCACTCTCAGACGGCAAGGTTATTATGTGTTAGGAGCCGTAATCATCCGTGCCATCTGAGAGTGGGCTTTCTAAGTATCTGCAAGACTGAGGGGGAGGATAATGTCTAAGGAACTTATTCGGCTGGTAAATTGCCGGATGGATTTTGACGGCGAGACCGTCCTCGATTCGATCAACATCTATTTCAACAACAGTGAATTCCTCACACTGCTCGGGCCCTCGGGCTGCGGCAAAACAACAACTCTCCGTATCATCGGCGGCTTTCTCCAGCCGACGAGCGGCGACGTGCTGTTTGACGGTGTGAGGATTAATGATGTCCCGCCCCACAAGCGCCGCATCAACACGGTGTTCCAGAAGTACGCGCTGTTCCCGCACCTGAACGTGTTCGAGAACGTCGCCTTCGGCCTGCGCATCGCCAAGGTGCCGCAGAAGGAGGTCGAGCAGCGCGTCACGGAGATGCTGGAGATAGTGTCGCTCAAGGGCTTTGAAAAGCGCAAGCCGGACCAGCTCTCGGGCGGCCAGCAGCAGCGAGTCGCCATCGCCCGCGCGCTTGTGAACCGGCCGGAAGTCCTGCTGCTCGACGAGCCGCTGGGCGCCCTCGACCTCCGCCTGCGCAAGGACATGCAAAACGAGCTCAAGCGCATCCAGCAGCAGCTCGGCATCACTTTTATATATGTAACGCACGACCAGGAGGAGGCCCTCGCCATGAGCGACACCGTAGTCGTCATGGACCGCGGCCGTATCCAGCAGATAGGCACGCCCGAGGACATCTACAACGAGCCGAAGAACGCCTTCGTCGCGGACTTCATCGGCGAGAGCAACATCCTCGACGGCATCATGCGCGCCGACTACGTGGTCGAGTTCTTCGGCCGCAAGTTCCGCTGCCTCGACAAGGGCTTCGCCCCCGACGAGCCGGTGGACGTCGTCATCCGGCCCGAGGACGTGGACATCGTCCCGCCCGACAGCGGCCACCTCTGCGGCACGGTCACCAGCGTCACCTTCAAGGGCGTGCACTACGACACGATAGTCGACTTCAAGGGCTTCAAGTGGCTCATCCAGACCACAGACCTGCACCGCCCCGGCGAGTATATAGGCATAAGGCTCACCCCCGACGACATACATGTCATGAAGAAGAGCGAGTACTCGGGCATGTTCGGAGATTACAGCTCCTACTCCGCCGAGTACGACGAGATAAACGACCCCGACGCGGTCATCGGAGGGGAGGACGTGCCTCCCGAGGAGGCGCTCCATGAGAACTAAGGCTCTTGCGGCGCCGTACATCGTGTGGATGGTCATCTTCACCGTCGTCCCGCTGGCGATGGTGGCCTACTTCGCCTTCACCACAAACTCCGGCGAATTCACGTTCTCGAACCTCACCCGCGCGGCGGAGTACATGCCCGTGCTGCTGCGCTCGGTCTGGTACGCGCTCGCGGCCTGCGCCATCTGCCTCGTCATCGGCTACCCCGTGGCATATGTCATCGCCCAGACCACGGCCCGGACGCAGAGGGTGCTCTACCTGCTCGTGACGCTGCCGATGTGCATGAGCTTCCTGCTGCGCACGCTGGCCTGGGTGGCCCTGCTGCGCGACACCGGCATAATAAACACCTTCCTCGGCACCTTCGGCATAGGCCCGCTCCCGCTCATACGCAACGCGGGCAGCGTCATCCTGGGCATGGTGTACAACTACCTGCCCTACATGATAATGCCGCTCTACACCGTCATCGTCAAGCTCGACCCCCGGCTCATAGAGGCCGCGCAGGACCTCGGCTGCGACAGCTTTCAGGTCTTCCGCCGCGTCATACTGCCGCTCTCCGTGCCCGGCATCGTCTCCGGCATCACGATGGTGTTCGTCCCCGCCGTCTCCACGTTCTACATCTCCCAGAAGCTCGGCGGCACCAACAACACCATGATAGGCGACGTCATCGAGCTCCAGTTCAAGGGCTCGCTCAACCGCAACTTCGGCGCGGCGATGAGCCTGGTGCTCATGCTGCTCGTCTTTGTCAGCATCTGGCTCATGAACCGCTTCACGGACGACGAAGAGGGGGTGGCCACGATATGAAGCGCCTCGGCAAAGTCTGGACCGCGCTCGTGTACATCTTCCTCTACCTGCCGATGATAGTCCTATTCATAGGCTCGTTCAACGACGGCAAGGATCTGAGCGAGTTTGAGGGCTTCACGCTGGACAACTACGTCTCCGTCTTCCGCGACTCCCACCTCCTGGGCCTGCTCGCGAACAGCGTCATCCTCGCCGTCTGCGCCGCCGTCATCGCCACGGTGCTCGGCACGCTCGCGGCGATGGGCATACAGGCCATGCGAGGGCGGATACGCCGTCTGGTCATGTCGCTCACCAACATCCCGCTGGTGAACCCGGAGATAGTCTCCGGCATCAGCCTCGCGCTGCTCTTCGTGTTCATCGGGCGGGTCATGCTCAGCACGGAGAACGTTTTCGGCTTCACGACGCTGCTCATTGCGCACGTGACCTTCTGCCTGCCCTACGTCATCCTCTCCGTGATGCCCAAGCTCAGGCAGCTCGACCCCTCGCTCATGGACGCGGCCCAGGACCTCGGCTGCACGCCCGCTCAGGGCTTTTTCAAGGTCGTGCTCCCGGAGCTGCTGCCCGGCATCATCTCCGGCGCCATCATGGCCTTCACCATGAGCCTGGACGACTTCGTCATCTCCTATTTCGTCTACGGGCCCAGGTTCGCCACGCTGCCCGTGGAGATATACACCTACACGCGAAAGCAGGTCCCGCCCTCGCTTTACGCGATGTTCACTCTCATGTTCTTCCTTATTCTCATCGTCATGGTCGCGATGAACATCATCCAGGCCCGCGACGAGAGGAAGCAGAAAAAACGCATAAAAAACGCATGACTGAAAGGGGACAAAAAACAATGAAAAAGAAGGTAATTTCCATTGCGCTTGTGCTGGCCCTTGCGCTCTCTCTTGCCGCGCTGAGCGGCTGCGGGAGCAGCAAGGTCACACTGAACGTCTACAACTGGGGCATGAACATTGCCGACGGCGAGGACGGCTACATCGACGTCATCGAGCTCTTCGAGGAGAAGTATCCCGACATCACGGTCAACTACACCACCTACGAGTCCAACGAGGCGCTCTACACCCGCCTGAAGAACGGCGGCGCGAGCTACGACGTCATCATCCCGTCCGACTACATGATAGCCCGCATGATAGCCGAGGATATGCTCCTCCCGCTCGACTTCGAGAACATCCCGAACTACGACCTCGTCGACGAGCAGTTCAAGAACCAGGCCTACGACCCGAACAACGAGTATTCCGTCCCCTATACCTGGGGCACCGTGGGCATCATCTACAACACGAAGTACGTTGACGAGGCCGACGTCGGCGGCTGGGACCTCCTGTGGAACGAGAAGTACGCCGGCCGCATCCTGATGGTGGGCAACGAGCGCGACGCCTTCGCCATCGCCGAGGCGCGCCTGGGTTACAGCCTGAACACCGAGGACCCGGACGAGCTGCAGGCTGCGGCGGACCTGCTCATGGAGCAGAAGCCGCTGGTGCAGCAGTACACCATGGACAACATCTACGACTCGATGGACAACGAGGAGGCCTGGATAGGCGTTTACTACGCGGGCGACTGCATGCTGATGATGAAGGAGAACCCGGACCTCGCCTTCTATCTGCCCGAGGACGAGACCTTCAACGTGTTCATCGACGCGATGTGCATCCCGGCGAGCGCGGAGCACAAGTATGAGGCCGAGCTCTTCATCAACTTCCTGTGCGAGCCCGAGATCAGCGGCGGCAACATGGACTACCTCGGCTACGGCACCCCGGTGAGCGCCGCCAAGGAGTACATGGACCCCAAGATGGCCTCCAGCCCCGTGGCCTACCCCGACGCGGAGACCCTCTCCCGCGGCGAAGCCTTCGGCGCCCTGAGCACCGAGGCCCAGCAGCTCATGAGCAGTCTCTGGACCGACATCTACTCCGAAGCCAGCGTCGGCTGAGTATAAAGCGAAAAAGTGGGAACCCCGGTTCGGGGTTCCCACCTTTGAAAAGGTGGACGAAACTTTCAAACGCGCTGCGCGCGGCGCATCACTCGGCGCTCTTCCAGGGGAAGTCCTGCCACTGGCCGCCGTTGAGGCGGTGCATCTCCTCCGTGGCGAGCATCCAGAGCTCGGTGGACTCGCGCTCCGGGTAGAACTCGCAGAACTCGCCGTCCACAAAGGTGTAAAACCGCGAGACGTCCGTGCACATGCCGTAGGTCGGCAGCTGGCGGCTCGGTATCGTGAAAGCGAAGGGCGCGCCGTCCTTCGTGCCCTCGTAGTGCAGGCCCTCGCGGTCGAGCCTCAGCTCGCCCTCGCCGGTTATCACCGAGGTGGCCTGGTCCTTGAGATAGCCGTCCGCGGGCAGGGTGCCGAGCCTTACGTGCTCGTGCAGCTCAAAGCCCTCCTCCGCCACGCGCTTTTTGATGTGCTCGCGCTGCATGTCGAACCACACGCGCGGGGTCTCCGGGATGACGCTGCCCTCCTCGGGCAGGAGGTCGTAGTACTCGTTCAGGCTCGCGCCGTTGCCGCAGTGCTTGCAGTAGATGCGGTCGCCCTCGCTCGCCATGCAGAGCTCGCCGCCGCACTTGGGGCACCAGAACAGCAGCTGGTGCATGTTCCTCGCCATGCGGCCCTTGCCGGCGAACTTCACGCGGGCGGTCTTGTTCCACTCGTAGTCGTCGTGGTAGAGCCGCTCGTCCAGGGCCTTTTGTATCTCGTCCGCCGTCATCTCCGCAAGCTGCTCCGGCGTGAAGAGAACGCCCACCTGCACGTCCACGCGGCCGGGGCGGTCCTCCAGGTCGAACTTCGGCGCCGTGAGATAGCCGCCCGCTATCTTCGTGTACAGCACCGGCACCTTCAGGCTCTTGAGCAGGTGGCCGCTGCCGACGGCGCAGGGCTGGTTCGCGCCCGAGATGGAGCTCATGCCCTCAGGCAGGATGATGATGCGCCCGCCGCCGCGGATGATGCGTATCATCTGGCGTATCGAGTACGGCTGCTGGACAAAGTTCTTCTTCGGCACGGTCTGCATCGCACGCAGCACGCCCGCGAGGTGGCTGCGGAAAAACTCGTTGTAGCCCACGACGAAGTTGAAAGTGTCCGGCCAGAAACCGGGAGCCGTGAACACATAGTCCATGCGGGAGGCGTGGTTCGAGACGACTATGTAGGGTTTGCCGTGGTAGGGCGTGATGTCGTCCACGCAGGTGAAGTGTACGTTGTATTTCTTTCTGAACAGCACCGTGGCCAGACCCACCATAAAGCGGAAGGCCGCCGGGTTCACCGGCTTGAGCTTACGCTGCTCCAGCTTCTGCTGCACTGTCGGCTTATCCATGCCGCGCTCATCCTTTCAAGGCGCAAAAATCGGGGAGCGGAACCTCCCCGCTTCCCCGATTATAGCTGTTTTTCCAAAAAAGTTCAAGCGCTATCGGCTCTGCTGCCCTTTTCGCGCGCTTTCGAGCACCGTGAGGCGCACCTCGTGGCGGCCCACGGTGTCCTCCAGCTCGTCGATGCGGCCGTGGAGCCGGGCGTGGCTGCGGGTGTTCTCGCTCGTGAGCTTCTCGAGATTTTTTGCGAGGCTGTCCACCGTCGCGCTGAGCTTGGTGATGACGGTGTTGAGCCGGAGTATGGGCGTCACGATGCTTATAGCCGCACCCACCAGCGCCGCAATAACGCTGAGCGCCGCCCAGTCGGTCACGGTATCACCACCTCGCGAACCGGCCCTCGCCCACGCCGCCGTAGAGCATGTCTATGTCCTCCACGCTCGCCTTCAGCCGCGAGACGAAGAGGGCGCGCAGCTCCTCGTAGCGCTGCTGGTAAAAGCTCGCCGCCGTGGGGTTCTCGTCCACCAGCAGGTTCGCCGCGAGGCCGTATGGCATGGCGCCCAGGGCGTAGTTCGTCTCCACCGGCACGGGCTCGTCCATGCCCTCCAGGGGCAGCCAGTCCGCGTCGTCCCCGCGCAGGACCTTCAGCTCCGTCAGCAGGACGTTGAGTATCGCCGGGGTGCGCTGCTCATACTCGCGGGTGTCGCTGTTCACAGCCTCGCCCGAGGCCGAGAGCTCGTCCATGATGCTCATCGCCGCGGAGAAGATGTCTCTTGCCGTTGTCACGGTTTTCCCTCCCTTTCTCGCCGCCCTCCCGCATGGAGAGGGCGGCCTTTTTCGTCAGTTGGTCTTTTTCGGCTCGTCGTAGGTCAGTGCGAGGGCGCTGTCGCCGATCCCCGAGGTGGTCGGGTCGGTCACCACGCCGAGGGTCGCGAGAACGGCAAAGAGCGCGTTCACGACGGTCATCAGCCTGTCGCCCACCTCCGAGAGGTCCAGCATGAGGCCGAACACCGCCGCCACCGCCTGCGCAAGCAGGAGCAGCGCGGGTATCAGCGCCAGCCAGAAGGTCTTGTTCTTCACTCGCACTTTCCAGTTTATCATTCGTCATTTTCCTCCATTCATTCTGTAAAGCATGGTCCAGATCTGCTGCCTTGTCGCCGCGGCGTCCGGGTTCTCGCCGTCGGAGATGCCCTTGGCGATGACCCACTTGCGGGCCAGCTCCGCCTCGCTCACAGGCGTGGGCATGGGCGTGGGTGCCGGGGTTTTGCTCAGGTTGTTGAGGCCCTTGGCGCGCAGCACGACGGGGTAGTTGATATAGGCGGCGTTCCTGTCCACGCGCCCGGCGATGCCGTTCACGGTGCCGGAGCTGGTGAACTGCCAGATGCCGCCCGCCAGAGAGGGCTTCGAGTCCAGGTCGGGCTTCGCCGGCCACTGGGCCAGCCAGATGTCGTAGTCCGCCGGGATGGCGGCGTCGTAATAGCTGCTGAGGTAAGAGGGGTTGGTGTAGACCATGGGGCTGTACTTGGCCGCCGAGACCTTGCCGCAGAAGGCGCGGGCAAAGGCGCTGACCAGCGTCTTGGTCACGACCACGCCCTTTTTTGCCGCGTAATCCGCGCTGTCGCCCTCGAAGTCGAAGGCTATGGGGTACTCCAGCGTGTGCTTCGCCACCGCGGCAAGGGCGTATTCCGCCTCCTTTGCGGCCATGTCCTCAGTGTAGGCGTAGGAGAACCAGTAGATGCCGCAGGGTATGCCGAGGCGGTTGCACTCTGTGATGTTCCGCTCGAACTGGGGGTCGGGGTTGTTCTGGCCGAAGCCGGCACGGAGCATGGCGAACTGCACGCCGGCTGTCTTGGCCTTTTCCCAGTCGATCGTCCCCTGCCATTGGGAGACGTCCACTCCGGTCTTGTATCCGCTCAAATTATTCCTCCTCTTAAGACGGACCGGATATCGGCCCGTCGTCAATAGACCAGTATCCAGCCCTTGTCGGTGGCGAGCTGGATGTCCTTTTCCACAATGTTTTTGGCGCCCGGGGTGCCCGCGAGGTAAATCGTCTTGGTGCCGTTTATGAACGGCAGACTGTACAACAGCGCGAGCACGCCGAAATAGCTCAGCTGCGTCTCCTCGAAAATCATGTCACAGCCGCTCCAGGTGCTCTGGGGGGTCGCAAAGGTCACCTTTTCCAGCGAGTAGCAGCCGTAAAAGGCGTTCTGGAAGCCGAAGTCCCCCGGATGTCCGTCCAGGCTCAGGTTCGACAGGGTGCGCAGCGAGGTGCAGTCGAAAAAGCAGAACTCAAAGGTCTGGCCCGAGGAAGCTCTCAGCCACTCCAGGCTCCTGAGCGAGCGGCAGCCGTAGAAGGCGTAGCTGAAATCCTGCACCGCGCTCAGGTCCATCGCCGGCAGTTCCGTCAGGGACATGCAGTTTTCAAAGGTCTTGCTGAGCGTCGTCACCTGACTCGTCTCCAGCGCCGGCAGCGCGGTCAGCGAGCTGCAGTCGGAAAACGCCGAGTTCATGTTCGTGACGGAGGACGTGTCCAGCGCCCGGACAGCTCTGAGGCTCCGGCAGCCGCTGAACATCCCGGTCATGTCGCTCATTTGGTTGGGCCCGAACCACGCAAAGTATCTCAGCGACGTGAGCGACCTCGCGTAATCCTCAGCACCCAGCTTCATTTTTGTGCACGAGGGCAGGCGGCAGGCGATGTCCACGATGTTCCACACCGTGTACGGCAAGTCCACGCCTGTGCGCGGGGCGAGTTCCCAGGACGTTATCCCCGTGCCGCGCACCCGAAGCAGTACCTGCAGCATGTCGTCCGTGGTCGGGTCGGTGGACCAGTTCGAGTCGATCTCCTCTTCATAGGTGCTGCCGGACTCCAGCGTTTGGGTTGACGCCGACATATACGCTCCGTCCCTGATGCAGCCTTTCTCCACGGTATAGCTGCCTGTGCAATGCACGGTGAAGGCCACGTATCCCACCAACTCGTTCGGGAGGTGCATCAGCAGATACATCTCGTCGTCCCCCGGCTCGGGCATGGGTATCCAGTCCTTGGGCCGGAAGTTGCTGTAAAAGAACTCCGGGTCGAGGGGGTCCGCGCTGCCGCCGCCGCTTATTTCGCCGATCTTGCCGGCGTAATCCCGAAAGGCCGTGCTCTCCGGCACGTCCACGCCCCGGGCGGCTATGGCATCGCGTATCGCGGTCTTTGTACCTTCAAGATATGCCAATTTGTCCGCGGTTGTTCCCATCAGACCACCTCCCCGTTGATGGCGTCGAGCACGCCGTCCGGCAGACTGCCCGGGCGCTCCAGCGAGGCAAACTCGGCCTCGTTCAAAGCGGCCAGCAGCAGGTCGCGGGGGATGCCGGTCTTTAGCAGCTCGTCCACAGCCTTGCGTACAGCGGGGGCAAATTTGCGGGCAGAATCCACCGTAGCACCGCGCAGCAGCAGCTCCAAGGTGGGCTGCAGGGTGCTGTCGTCAAAGCCGATGTCGATATCTGCGCCCAGCTGCTCGGCCAGCAGCGCGGCCTTGAGGGGGGAGCTGTTAGTGCTCAGCAGCGCACCCAGCAAAATCTCCACACCCAGCTGCCGCTCACGGTCGGCAAATGCGCCGGTGTACCATGCCAGTGCGCACTGCACCTCGTCCGGCTTGGGTTGGTCGGTGTAGTAGGGCAGCTCCACGAACGCGCCGGGCTGCTCGTCCTGCATGGTCAGGCGGGGGCGGGCAGCAGCTTTGGGCATCTTGGACAGGTAATCCTGATCCAGCCGTGCCAGCTTATCGGCCATGTCCATCTTGCCGTACAGGGTGATGCAGCAGTTGTCGGCGCTGTAATGGCGGCGGTACACCCGCTGGTATTTTTCATAGGTCAGGGCGGGGATGGACGCCGGGTCGCCGCCGGACACAAAGCCGTAAGCGGTATCCGGGAACATCGCCCGTTGCAGGGCGTTTTGCAGCTGAGCATCCGGGGAGGCCAGCGCACCCTGCATTTCATTGTAGACCACACCGCTGACCGTGCCGTCTGCATCCCGGTGCCAGCCCTCCTGCTCGAATACGGCAGAGTCCACCATAGCCAGCGGGCAGAACACCGCGTTCAGGTAGACATCCATCAGGTTGCAGAAATCGGTCTCGTTGGGGGTGGCAAAGGGGTAGACCGTTTTATCCGGGAAGGTCATTGCATTGAGAAAGGAGGCCATGCTGCTTTTGAGCAGCTGCACGAAGGGGGAGCTGACCGGGTATTTTTCGCTGCCCGCCAGCACGGAATGTTCCAGAATGTGGAACACGCCGGTGTCATCGGAGGGGAAGGTGCCGAAGCCGATGCCGAAGGCCTTGTTGACGTCCTCGTTCTCCACCAGCAGCACGGCTGCGCCGCTGACGTCATGGGTGAGCAGGGTCAAAGTACCGTGCTGCTCGGGGCAGTCCTCGGTGCGCAGGACGGTATAACCGGGATAGTGTGCCATTTTTATTCTCCTTTACGGGATGTTTTTCACAGAGGATGCGCCTGCGGCTCAGCCGCCGAACAGGCCGAAAAAGCTGGTGTGGGTCACGCCCAGCACAAGGAAAAGGGCAATCAAAGCGAACAGCACGCCGATGATGATGTCCATCTGGTGCACCGTGAGCGGGAATTTATCGTAAAGCTTTTCCTTGGGGTTTACAAAATCCTTGTTGCCGTTGTCCAGCAGGCGCTTTTTGCCCTGCTCAAAATCGGCCTTCTGTGCCTGCAATTCAGCCTGCTGGCGGGCAAGTTCTGCCTCGCGGGCGGCCAGTGCGGCCTCGCGGCGTTCAAGCTCGGTCTGGGTATCCGGGGTGGGCTGTGCCATGGAAAGTCCCTCCTGTAAGCATAAGATGTTTTTCCTTATGATACCACAAAAATGTGGACAAAAAAAGCACCCGCAGTACAAAGACTGCGGGTGCAAAGGGGGATGATGAGGAGATTACTTCTTAGCCAGATACTTGCGGATATCAATGGCGACAGCCACGATAATGACAAGGCCCTGAACGATGTAGGTGTAGGAGGAGTTGACGTTCATGAACTGCAGAGCGACCTTCATCAGCTCAAAGACCAGAACGCCGACCAGAACGCCGGGAACAGTACCAACGCCGCCGGTGGTGGAAACACCACCGATGGTGCAGGCTGCGATGGCGTCCAGCTCATAGCCCATTGCAGTGTTGACGGATGCGCCGCCGGACTTTGCAGCCAGCAGGCAGCCTGCCAGACCGAACATGCAGGAGGCCAGAATGTAGATGCGGATCTTGGTAGCGTGCACGTTGACACCGGCCACCTCAGCAGCAGCTTCGTTGCCGCCGATGGCGTACATGTACTTGCCGTGACGGGTCTTGTTGTACAGGAACCAGAAGCAGGCAGCCACGATCAGGGCGATCCAGATCAGCACGGGGACCTTCAGGATGGTGTTGGAGGCCAGAGAGGTGAAGTTTTTGTTCAAAGAGCCGATGGGGGTACCGCCGGTGTACACAAGGCAGATACCGTAGACCACCTGCTGCATACCCAAGGTAGCAATAAAGGGCTGCACCTTCAGGTAGCTGACCACCAGTCCGTTGCACAGACCCACGATGGCGCAGATGGCAATGACCAGAATGAACACCACGGGGGTGGACAGGGTGGGCATATTGGGGTAGAACTTGCCGGAAGCGCCTTCGGTCTGCGCAAAAATGCAGGCAAGGCAGGCGGCAAAACCAGCCAGACGGCCAGCGGACAGGTCGTTACCAGTGGTGATCAGGCAGCCGGAAATGCCCAGCGCGATGATGTAGCGGATGGACACGTTCTTGAACAGGTTGATCATGTTGGTGCCGGAGAAGAAGTTGGGGTGAATGATGCCAACGATCAAAGTGATGGCCAGCATCATCATGATAATGGCGTTGTTGCTGAGCCACTTGCCCACAGCCTTGCCATTCAATTTTTTGGTAGCTTCCACGATAGACAGCCTCCTTAATTACTGATTTGCCGCAGCTGCGTCAGGTGCGGTCTCGAACTGGGTAGCCAGCGCCATGATGTTCTCCTGCGTGGCATCCTTACCGTTGATAAAGCCGGTGATACGGCCATCGCACATGACCATGACACGGTTGGACATACCGATGATCTCGCTCATTTCAGAGGAGATCATGATAATGCTCTTGCCCTGCTTGGCCAGATCGGCGATGATGCAGTAAATTTCATACTTTGCACCGACGTCGATGCCGCGGGTAGGCTCGTCCAGAATGAGCACATCGGGGTTGTTGGCAAGCCAGCGGGCGATCAGCACCTTCTGCTGGTTGCCGCCGGAAAGGCTCTTGATCTGGGTCTTGGGGCTGGGCACCTTGATGGCCATTTTTTCTTTGTTGGTAGCCACCAGATCCAGGATCTTTTTGTTGTCCAGCATGATGGGGCCCTTGCGCAGGGCGTCCAGAGAAGCGATGGAGATGTTATCGGCAACGCTCAGCACGCCCAGAATGCCGGTAGCACGGCGATCCTCAGTCAGCAGAGCAACGCTCTTGCGGATGGCATCGCGGGGCTGCTTGATGTTGACCTCTTCGCCCTTGATCCACACCTTACCGGAGGTATGGGCACGCAGGCCGAAGATGCCTTCCATCAGCTCGGTACGCTGGGCACCCACCAGACCGGCGACGCCCAGAATTTCGCCCTTTTTCAGCTCAAAGCTGCAATGGCGGAAGGAACGGGGATGGATGGAGGTGAAGTCCTCCACCTTCATCATGACCTCGTCCGAGGGCACGTTCTCCAGCGGGGGGAACAGGTTGGACAGCTCACGGCCGACCATCTTTGCAATGATCTCTTCCTTGGTCATGTTGGCAACGTCCCACTTGCCGATGTACTGGCCATCGCGCATGATGGTGACTTCGTCCGCGATCACCTTGATCTCGTCCATCTTGTGGCTGATGTAGACCAGAGCAACGCCCTGCTCCTTCAGATCCCGCATGATGCGGAACAGGCTCTCGACCTCGTTCGCGGTCAGAGAAGAGGTGGGCTCGTCCAAAATCAGCACCTTACAGTTGGCGGAAACGGCCTTGGCGATTTCCACCATCTGCATCTGGGCGATGCTCAAAGAGCCCAGCTTTGCATGGGGGTCGATGTCCAGCTTCAGTTTCTTCAGCAGTTCATCGGTATCTTTGTACATTTTGGCATGGTCCACAACAGTGACGATGCCGTATTTCTTGGTGGGGTAGCGTCCCAGCCAGATATTCTCGGCCACGGTACGGGCCGGAATGGGCTGCAGTTCCTGATGCACCATGGCGATGCCGCGGTCCAGTGCATCCAGCGGGGTGGGGATGGTTACCTTCTGCCCCTCGTATTCGATCTCGCCCTCGTCCATCTTGTAAATGCCGAACATGCATTTCATCAATGTGGACTTACCGGCGCCGTTTTCACCCATCAGCGCCATGACCTTGCCCGGGCGAAGCTCCAGCTGTGCGTGATCCAGCGCTTTGACGCCGGGGAAGGTCTTGACCACGCCTTTCATTACCAGACGGTATTCTGACATTCCGCAAAAGCCTCCTTTTTGGTTGTTTACAGGCGGGCAGTTTTTTCCTAAAATAAGGCGCGTGCGTGGAGACGTTTTCTCGCACGCACGCGCTTTTTAGCTTACATTCAAGCCGTTAAGGCCTGCTGCGCACCTTGCATTGGTTCCGGGAAACTTTGGTCTTACTTAATGTACTGAGAAGCGTTGTCCTTGGTGACCTTGACGTAGTCGACCCAGTAGAACTGCTCCACGTCCTTGCCCTCAACGAACAGCTGGGTAGCCTCGGCAGCCTTGGTAGCCTGACCCACATCGTCGTTCAGAACGGTACCGGTCATGTTGCCGTCCAGAACGTCCTGAACAGCCTCAGTCAGAGCATCGACGCCGACCAGATAGATGTCCTTGCCGACGGTGCGGTTTGCCTGCTGGATGGACTGCAGAGCGCCCAGTGCCATTGCGTCGTTGTTGCAGAAGACGACTTCGATCTTATCGCCGTACTGAGACAGAGCGTTTGCAACGTCCTGCTGAGCGGTGGTCTGATCCCAGTTGTCCAGGTACTCGTACAGGCACTCGACTTCCTTGCCGGCATCGGTCAGAGCCTTGATGGAGTACTCGGTGCGGTACTGAGCATCGATGTTCTCGGGATCGCCCTTGCACATAATGTAGGTGATCTTGCCGTCACCGTTGATATCGCCCTGAGTCTCGGTATCCAGGATCAGCTCGCCCTGATAAGTACCGGACTGACGTGCGTCAGCACCAACGTAGCAGCACTTACCCTTGTAGGACTCCAGCACGCTGTCCTCGGGCTGACGGTTGATGAACACGATGGGAGTGCCGGAGGGAGAAACGGTGTCAACGATGGTCTGAGCGGAAGTGGTCTGGACAGGGTTGATGATCAGCACGTCCACGCCCTGCTGCAGGAAGGTGTTGATCTGCTCGGTCTGGGTGTTCTGGTCGTTCTTGCCGTCCATGATGGTGACGGAGTAGCCCATATCCTTCAGGTAGCCTTCCAGATCGGAGCGGTACAGGGTCATGAAGTTATCAGCAAACTGATAGATGCAAACGCCGATGTTGGCAGAGCCGTTGGTAGCAGCGGCAGAAGCAGCGGTGGAAGAAGCAACGCTGGAAGCAGCAGTGCTGGTGGAGGAAGAGCCGCCGCAAGCGGTCATAGCAGCGGTGGCGCCCACAACAGCAGAAGCCTTCAGGAAGTCACGACGAGAAATCATTTTCATAATTGTGTTCTCCTTCATTCGTATCATAGCAATTTCACAGGCGCATTTATTGCACGCACCTGGATTTCCTGTTTGTATTATAACCGTCTGCGAAGAGGTCTGCAAGAGAACAAGTCCACAAGAATCTGAGATTTCTTTTGTGCTGTTTCAACAAAAGGAATTTTCAAAGGACAAAATAATTTCCGTAACAAGCACAATTTTTCATAAACGTGCAACTTCTGGATAAATCGGTCGGAGCAGGGTCGGATTTCTTTCAAAAAGATTACAAAATGTTGCATGACACGGTTCGACCCTTCCGGACAGAAACCGTGCAGCTCCCGGAAATTACCGGGAGAACTGAAAAAACTTTTCAACTGTGGGGGCTTTCCGGCAAACCGCTGCCGGGCAGCGCGCCCCGCAGTTTTTTTGCGCTCCGGACGGAATTACTGCAAACGGATTTCTGGAAGAAAAAACAGCTTTTTCTGAAAGATGCGATAGAACGGAGTTTTTTAAGACTCAAAATTATACGATTTGAAAAAATCGTGTTTAAAAATACGAAATGGCCCTGAAAAAGCACACACTGTTGCGGCAGCACGAGGCGTGGTAAGCTGTTGCCATAGCCCGGAGCCGCCGGGCAGAAAGGAGGAACCAACACGAACCATGGGGCAGAGGAAAACGTCCAAGGGGCTGGACAGCCTGAGCCGGGCCACCGACATCCTGAGCACGCTTCTGGCACAGCAGGTGCGGGAGCT
>ENA-OOXJ01000908-OOXJ01000908.1-human-gut-metagenome-genome-assembly--contig:-NODE-908-length-21707-cov-2.719980_pt1 | contig 21707 bp, 19 predicted proteins | sample MGYA00241587_ERZ501343 | MGnify/ENA primary metagenome ERZ501343 (study PRJEB25962, sample SAMEA2042918) | human gut metagenome | biome: human gut; feature: human-associated habitat; material: faeces... | reverse complement strand
GCCACGTTCCACAACGCGACCATGCTCAACGGTCGCAATCTCGTCAGCATGCTTAATAGTCGAGAGACGGTGGGCGATGATGATCGTGGTACGGCCGCGTGCCAGCTCTTCGAGCGACTCCTGCACCGCTTCCTCGCTCTCGTTATCCAGGGCACTCGTCGCCTCATCCAAAATAAGGATCTTGGGATTCTTGAGAAAAACGCGCGCGATGGCGACGCGCTGCTTTTGACCACCCGAAAGACGGCTGCCGCGCTCGCCCACCACGGTGTCGTAGCCTTGCGGAAGCGATTCGATAAAGGCATCAATATTGGCGCGGCGGGCCGCTTCGGCGATCTCTTCTGCCGTGGCGCCCGGCTTGCCGTAGGCGATGTTCTCGCCGATCGTTCCATCAAACAGGTACACATCTTGCTGCACCAGGCCGATGGCACGGCGCAGACTATGCTGCGTCACGTCGCGCACATCCTGGCCGTCGATGCTAATGGAGCCGGCGGCAACGTCGTAAAAGCGCGGCAACAGCGAACAAGTCGTCGATTTGCCGCCGCCCGAGGGGCCAACCAAAGCGATGGTCTGACCGGGCTTGATGGACAGGTCCATGTGGTCGATAACAGGGCGTCCGTCGGCGCCGCGCTCGCCGAGCTCGACATCCTCGTAGTTAAAGCACACGTTGCGGTACTCCACGGCACCAGCCGTCACCTGCAGATCCGCAGCACCCGGCTTATCCTGAATATCGGGGACAGTCGAAAGCACCTCATCCATGCGCTTAAAGCCGGCGATAGCTTTCTGATACGTCTCGGCCGAATTGACGAGCGTCTCGAGCGGCGTGCAGAACAGCGAAATGTAAAGTGCGAAGGTTGCCATATCGACCGCCTGCAGCTGACCCTGGGCAACGAGCCAACCGCCCAGCAGCACCACAATCACATAGAGCACGCCCGAGAGCAGGCCATATGTTGCGGTGTAGACGCCCATGGCGTGATACATGTTCTCCTTGGACGAAAGGTAGCGATCGTTCGAGGCGCGAAACTTAGAGCGTTCGGTCTGCTCGTTGGCAAAGCTCTTGACCACACGCATGCCCGTCAGCGAATCCTGCAGCTGCGCGTTGATGCCGCTAATCTTTTTGCGGTTATCGCTAAAGACCTCGCGCATGCGCATATTCTGCCAAAACATAATGACCGCGAACACCACCGTCACCACAGCCATGGCGAGTGCGAGCACCGGCGCGATGGTAAACAGAATCACAAACGAGCCGATGATCTCGATACCGCAGATAATGATCCATTCGGGCACGTGGTGCGCCGCCTCGCAGATATCGAACAGGTCATTGACCACGCGGCTCATCATGTCGCCCGAGCTGTTGCGATCAAAGTACGCAAAGCTAAACCGTTCGTACTGATCGAACAGGTCCTCGCGCATTTTGGACTCCATGCGCGCGCCCATCACATGACCCCAATAGCTCACAAAATAGCGGCAGGCGCAGCGGATGACATACATCAGCACCAGTCCCACCGCGATCATACCGAGCGCCTGCATAATGGCAGCCTGACCCTGGGTAAAGAGCCCGCCGGTCAGATTGCGCAAGATAATGGGGAACGCCAGGTCAATGGCGGCAAGCACCAGAGCACAAAGAGTATCAGCAACAAAAAGCCCCATCTGGGGCTTGTAATAAGACAGAAAACGCTTCAGCATGTGGTCCTCTAGAAATAGGAAGAACGGAAAAATCGGTTGACCAAGCGAACCGAAAGAAAAACCCACGACAGATATAACGCCGATGTTCTGGCAGCGTCAGCGAAAACGTCCCTAAGCGAGCAAGGTGCCTTGAAAGAGGAGCGACGCGTACTTCGGTACGCGAGCGACGATTGAAAGGCAGATTGCCGCTTAGGGGCGTTTGCAGCGTCGACTCGTTACGCGGTTTGGTAAAACCGCGTAACCTAGAGCTCCGCTCCACCCAAACGATGAGCAATGCTGTCGCAAGCCAAGGCACCCACAACGGTCTTGGCATCCTCGATCTTGCCGTCGAGTACGGCGTCGATCAGCTCATGCAGTGGCACCAGGTCGACGTTGACAAACTCGTCATCGTCGGGGTCGGGCGCATCAAACTCGAGCTTGGTGGCCAGGTAGATGTGAATGATCTCGTCGCAAAAACCGCAGGTCGTGACAATCGACGTCAAAAAGCGAATGCGACCAGCCCTAAAGCCCGTCTCCTCATGCAACTCGCGCTTGGCGCAATCGAGCGGGTCCTCGCCCGGATCGAGCTTGCCGGCGGGAATCTCGACCGTGACGCGACCGAGCGCGGAGCGGTACTGCCGCACGAGGCAGATGCGCCCGTCGTCCGTGAGGGCGACGATCGCGACGGCGCCGGGATGGCGCACGACGTCGCGGTCGGCCTCCGCGCCGTCCGGCAGCCGCACGCGCAGGCGGTCGATGTTGAACACGCGCCCCTTGAACACCACGTCCTCCGCAAGCACGTGCTCGCTCAGGTCCGCGTCGCGCGGGTCGTCGTCGCCCAGGACCAGGTGCCTGCGCTCCGGCGCGCCGGAGTGGTGGTCGTGCCTGCTCCTGTCGCCGTCGTACGTCAGGGCGTCCACCCCCTCGGCCATGCTCGATATCGCGTGGTCAAGGGCGCCGTCTGTGCCGTCGTCGAGCGCCACCAGGTGCTCCTCGCCCAGAAGCGCGTCGTCGTCCTCGTCCAGCGTGACGTCTACCTCGTCCGAGCCCTCGTTCTTCTCGTCTTTGGACATGCGTTGCCTCCCGGATAAAAAGTCGCGACACCACGCGGCGCCGCGACTGCTGGCCCACACGCTCATGGTACCCAGGCGCGCGCTACAGGTTCGCGCGGCCCTTGATCGCCTTGATGCCGATGTCGTGGCGGTACGTCTTGCCCTCGAAGAAGATCTTGTCGCACGCCTCGTACGCCTTGTTGCGAGCGTCCTCGAACGTGGGGGCCACGGCCGTGACGTCGAGCACGCGGCCGCCGTTGGTGTACACGGCGCCGTCCTCGCCGAGCTTGGTGCCCGCGTGGTAGACGGTCACGCCGTCCATGGCGCTTGCGTCGTCGATGCCGGTGATGAGCTTGCCCTTCTCGTAGGAGCCGGGGTAGCCGGCGCTCGTGAGCACGACGGAGACGGCCCAGTCGTCGTCCCACGAGACCATGTCCGGGCTGAGGGTGCCGTCGTCGCACGCGAGGAAGCACTCGACGAGGTCGCCCTTCATGCGGGGCAGCACGACCTGGGTCTCGGGGTCGCCGAAGCGGGCGTTGAACTCGAGGACCTTCGGGCCGTCCTTCGTGAGCATGAAGCCGCCGTACAGGCAGCCGCTGTAGGGGTTGTCCTCGCGGGCAAGCTCCGCCACGACCTTCTCCTCTATCTGGACCATCTGCTCAAGCTCGCCGGGCAGCAGGATGGGCACCGGGGAGTACACGCCCATGCCGCCCGTGTTGAGGCCGCGGTCGCCGTCGAGCGCGCGCTTGTGGTCCTGGGAGGTCGCGAGGGGCACGACGGTCTTGCCGTCCGTGAGGGCCAGAAGCGAGCACTCCGGACCCTCGAGCATCTCCTCGACCACGACGAGGGAGCCCGCGTCGCCGAATGCGTTGAAGCACTCGTGGACGCCGTCGAGGGCCTCCTCGGTGGTCTGGGCGACGATGACGCCCTTGCCGGCGGCGAGGCCATCGGCCTTGATGACGATGGGGCCGCCGACCTTGCGCACGTACTCCGCGCACGCGGCCTCGTCCGTGAACGACTCGTACCTGGCCGTGGGGACGCCGGCACGCTCCATGACGTCCTTGGCGAACTTCTTCGAGCCCTCCATCTGCGCGGCCTTGCCGCTGGGACCGAAGACGGGGATGCCCTCCGCACGCACGGCGTCGGCCACGCCTGCGACGAGCGGCGCCTCCGGGCCTATCACCACGAGGCCGATGCCGTTCTCGCGGGCGAAGCGCGCGACCGCGGCAGGGTCGTTCTGGTCCACGTCCACCTTCTGGGCGAGCTGGTACATGCCGCCGTTGCCCGGCGCCACGAACAGCCTCCCGGCGCGCGGGGACTGGGCGAGCTTGACCAGCATGGCGTGCTCGCGCCCGCCGGAACCTAGGAGTAGGATGTCTACCTTGTGGTCTTGTGGAGCCATGGTGCCCTCCTTGGGCTAGACGTGAATGTGGCCTTAGGCCTGCCTTAGGCCTGACGTGCCTGAAGGACCGAGGATGCCTCCTCGGCGGTGATGAGCGATGCGGGCGCACAGGCGATTCCCACGGCGCCGACGCCGATCTGGGCGCAGGTGGAGGGGTTGGCCCTGAGGCGCGCGGCACACGCGGACTCGAACTCGTTCGTGTCGAGCGGCTTCTCGAGCTTCTGCAGGACCTTGGGGTCGCCGGAGTAGACCTCGACGTACGTGATGGGTCCGACCTTTGCGGAGTAGCGGCTGAGCGTGCGCGCGAGCACGCCCGCGAGACGCGCCGTGTCAGAGGAGGTGGTGATCTCCTCCGCCTGGCCGTCGGGCGTGATCTTGACGAGGCCGCGCACGCCGAGCGCGCGGCGCTGCAGCTGGCTCATGTGGCCGAGTATGCCGCCGCGCTTGTGGCCGATGCCGTTTGACGGGTTGGCGTCCGCCGTGGGGACCATGAGCATGCGCGACGCCGCGGACAGCGCCTGCGCGCGCTCCACGGCCTCGTAGGAGTCCATGCCGGCGTTCCTGTCCAGCACGAGCCGCGCGAACACGAGCGCGTACTCCGCCGAGGACGCGTGGGTGTCGATCACCGTGACGCGCGCGCCCTGCACCTTCGAGACGGCGCTGCGCGCGACCTCGCACACGTCCCTCATCTGGGACGAGACGTGCAGCGAGACGATGTGCTCGCACCCCTGCTCCGCAAGGGCCTGGTACACGGTCAGGAAGTCGACCTCGGACGGCGAGTAGGTGTTGATCTGGCCGCGGTGCTTGGCGTACTCGCGATAGAACGTGGGGGTGTCGATGCCGAGGCAGTCGCGGTACTGCTCGTGCCCCATGCGCACGATGAGCGGTACGAGGGCGACCCCCGCCCTCTCCAGCGTGGAGAGGGGGAGGTCGCACGCGCTATCGCACACTATCGCAAACTTTCTGTTGGAAGTGCTGGCGGTCACGCTGGCCTACTTCCAGTAGCGGTCGATCGTCTGGTCGCGATCGGGGCCGACGGTGATGATGGAGACGCGCACGCCCGCGAGCTGCTCGAGGAAGTCGACGTAGTCCTTCGCCTCGCGCGGGAGCTGGTAGAAGTTGCGAACGCCGGAGATGTCGCACTTCCAGCCGGGGAGGGTCTCGTACACGGGCTTCGCGTGATAGAAGACGCTCTGGTGCTCCGGCACGGTGGTGTAGCGCTTGCCGTCGCACTCGTACGCGACGCAGACCTTAATCTCGTCCAGGCAGCCCAGGACGTCCAGCTTCGTGATCGCGAGGTCCGTGAGGCCGTTGACGCGGGCGGCGTAGTTCACGACGACGCCATCGTACCAGCCGCAACGGCGCTTGCGGCCGGTGGTCACGCCGTACTCGTGGCCGACCTCGCCCAGCTTGTCGCCCACCTCGTCAAACAGCTCCGTCGGGAACGGGCCGGAGCCCACGCGGGTGAGGTACGCCTTCGCGACGCCCAGCACGCGCTTGATCTGGGTGGGACCGACGCCGGACCCCGTGACCGCACCGCCCGCGGTGCAGTTGGAGGAGGTGACGAACGGGTAGGTGCCGTGGTCGATGTCGAGCATGGTGGCCTGCGCGCCCTCGAACAGGATGTTCTTGCCGGCCTCGAGCTGCTCGTTTAGGAAGAGGGAGCTCTCCACGATGTACGGGCGGATGCGCTCGGCAAACGGCAGGTACGACTCGCAGATCTGGTCGACCGTGTAGGTCGGGAGGTCGTAGACCTTCTCGAGGATGGGGTTGGTGTACGCAAGGGCCGCGTCCAGCTTCTCGCGGAAGATCTTCTCGTCCAGCATGTCCTGGATGCGAAGGCCGGTGCGGTTCATCTTGTCCATGTAGCAGGGACCTACGCCGCGCTTCGTGGTGCCGATGAGGTTCTTGCCGAGCTTCTTCTCGTGCGCGCCGTCCAGGTCCTTGTGGTACGGCATCACGATGTGCGCGTTGCCGGAGATCTTGAGGTCTGCGCACGAGATGCCCTGGCCCTCGAGCACGTCGACCTCACCGAGCAGGACCTCCGGGTCGACGATGCAGCCGTTGCCGATGACGGGATAGGTGCCCTTGTACATCACGCCGGAGGGGACCTGGTGCAGGGCGAGCTTGTGCCCGTTCGCGATGACCGTGTGGCCGGCGTTCGCGCCGCCGGCGTAGCGGCAGACCACGTCGTAGTCGCCGGAGATAAGGTCCGTGACCTTACCCTTGCCCTCATCGCCCCACTGTGTGCCAACCAGAACTGTTGCAGGCATTGCATCCTCCCTGTCGGGTCATGTTCACGTGTCGCGGCGCCGTGGCGCCGGCAGTCTCAGTATAGGCCACGAGAAGGACTTCCCGTTCTTCTCGTGGCCTATGTTTGAGACTCTCAACGCATCTCTACGGATGGCCGGGTCACTAGTCGCCGTGCCTGGTGTCCACCTCGACGAACTTGGTGGAGCCGGGCAGGAACATGAGCGGCACGATGTTCAGCGGGCCGGAGCGGTTCTTCGCGATGATGAACTCCGTCACGTTCATGTCCGGGCGGTCGTCGCGCGCGGCCTCCTCCTCGGTCATGGAGCGGTCTAGCAGGATGACGATGTCGGCGTCCTGCTCGATGGAGCCGGACTCGCGCAGGTCGGACAGCTGCGGGCGCTGACCCTTGCGGTCCGTTACCTGACGGTTCAGCTGCGACAGCGCGATGACGGGCACCTCGAGGTCCTTCGCCATGATCTTGATGCCACGCGACATCTCCGAGACCTCGGTCGCGCGGCTGTCCGCGCGGTGGCCCCCGGACGGCGGCGAGAGCAGCTGCAGGTAGTCGACCATGACCATGCCCTTGGGCTTGTCCTTCAGCATGCGTCGCGCCTTCGCGCGGATCTCCGTCACCGTCGTGCCGGGCGTGTCGTCGATCAGGATGTCCAGCTGGGAAAGGTCGCGGGTCGCGTCCAGGATGGTGCCCCACTGGTCGTCCTTGATCTTCGCGCCGCGGATGGCGGAAAGCGGGATCTTGGCCTGCGCGGACAGCAGGCGCTGCGCGATCTCGGTCTTGCTCATCTCGAGTGAGAAGAACGCGACGCTCGCGCCCGCGGCCGCCGCGTTGACGGCGAGGTTCAGCGCGAACGACGTCTTTCCTACGCCGGGTCGCGCACCGATGACGACCATCTGTCCGGGTCGCAGGCCCTGCAGGCACGCGTCGATCCCGGGGTAGCCCGTCGAGACTCCCAGCGTGCCGTCCGGGTTCTGGCACATCTCGCCCAGCTCGGTGTAGAGGTCGCCCATGACCTCCGTGAGCGTGGAGTAGCTGTCGCCGATCTCGCGGTTCGTGACTCCAAGGAGCAGGTTCTCCGCGGTGTCCACGACCTCCTTCGTGTCCTCCGGCGCGTCAAACGCAAGCGCCGTGATCTTGGAGGAGGCGTCGATGATGGCGCGCAGCGTCGCGTCCCTGTGCAGGATCTCGACGTGGTGCTGCCAGCTCGCGAGCGAGAACGAGTTCGTGTTGAGGTCGAGGATGTACGCCATCCCGCCGACCTTGTCCAGGTTGCCCGTGCTCCTGAGGTGGTCCGCAAGGGATACGGGGTCCACCACCTGGCCGCGGTCGAACAGCTCGTTCATCGCGCGGAATATCGCCTTGTGCGAGTAGAGGTAGAAGTCGTCCTCGTTCAGCGCGACGAGGCACTCCTGCAGCACCTCCTGGGAGAGCAGCATCGCCGAGAGGATGCTCTTCTCGGCGGCAAGGTCCTGCGGCATCACGCCCCCGCCCGGAAGCGGACCTCCGGAGCCGGAGTAGTTGTCGTATTGGTTGTCGGACATGTCCTTGCGCTCCTCGTCTGATTGCCACGGTCCACTCATTCTAGAACGTAGCCGTCCGTCCGCAGATTGAGGTTGAGTGAAGCCTCCGGAGATTTGTCAAGCCCGTCTGCAGCCACCGCCGGGGGCTACGACCCAATTTGTTGATAGCTAGGCGCCACGAGCGGGCCTTTCTTCACTTTTCTTAGTTTTCAACAAATTTGGGAAATTTTCGAGGTTTGCGTTTTCAACATTTCTCCTCACAAGGCGGGGCTCCGGGCGAGAAATGCCCCGGCTCCCCATACACCACCATCTACCTGCGAAAACAGCACATATCTGCAGGTAGATGGCGCGTTATGCCCCCGCGGCGAGAAAAGGGCCGCCCGAACGAAAGCATGTTCGGGCGGCCCGTATGGCGCACGTATGTGCTGACCAGGCTCTCACGACAACCCCTCTACCTGCAGGTATTGTTGAAATCCCCTGCTAGGGCCGTCAATCGGGCCTGGGTGCGGGAACGCTACTCCGCAGACTCCTCGGCAGGTGCCTCGGTGGCCTCGGCGTCCTCGGCCTTCTCGGCCTCGGGCTCCTCGGCAGGCTCCTCCTCGACGGGGGTGCCGACCATGACGGTGACCTTGGAGCCGATCTCGCGGTAGAAGTTGACGTCGACGACGTGGGCGCCAGCGGTCTTGATGGCACCGCCGGTCGCGATGCGCTTGCGGTCGACCTCGACACCGAGCTGGGCCTTGATGGCGTCCGCAATCTGCGCTGCGGTAACGGCACCGAAGAGCTGGTTGTTCTCGCCAACCTTGGCGTCGATCACGATTGTCTGACCGTCGAGCTTGGCCTTCGTCGCATTGGCATCGGCGATGCGCTTCTCCTCGCGCTTCTCGATGTTGTGGCGGCGCTCCTCAAGCTGCTTGATGTTGCCCGGGGTGGCAGGCTGAGCGATCTTCTGGGGGAACAGATAGTTCTCCGCATAGCCCTGAGCGACCTCTACGATGTCGCCCTCGCCGCCCTTGCCCCTGAGCTCACCCAGAAGGATGACTTTCATGGGAACTCCTTTTGTTGGTCGGCCTAGGCCGACTCTTTGCTCACTTTGGGATCCTTTGGCCGCGCGTTCCCCCGCTTGCGCGGAAGGCCGCGGAAGTTCGCCGCGACTACGTCGACCAATCCCACAACGCTCACTAACAAGAATGACATCTCAAGATAGAACGCCGCGACAAGCGTCAGTCCCTGCGTTATGGGGCCGAAGCCAGCCTTCTTCGTGTACCACGTCGCCACGGCCGCGCCCTGCAGGAACAGGGCGACCCTGGCTGCCGTGAGGACATTCTCCCCCACCATCTTCACCTGGGAGGACCAGGCAGGCAGCTGCGAGCTTAGGAGGCTCGCCGCAACCCCGACGATGAAGAGCACCGCGACCCATGCCGGCGCGTCAAACAAGGAGAACGTGCGCTCGGTGCGCGCGTTCCTCTTTCTTGCCGCGAGGCTCCCGCCAATGTGAGAGCAGAGCGCCTCGACGATGGCGTTGCTCAGGAACGCCATCGGCCAGTAGGTCTTGGCCAACGTCACCACCGCGGCCAGCTGCTCGCGCATGTCCGCGCTCGCAGACTGTCCCGCCTCCCTCGCGTACGTCCGTATCGCGCCGTCCATGGCGGCGGGAAGAGACGTGTTGTTCAGGTAGGCGAACACCGCGTCGGTACCTGCCATCGCAAGCGCTATCGCCGCGACGGCAAAGCACTTCCAGCCAGTGGAGGCCTCTGCATCCGAACCGTCTGCAGAGAAGACCCAGGCCGTCAGACACCCGATGAGCACATAGGGTATCTGCTTGGGATCGACCAGAACGCAAACGAGGATGGAGGCGAGGCAGGCAACGACAAACGCCGTCCGCCTGGCCCCTTTCCCGTTCGATTCCGAAAGGCCGATTCCGTACGCCACGAGCACACACGCGAAATCGATTCCCACGAGCATGCATGCCGCGCCGACCAGAATCCAGGCGAGACCACCTTGGGTGGAACTCGGTCCTTCCGCCACTTCTCGGGCGTCGTGTGCGCCTTTGGAGCCGTCAAACTCCTCGGGAGCCACCGGACGACCGTTTTCGGAAGTGTCATTCAAAAGAAGCTGCGTCCTTCTCTAGAAGCTACCTAGCCGCGGTTGCGGCCACCACGGCTGGAAACCACGGTGACGGTGTACGGCAGGAGTGCCATCTCGCGGGCGCGCTTGATAGCGACCGCGATGTCGTGCTGATGCTGCGTGCAGGCGCCAGTGACGCGACGGGGCTTGATCTTGCCACGGTCGGTCATGTACTTGCGGAGGAGCTGCGTGTCCTTGTAGTCGATGAACTCGACATCCTCCTTGCAGAACTGGCAATACTTGCGACGCGGCTGGCGCTGTTCAACTTGCCTTTGCTTAGCCATGTCTTTTTGCCTTTCTTACGACGGCCGTGCTTTCGCTGGCCGCCTTCTTGAATCCTAGAACGGGATGTCCTCGTCGTAGATGTCCGCGCTGGGCGGGGTCTGGACGGGGGGACGGGAGGGCTCGGGAGCACGAGCGGGTGCGGGAGCAGAGTAGTTCTGGTAGTTACCACCGTTGTTCTGCTGGTAGCCACCGCCCTGCTGGCCGCCGTTCCTCTGCGAGAGGAACTCGACCTCATCAACGATTACCTCGATCTTGCTACGCTTCTGCCCATCGCGCTCCCAGGAGCTCCAGCGAAGCTTGCCCTCGATGGCAACCTTCATGCCCTTTGAGAGGAAACGGGAGAGCGGTTCGGCACGGTTGCCAAACACGACGCAGTCGATGTAGTTGGGAACGTCCTCCCACTCGCCGCTCTGCGGGTTGCGACGACGGTCGTTGACGGCGACGCCAAAGGTAAGAACCTGGGTTCCGCCGGCGGTCGAACGCAGCTCCGGGTCACGAGTGAGGTTACCGGAAATGTTCACCCTGTTGATACTCATGCTTGCTTACGCCTCTCGTCCGTGAACGCGCACGTCCACACTTCCAAAACTAGTCCCTGTCGTTGCGACGCACGATCATGTGGCGCTTCACCGCATCGTTGATGCGGAGAACGCGATCGAGCTCGGCGATCTGAGCGGGGTCTGCGTGGAAGTCGACGAGGGTGTAGTCACCCTCGGTGAGCTTGTCGATCTCAAAGGCGAGCTTGCGCTTGCCCCAGTCCTCGACGTTGTCGATCTTGCCGCCGTTCTCGGTGACAGCGACGTCAATACGCTTGGAGACGCCGGCGCGAGCCTCCTCAGTGGCCGCGGGATCGACAAAATACAGCAGTTCATAAGCCTTCATGTGGTCACCTCCTCTGGGCTAACGGCTCCGGTTAGTGAAGGTGCATCCGGAGCAGGAAAGGTCGATTTGGTATCGTAACACAGATGCGTCCAAACTCTTCGTCATCACGCCTCAAACGCGACTCCCCATACGTTCCCCACACAAGAAGCGTAGCAGGCAGTGCTTGCAGAAAAATATCCCCGGGCTGCAGATACCTGCCCGGGGATACGTATGTGCACGTAAAGCGCCTGAAGACGAGAAACGCGAGGCCACTTCGCCCAGGCCTCGCCACGGACTCTACAAGAATCGGGGCGAATCGTACGTGTCGCCGGAGGCGGGCAGGCTTTTCACGCCGTCGTCACCTGCGCCTTCCGTATTCTGGGAAGAGTCCTCCTGCCCCGCGGGCTCGTTCTTCTCGCCCGCCGCGGGCGCAGGCTGCTGCGAGGTAGCCGGCGTGGAGGCGCCTTGCCGCACGAAGGCGTCGCCTTCCGCGGGGTCTGCGGGGTTCTGCGGTTCCGGAAGGGTGGCGACGGAGGCCGGGAGCGGGTCTGCGCTCGCGCCCCATGCGGGAACGTCGAAGTTCCTCATCCACAGCCCAACGGCCGTGACCTGGATGAGCGTAACGAAGGTCTGACCCACGCTCGCGAGGTATGCCATGAACATGACCAGGGGGAAGATGCCGGCAATCACGTCCGCAAGCACGTTCACGAACGCGCGGTAGTCCGCGGAGAAGCCGGCCGACACCGCAAAGTCGATCACGTGGGCGACGGAGGGCATCATCGCCACGAGGCCAACGACGCTCAGCACGAAGCCTATGACAAGCGATGCCAGCGTCGTGATTCCCGTGATCTTCGCGATGCCGCCAAAGTCCGCCTTCAGCATGTCCCACAGGCGATTTGCCTGGTAGCCCGCCTTGAAGCTCTGGTACACGGCCGCACGGAGCGCAACGACGCACAGGATGACGTTCACGAAGAGCGAGGCGATGGCCACGAGCAAGTTCATCACGTCGTCGTTATGAGTCAGCCGCATAAGGACAAGCGAGATCGCCTCCCACACGGCGAGCCAGCCCAGGCACGCCACAAAGCCGCGCCAGCCGCTCTTGATGCACTCGCCCACGCGGACGCCCTTCTGCTTGGGCGATGCGTCCACGCCCCACGCCGTGAGCCTCGCCCACTCCAGCGCGTAGCCAAACACGCCCAGGGGCCCAACGATGGGCACGAAGTTCGCTATGCCCGCGACCAGCAGCACCTTCCACCAGCCCTTGTCGCGCGTGAGCAGCGCCCACGACCTAGAGTAGTACGCTTCCCTCTGAGCACTCATATCGGTCTCCTTTCGGCCTGCTGGCCGGCAGCGAGGCGGCTTACTTGCAAACGATTGTCGCATACGGCTCGTTACATCTTTGCACGGCGCGGGCGACTGTCAAGATGCGCGCAGGGCAGATGTGATCTAGAGCGTGCGGTACTCTCGCGCTCTATAAAAAACGGGCGGAACCAAGGTTCCACCCGTAAAGCTTCTAATGGCGGAGGAGGAGGGATTCGAACCCTCGTGACCTTATACAGGCCAAACGGTTTTCGAGACCGCCGCATTCAACCACTCTGCCACCCCTCCGCGTGGGGTAAAAACAAAGCAGGCTCTAAGGCCTGCTTTGGAATTAACTGGCGGAGAGTCAGGGATTTGAACCCTGGAGACGCTTTTGACGCCTACACGATTTCCAATCGTGCTCCTTCGGCCACTCGGACAACTCTCCGTTAAATGCGAAAGTCAGTATACACGAGGAATCGAAAAGTGCAAACAGAAAACTTGGCATTTTTTAAACCGCTCGCTCCGCGGCCGTATCCGGCATGTGCCAGATAAGTACCAAAAAAGCATCCTGACCAGCCAGATCCCTCTCGATAACCTGTTCAAAATAGGTATTCATGAATGACGTGGCGGCGAATTTTAAAATTTTGAAGCAATCGATCGAACCGGTGGTATGCATTTTGCGACCACAACCCTGCAATCGGCGACCTGCGGTTTGATTTGGTTTGCCTCGCCGCGGCGTATCTTGCTATCGAATCCGTCAAGCTCTTGGTCAGCATTTGGTTGGAATACGCATGAAGAGCCATGTAAGCATGGACATATGTGGAGGTCATGAGGTTGTAGCTGCTTATTCTTGCAGCCTGGGAGGTTGAAAGATATTATTACCAAGTCTTTTCCTGCTTCAGGCGCACCTTCACGACCTGAAGCCACATTTGCCCAGAGGAGGTGACAATATGAAGGCTTATGAACTGCTGTTCTTTGTTGACCCGTCGCTCGACCCCGAGACTCGTCTCGCTGTTATGAAGCGTATCGATACCACGATCGCTGAGGGCGCTGGCAAGGTCGACTCCGTTGACGAGTGGGGCAAGCGCAAGCTCGCCTACGAGATCAACGACCTCACCGATGGTGACTACACCCTCATCAACTTCCACGCAGATCCTACCCAGATCGCCGAGCTTGATCGCGTCCTGCGCATCACCGACGCTGTGGTCCGCCACATGATCGTCCGTCGCGACGACCAGGAGTAAGACTGTCGTTTTGGACTGGGCTTGTGCCCCAAGAGGAAGTAGTGAGTTATGAGCATCAATCGAGTGAACATCACCGGTAACCTCACCCGCGATCCCGAGCTGCGCGCCACCGCCGGCGGAACCCAGGTTCTGTCCTTTGGCGTCGCCGTGAACGATCGTCGCCGCAATGCGCAGACTGGCGAGTGGGAGGACTATCCCAACTTTGTCGACTGCACTATGTTTGGCACCCGCGCCGAGGCCGTGAGCCGTTTCCTGGCAAAGGGAAACAAGGTCGCGATCGAGGGCAAGCTGCGCTACAGCTCTTGGGAGCGCGACGGTCAGCGCAGGAGCAAGCTTGAGGTCATCGTCGATGAAATCGAGTTTATGAGCTCCCGTGGTGGCCAGGGTGGCTACGATCAGGGCGGTTACGCCCCCGCAGCTCCCGCGCCCGCAGCACGTCCTGCCGCACCGGTGGCTACGCCGCCCGCGGTCGACGTCTACGATGAGGACATCCCGTTCTAAGGGTTGTTCGCCTATTTTTGAGTGAGAGGCGGCTTCGGCTCGCCGAAGTTGCCAAATGAAAGGTATTTTGACATGGCTAATGATTATTCTGCACGTCAGCCGCGTCGTAAGTACTGCCAGTTCTGCAAGGAGAACACTGAGTTCATCGACTATAAGGACACTCAGCTTCTCCGTAAGTACATGACCGACCGTGGCAAGATCAAGCCCCGTCGCGTCACTGGCGCTTGCACGCAGCATCAGCATGACATCGCCAACGCCATCAAGCGCGCCCGCGAGATGGCTCTCCTGCCGTACACCGTCCCCGTGGTTTCCTCTCGTGGCAACCGCGACCGCGGCTAAGAAGGGAGACGCATCATGAAGGTTATTCTTCTCGATGAGATCAAGGGCAAGGGCGGCGAGGGTGACGTCGTAGAGGTCGCTCAGGGTTACGCTGAGAACTTCCTGTTCCCCAAGAAGCTCGCTGTTGCCGCCACCAAGGGCAACCTCAAGCAGCTTGACGAGCGTCGCAACAACATCGCCAAGCGCGAGGCCGTCCGTCTGGCTACTGCCAACGAGACCAAGGCTGCCTTCGAGGGCAAGCAGGTCACCGTTGACGTCAAGGTTGGCGACGAGGGCATCCTCTTTGGCTCCGTTACCGCCGCTATGATCGCTGACGCCATCAAGGATCAGCTCGGTATGGACATCGACCGCAAGCGCGTCGAGCTCGGTAAGCCCATCAAGGTTGCCGGTGCCCACACCGTTGCTATCTCGCTGTACCGCGAGATCAAGGCCGAGGTTGTCGTTCTCGTCGGCGTTACCGCCGAGGAGCTCGCTGCCGAGGCTGAGGTTGAGGAGACCGCTGAGGTCGCCGAGACCGAGACCGCCGAGGTCGAGACCGAGGCTGCTGCCGAGTAGCATTCGCTGCAACGCAACAATCTTGTTCTAAGAAGGGCGCTCTGGGAGACCAGGGCGCCCTTTTATTTTTTGCGCCGGGTGAGTGTCGTGGCAGTCATTGAGATGCGGTCCCGTGTATGGGACCGTTCATCCGTTTGGTTCGGTGATGATTGCCAAGGCGCGGCTCGATTTATAGCCGTGGCTGATACTATGGATGCTCGCAAGCGATATGAATGAGGACGCTCATGGCATATGACGATAGGGAGACGGGGCTGACGGTCGAGGATCGTGGCTCCAAGTTGGGTCTCCCCCAAAACCAAGATGCAGAGGCCAACGTGCTGGCCGCTATGCTGCTCTCGCCCGATGTGGTCGAAGAGGCCCAGGTCGAGCTGCAGCCCGATGACTTCTACCGGCCCATTCATAAGACCATCTATACCGCGATGGTCGATATGTATAACAGTCGCATCCCCATTGACTCTATCTCGCTGATCGATTACCTGCGAAGCATCAACAAGCTCGATGTCGTGGGCGGCGAGGCGTACATTTTGGAGCTGATGGGACAGACTCTGTCGCTCGTCAACTGGCAGCACCATGCCGCCATCGTTCGCCGCGACTCGATGCTGCGCGAGCTGATTGGCGCCACCAACGAGATCAACGCGCTGGCCTACAACGCCCCCACCGACACCAAAGAGGTCGTGGAGCTGGCCGAGAGCAAACTGCTCAAGGTCACGGCGCGTGAGGTTAAGTCGAGCTACAAGACGCTGACCGAGTTTATGGTCGAGGCCTATAACGAGGCCGAGGAAGTGTGCAAGGCTGGCGGTCAGGCTGCAGGCGTGCCCACGGGCTTCCCGTCGCTCGACCGTATGCTCATGGGCTTCCGCGAGGGCCAGCTCATCATTATCGGCGCCCGCCCCGCCGTGGGTAAGACGTCGTTCGCCCTGAACTTGGCACTCAATGCCGCCGCCGCTGGCTATACCGTCGGCTTCTTCTCGCTGGAGATGTCGGGCAAGGAAATTGCCCAGCGTCTGATTTGCGCCTATGCCATGATCTCGATCAGCGACTTCCGTACGGGTCGCATTAGCCCCGAGCAGTGGGCCAACATCAATGAGGCCACGCAGACGCTGTCCAAGCTCGATATTCTGATTGACGATACGCCCGGCACCACGGTGACCGAGATTCGCGCCAAGAGCCGCCGCATGCTCCATAACAAGGAGAAGGCCATCATCATCCTGGACTACTTGCAGCTGGTGAGCCCCCCGCCGGGACGTCGTTCCGAGAGCCGCACCGTCGAGGTCTCCGAGATGTCGCGTGGCCTGAAGATTATGGCCAAGGAGCTCAAGATTCCGCTGATCGCGCTGTCGCAGCTGTCGCGTCAGGTTGAATCCCGTACCGGCAAGCGCCCGCAGCTGTCCGACCTGCGTGAATCGGGCTCCATCGAGCAGGATGCCGATATCGTCATGTTCTTGGACCGATCCGCCGACGAGGCCGAGGCCTCGCGCGACGACCGACCCGACGAGGGCGTTACGCGTATCGTCGTGGCCAAGAACCGTTCGGGCCCGATTGGCGACGTCGACCTGATGTTCCTGCCGGCATCCACCAAGTTCTATGAGCTTGATGGGGCGCATACCGAGGAGTAGGACAGGCGCCCGTTGCACGGGTATACTGGGAATGTTTTGTGCTTCTGCGCACTTGCGGTGTGCGGACAGTCCATGAATGTGAGGAGTAAACATGCCGTCAACCGTTTTGGTCGGTGCCCAGTGGGGCGATGAGGGCAAGGGTAAGATCTGCGACCTGGTCGCCGGCGACTTTGATGCCGTCGTGCGCTATTCGGGCGGCAACAACGCCGGCCACACCATCGTCGTCAACGGCAAGAAGTACGGCCTGCACCAGGTGCCCTCCGGCATCATGTATTCCGACCACGTGTCGGTGATCGGTAACGGCTGCGTCGTCAACCCCAAGGTCGTCCTTGAGGAGATCGACATGTTCGAGGCCGACGGCATCACCACCAAGAATCTCAAGATCAGCGGCAACGCGCATGTCATCATGCCGTACCACATCGATCTGGATGGCGCCTTTGAGCAGAAGCTCGGCAAGAAGAACATCGGTACCACCAAGCGCGGCATCGGTCCGTGCTACCAGGACAAGATGGCCCGCATCGGCCTGCGTATGCAGGACATGCTGGACGAGGCGCTGTTCCGCGATAAGCTGGAGACCGCTCTTGCCCGCGTGAACCCCGAGCTGGAGCTCATCTACCACCTGCCCACCTACACTGTGGATCAGATTTGCGACGAGTACCTGCCTATGGCCGAGCGCCTGCGCCCCTACATCACCGAGACGAGCCTGCTGCTCAACAACATGATTGATGAGGGCAAGGATTTGCTGTTTGAGGGCGCCCAGGCGACGCTGCTCGACATCGATCACGGCACCTATCCGTACGTGACGTCTTCTAACTGCACCGCCGGCGGCGCCATTACCGGTTCCGGCGTCGGCATGAAGAACGTCGACCGCGTGCTAGGCGTCATGAAGGCCTATATCACCCGCGTCGGTTCGGGCCCCATGCCCACCGAGCTTTCCTATGAGACCGAGGCCGGCCACACGCTGACCGAGGAGGGCCACGAGTACGGCGTGACCACCGGTCGCCGTCGTCGTTGCGGCTGGTTTGACGGCCCTATCGCCAACTATGCCTCGCGCGTCAACGGCCTCACCGATATCGCCGTGACCAAGCTCGACGTGCTTTCGGCCTTCGACACCATTAAGGTGTGCGTTGCCTATGACGTCGACGGCGAGCGCTACACGAGCGTGCCCGAGCACCAGGTGCGTTTTGAGCATGCCAAGCCCATCTACGAGGAGCTCCCTGGCTGGAAGTGCGACATCACCGGCTGCCGCAGCTTTGATGAGCTGCCGCAGGAGGCTCAGGACTACGTGGCGTTTATCGAGGATCTGGCACACACCCGCGTGACGTTCATCGGCGTTGGCGCCGGTCGCGAGCAGATCATCAACCGATTCTGGAAGTAATCGGCGTTATTTGGTTATTGCGATATACCCCTTTGCAGTCCAGATGGGCGGCCGAGGGGTATATTTGCTTGTAATAGGCCCGCGCGGAGCGGGCCGGTAATCCATAGAGGAGGCACCCTTGAAGGCGGACACTCAAACCATCGACATCCTGTTGTTGGGCAGCGGCGGCCGCGAGCATGCTCTGGCAGCCAAGCTCGCAGCATCACCGCGCGCCGGCAAGCTCTACATCGCGCCGGGTAACGGCGGCACCGCGAGCTGCGGCGAGAATGTGGTTCTCGACGATTGCGATCCTGCGGCCGTGGCGGCGTTTGCCCAGAGCCATGGATGCGGACTCGTGGTGATTGGCCCCGAGGCTCCGCTCGTGGCGGGCGTTGCAGACGCCGTCCGCGCGGCGGGCATCCCGTGCTTTGGCCCGGGTGCCGAGGGCGCCCAGATGGAGGGCTCTAAGCTGTTCTCCAAGCAGCTCATGGAGCGCGCCGGTATCCCGACGGCAGCCTATGGCTCATTTACCGACGAGGCTTCGGCTCTTGCCTATGTGCGCGAGCAGGGCGCTCCGCTGGTCGTCAAGGCCGACGGCCTTGCCGCGGGCAAGGGCGTTATCGTGGCAACCGAGCTTTCGCAGGCCGAGGAGGCTGTGCGTGAGTGTTTTGGCGGCACCTTTGGCGATGCCGGCAACACGGTGGTCATCGAGGAGATGCTGACCGGCCCCGAGTGCTCGCTGCTGGCCTTTACCGACGGCAAGACCGTGCGTCCCATGGCCACCTCGCAGGATCACAAGCGTGCGCTCGAGGGCGACAAGGGCCCCAACACGGGCGGCATGGGCGTCTACAGCCCGGTGCCCATCGTGACCGACGAGGAGCACGCCACCATGGTGAAGGTCATGGAGCAGACCGTGGCAGAGCTCGCTGCCGAGGGTATCGACTATCGCGGCTGCCTGTACGGCGGCTTTATGCTCACCCCTGCCGGCCCCAAGGTGCTGGAGTTCAATGCCCGCTTTGGCGACCCCGAGACGCAGGTCGTGCTCCCGCGCCTTAAGAACGACCTGGTCGAGGTCATGCTGGCTTGCGCCAACTGCGAGCTCGATCAGATTGAGCTCGACTGGCGCGACGAGTGGGCCGTGGCCGTTGTCCTGACGAGCGCGGGCTATCCCGGCAGCTACGAGAAGGGCAAGGTCATTACCGGCATCGAGGATGCCGAGGCTATGGAGAACGTGACGGTGTATCACGCCGGTACTGCCGTGGTGGACGGCGAGCTCGTGACCAACGGCGGTCGTGTGCTCGCCGTGACCGCGCTGGGCGATACGTTCGAGAACGCTCGCGACCTTGCCTACGAGGCCTGCGAGAAGATCAACTTTGAGGGCAAGACCCTGCGCCACGACATTGGCCTGCGTGCGCTGCGCGGCCGTGACGCCTGGGATGCCTAAAATCCGAGAGGAATGAGACGGATGGACGAGAAGAACGAAGAGCTCGTGGACGCGCAGATCGTCGAAGAGGACGGCCGCGTGTATGGGCACGCCGAGGGCGAGCCTGGTGGCGAGGTCGCTGACGAGCCGGCGCTGGTGCTGGGGGACGAAGACCCGCATGACGCCCTGCTGCACGAGAAGATTCTTTCGGAGGAGTGCGCCTGGAAGGGCAAGATCCTCGACGTCCACCGTCTTGAGGTTGAGCTGCCCAACGGTCACCGCAGCGCCCGCGATATCGTTCGCCATCCGGGTGCAGCGGCCGTTGTGGCACTGACCGAGAGCGGCAAGATCGTGCTGGTACGTCAGTATCGCACCGCCATCGACCGCGTGACGGTCGAGATTCCCGCTGGCAAGCTCGATCCGGGTGAGGACCCACTTGAGTGCGCCAGGCGTGAATTGCGCGAGGAGACTGGCTTTATCGCCGGTCGCATGCGTTATCTCACGACGATTGCCTCGTCTGCCGGTTTTGCAGACGAGCTGATTCGCATCTACATGGCGACGCATCTTGAGCTTGATGAGGCTTGTCCTGACGAGGACGAGTTCCTCAACGTGGACCTCGTTCCTTTGTCCGAGCTTATTGACGCTGTCTTGGATGGCAAGATTGAGGATGCCAAGACCGTTGTGGGTGCTCTTGCTTGCGATGCGATTGCGCACCGTCTTGCCTCCGACGCCGAGGTTGCAGTGGAACAGTAGGTACGCGGCCTGCGCGTTTTGACGATCTGGAATCAATCGAAGCCATCGACGTGCGATTGATTTTTAAAAGTCACGCAGAATCGTTCGTTTTTTCCTCTTTGTAGGCAAAAGTTGACGATTGTGCGTGACTTTTCGGCGTCTCGGTACCGTTTTGAAGGGCGAGCGCCGCATGTTGTATAGGAAGGAGCCATTTGTGGCTAAAAATAGTATGTTTGGCCGTTTTCTGGGTTACTACAAACCGCAGCTGCACCTGTTTATTGCAGACACCATCTGCGCGCTCGTACTCGCGGGCATCGACCTGGCGTTTCCGATTATCCTGCGCAGCCTGACGGGAGGCCTCTTTACGCAGGGACAGGCCGCCATCATGCAATCGCTCGGGGCTATCGCCATCGGCCTTGTTGTCATGTACGCCGTGCGCTGTGGTTGCCGCTATTTTGTCTCGGCTCAAGGCCATGTGATGGGTGCGCGCATGGAATCCAAGATGCGCGAGGATCTATTCGATCAGTATGAGCGCTTTAGCTTTGCCTATTTTGACAGCCATAGCTCTGGAGACATGATGAGTCGTGTGGTCAACGACTTGTTTGATATCTGCGAGGGCGCTCACCACCTGCCCGAGTGGCTCATTATCTGCGGTGTCGAGGTCATTGGTGCGTTTGTGATTTTGTTTACCATCAGCCCCGCTCTTTCGGGCGCGATGGCTGTGGTGACTGCCGTTCTCGTGGTGGTTATGGTGCGCCAGAATCTCAACATGAAGGCCGTCTTTAGTGATAATCGCAAGAAGATCTCTGAGGTGAATTCGCAGTTGCAGGATTCGCTCTCGGGTATTCGCGTGGTTAAGTCGTTTGCAAATGAGCGCACCGAGCGCGCCAAATTCCGTCATGCCAATGACCGCTACCTGGATTCTAAGGTCAATCAGTACCATGCCATGGGAACGTATACGGCTACCTACGGGCTCATGAGCGGCGTGCTGTACTTCGTTGTGATCGTTTTGGGCGGCTGGCTGGTGGCCCAAGGCGAGCTGAGCCCCGTTGACATGGCAACCTTTGCCCTCTATATCTCCTTGTTCTGCACGCCCATCGAGACGCTTGTCAATTCGACCGAGATGTTCCAGAAAGCCCTTGCCGGATTCAAGCGCATGGACGAGGTGCTTCAGACGGCACCCGACGTGCAGGACAAGCCCGGCGCGACAAAGCTGCGCGTGGAAGAGGGCGCCATCGAGTATCGCGATGTGTGCTTTAGCTACGACGACTGCGAGCTGGCTGACGATGGGCAAAACCGAGTTCACCCCGTGATCGATCACATGAATCTCTCCATCAAGCCGGGCGAAACCATCGCGCTCGTTGGACCTTCTGGCGGTGGCAAGTCAACCACGTGCTCGCTGCTGCCGCGCTTCTACGACGTGACCTCGGGCTCCATCGCAATCGACGGCCAGGACGTGCGCT
>ENA-OOXJ01000906-OOXJ01000906.1-human-gut-metagenome-genome-assembly--contig:-NODE-906-length-21778-cov-2.675827_pt1 | contig 21778 bp, 18 predicted proteins | sample MGYA00241587_ERZ501343 | MGnify/ENA primary metagenome ERZ501343 (study PRJEB25962, sample SAMEA2042918) | human gut metagenome | biome: human gut; feature: human-associated habitat; material: faeces... | reverse complement strand
GGGAGACACCTACGACGACTCATGCGCCGAAGCGCTCGCGTGGTGCCGCGAACACGACGGGACCTTCATCCACCCCTTCAACGACCCGCAGATAATCGAAGGACAGGCCACCCTCGGCCTCGACATACTCAACGAAGCCTGCTGCGACTTGATAAAGTAATTTGTCGAAAAGATGGCACGGGCATCCGCCCCCCAATTGCGGACAGCCTCCAGATAGCGCCCGAAGTCATCGGACGCAAAACGGCTGTCCTGGTCGAAAGTGACCAGATGGGTAAAGCCATGCTGCCGAGCATAATCGACAGCCGCATTCAAGGCCGCCCCTATACCCACATTCTCGCCCTTGCCCATATAGACGGACTTCTCAAGGGCCTGGAACGCCCTCAGCCGCTCCCGGTCGATGCAATCGCGGGGCGTATTGTCCCACAACAGCAGACCATCCACCCCCGGCAAATAAGTCCTGATATTAGCCAATACGTCCCCATCCGGATGGTAGAGGACAACGACAGCCAGTAGTTTCATGAAGAATTCAATTAAGTCAGCCTACACAGTCAGCCGATCATTCAATGTCTTTCGAATACACAATCTCGTTGCGGGGGATGAAGTTCTTCACCCGGCGGCCCGTCACCCGGTCGCGCTCGGCCCACTTGAAGCCGTCGCCGGGGCTGAGCAGGTGCAGGTCGGCCTCGGTGATGACATCACCCGGATGCAGGTCGCGGCGCGTGGCAATGGAGCGCTCCAGCTTCACCTTGGCAGCTGAGACAGCAGGATCAATGTAGAGTTCCTCGCGGCCCATCCAGCGCTCAGCGATGCGAATGTCACGGATCATGCGGTTCACACCGTCCGGTCCCAACGAACCTTGCTGGTCGGTGCCCTTCATGCGGCGGTCGATGGTGATATGCTTCTCGATGATTCCCGCACCCATGCCCACGGCCACCACGGGCGCGGCGATGCCGATGGTGTGGTCGGAGAAGCCGATGGTGTATTGACCGTAGTGCTTCTTCAAATAACTGATGGTGCGCAGGTTCAGGTTATCCGGCGCGGTGGGATATTGCGACACACAATGCAGGATGGCTATGTTGTCGTGATAACGCGTGATGACCTCCAGCGCATCGTCCAACTCCTTGCAGCCCGCCATGCCGGTGGACAGGATGATGGGAATCTTCGTCTCCGCCATCGCCTCCAGCAGGGGCAAGTTCGTCAGGTCGCGGCTGGCCACCTTCAGGCGGTCCGGCGTGAAGAGTTTCAGCAGCGACAGACAACCCACCGAGCAGAGCGTCTCCACGAAATCCAATCCCAGAGCCTTCGCATGCTTGTAGACCTCGAAATGTTCCTCGTCGGTCAGCTCCAGAAAGGCGCGGTGCTCGCCGTAGGTTCGGCCGAAAGAATGGGGCGAGTCGTAGGGGCGGTTCATCTGCGAATCAGTCAGTTCTTCGTTCAGGTCGCGCTTGGTCATCTTCACGGCGTCCATCGGACGCAGGTCGATGCCGAAGACCTCCTCGCGCACGGGGCGCGACACCAAGTCGACAATCAGCTTAGCTATGTCGACAGAGCCGTTGTGGTTCTGTCCGATTTCTCCAATAATATAAGTACTCATTGTTTCATTATTTTTCGTTAAGGGCTATATTCTCCAGCATCTTCTTGCGATATTCGGGATGCGCCTCCACCAGTCGGAGCAGTGCATGCAGGCTATGGTCTGTCTGCTCGAACCACTCGGCATAAAGACGCTGAAGCAACAGGAAATCGTCCATTGTATCCAGCGTGAAACGCAAGTCGAACCGCCCTTCCAAATCTTCGGGCAGAGGCAGCAATCTGACGTGAAAGTCGGCGGGATGAGTATAAAGATAGATCGTGACGTGTTCGATATAGAGTTTTTCCTGCGTAAGCAAGGCAGCGCGACGCAACGCTTCTGTCGTGGTGAGCTCAGCAAACAACCCCAAGTGAGACTTGATGGTAGGACGCCCGTCGGCAAAACCATAAGCAATGTAATCGGCAGGTTCTTCATCGAAAGCGTCAAAGAACGTCTGGAAAGTATCGGGACGCAGGAAAGGATTGTCCGAACAGACACGGATAAAGCGATCGAGCCCAAATGCCTCGGCAGCACGGATGAAGCGATCGAGCACATTGTCCTCGTCGCCGCGGAAGCAGTCAATTCCAGCCCCACGTGCCACCTGCTCCAGCACGTCGTCCTGTGGACGGACGGTCGTTGCCAGTATCACCTGCTTGTCTGGACAGGCCCGTCGGATGTTTTCAATAAGAATGTCAATAATGCGCTGCTCGCCATAGAAAGGGAGCAATATCTTGTTGTGCAGCCGGGTAGAGCCGGTACGTGCCTGGATAATAATTCCGTCTTTCATATCTTCATTCGTTTGAAGGCGTCAATATAACTGCCTGGGGTAACGTTAATGATTTCCTTGCCCAAACTACGCGAATAGGCCTCGAGCACAAAGTAGGACTTGAAAGCCACATACATGTGGTAAAGGATGGTATAGAGCCGTGCGCTATGCAGGTTCTCTTGAGTCACGGTAGCCGCCTGCGACTTATTCTGGTCGTAGAAGTGCTTTTGATGCATCAGCACCACGTTGTCGTCCGTCACGTGAATTTCGGGCAACCACGAGTGATCTGCTCCCGCCAGATAGATGCGCCGGAAGGGCAAGCGAAGGGCGATGGCAATAGACGGTATCAGCACATTGTGCGGACGAGGTACGCCCCATCCCTTACGGAATACCCAGTTACAGAAAGGCTGAAAGCCCTCGATGGGCGTGGTATTGTAAATGCAGAGTTTAATGTGGGGATTGCCGGCTAGAAGCGGTTGCCATTCCTTATTTTTCAACGCCCGCGAAGGAACGAAGAAGTACATGTCCCACGTTGTCTTCTCGGCCAGGGTACCAAAGAGCTGCTCACGTTTCTCGGGCACAATCCAGAAAAGCGGATCGGCAATCAAATAGAGCTGGGGACGCAATTGCTCGAACATAGGCGAAGTGACACAAAAGTTGACTGCCAACAGCGTTTTCCCTCGCATAAACTCAGCCGACTCTTCTACGGTTTTCTTCAATGAAGGGCCGTTGGCCAGTATCAACAACTCGTCCGCCCCTCCAAAATCTGATGGAAGCGGTGTGCTCCGCCTCGATTGCAACACGATTTTCACCAGGCTCAGAAAGCACTGCCAAAGCGACTCCAACCATTTCAATCCGTTTTCACCCATATTACATCATGTTAGAATAAGTGGTGCAAAGATACAGAGTTTGCCATTTACAGGCTAAAAAAACGAGGACTTTTATACTCGAAATCACCATAAAAGCACTACTTTTGCCACAACAATTCGGAAAAGTCACATGAGAGTCCTGCTAATCAATACATCCGAGCGTATCGGTGGAGCAGCCGTAGCTGCCAGCCGCTTGATGGAAGCCCTGAAGAACAATGGCATCAAGGCCAAACTGCTCGTGCGCGACAAGCAGACGGAACAGATTACGGTCGTTGCCCTGCGCCGTAGCTGGAAACTGGTATGGAAGTTTGTATGGGAGCGTATCGTCATCTGGAAAGCCAATCGCTTCAAAAAGAACAACCTTTTTGCCGTGGACATCGCAAACGCAGGCACTGACATCACCTCCCTGCCCGAATTCCAACAGGCCGACGTTATCCACCTTCATTGGATCAACCAGGGTATGCTCTCGCTGAAGAACCTCGAAAAGATACTGGCCTCGGGCAAACCTGTCGTCTGGACAATGCACGACATGTGGCCCTGTACAGGCATCTGCCACCACGCGCGCGAATGCGAAGGCTATCGGCAGGAATGTGGTTCATGCCCCTTCCTTTATGGAAATGGGCATCGGCATGACCTCTCCTATCGCGTCTTCCGTCGGAAACAACGACTCTACCACGACTACCCATTAACCTTCGTCACATGTAGCCATTGGCTGGAGGAAAAAGCCCGCCAGAGCGCGCTGACCACAGGGCACAAGATCGTCTGCATCCCCAATCCGCTGAACATCAACCTGTTCAAGCCGCATAACAAGGTGACTGCTCGCGAGCGCTTGAAACTTCCTTCGAATAAGAAGCTCATCCTCTTCGGTTCTGTCAAAATCACAGACAAACGCAAAGGCATCGATTATCTGATCGAATCGTGCAACATATTGGCAAACAAGCATGCCGAGCTGAAAGACCAACTGGCCGTCGTCGCTTTCGGCAAACAATCCGGACAATTGGCCGACTTGCTCCCTTTCAAGGTCTACCCGCTAGACTTCGTACAAGACGAACACCAACTGGTAGACATCTATAACGCCGTCGACCTCTTCGTCACCCCTTCGCTGGAGGAGAACCTGCCCAACACCATCATGGAAGCGATGGCCTGTGGTACGCCTTGCGTAGGTTTCAACGTGGGTGGCATCCCCGAAATGATAGACCACCTGCACAATGGCTATGTAGCCCAATACAAATCGTCCGATGACTTCGCCAACGGTATCTATTGGGCCCTGACCGACCCCGACTACCCCAGCCTCTGCGAACAGGCCTGCCGCAAGGCAGTCAGCCACTATTCAGAAAGCAGCGTGGCCAAACGATACATCGATCTCTACAACAAAGTGACTGGAAGAAATGCATAATCACCCTACCCCGAAATTCAGCGTCATCACCGTCTGCTACAACGCCGAGGCAACCATCGAAGACACCATCCAGAGTGTCATCTCGCAGACCTACCACCACGTGGAGTACATCATCGTGGACGGCGCTTCGAAAGATCGCACGATGGACATCGTAAACCGCTATCGCGAACACATCGCCATCGTCGTCAGCGAACGTGACAAAGGTCTTTATGACGCCATGAACAAGGGAATCGGCCTGGCCACGGGCGACTACCTGTGCTTTCTCAACGCAGGCGACAGCTTTCACGAAGACGACACCCTGCAACAGATGGTGCACTCTATCCACACACCCCAACTGCCCGATGTGCTCTATGGCGAAACGGAGCTGGTAGACCATGAAGGCCACTTCCTGCGTATGCGCCGCCTCTCGGCCCCCGAAGTACTGACATGGAAAAGTTTCCGCCAGGGAATGCTCGTCTGCCACCAGGCCTTCTTTCCCCGACGCGACCTCGTGATGCCTTATGACCTGCGCTATCGCTTCTCGGCCGACTTCGACTGGTGCATCAAGATTATGAAGAAGTCGAAGGTTCTCCACAACACCCACCTTACCCTCATCGACTACCTCGCTGAAGGTATGACGACGCGCAACCACAAGGCTTCTCTCAAAGAGCGTTTCCGCATCATGGCCCGCCACTATGGCTGGACGAGCACCTTTGCCTTCCACCTGTGGTTCGTTCTTCGCCTCTTATTAAAGAAATAAAAAGAGAACCAGCAATCCGTTCGTAAAAAGCAGGCAATGTCTCCTTTCAAGGAAAGCACTGTTTTACACGAAGAAAAGCATTGCTTTCTTTCAAGGAAAACAATGCTTTTCCAGCAGCCAATGTCCGATACGAAAAAGAACCCTTTTTCCTAAGCTTATAAAGAAGAGGCGCAACCCAACAGCGCACGTAACTCCTTTACCCCCTCAGAAGCTCCCTTCTGGATAACGTGTATTGGGCGCGCACTATGTGTATCCACAGGCTTTGGGTCTATAAGATAGACTTCGGCACGGGCAGGCACATAGTGAAGCAACCCCGCAGCAGGATAGACGTTCATCGACGTACCGATGATAACAAAAATGTCTGCCTGCTCCACATAGCCGATAGCTGTTTCAATCTCGGGCACGGCTTCGCCAAACCACACAATGAAGGGACGCAAGGGACTGCCATCGCCCGCACGATCAGTAGCGCGAGTTTCATATTCCGCAGGCTTCAATTCCTTGATGTAGCGCGGATTGTAGGGATCGCGACTGGAGCACATTTTGGTCAGCTCGCCATGCAGGTGGATGACCTTCGTACTGCCTGCCCGCTCGTGCAGGTTGTCAATATTTTGCGTGACAACCGTCACATTGAAATCTTTTTCCAGTTGCGCTACGCCGATATGCCCTTCATTGGGTTTCACGTCAAGCAGTTGTTTGCGCCGCTCGTTATAAAAGTTGATGACCAGTTCAGGATCGCGCGCATAACCTTCGGGCGTAGCCACCTGCTCCACAGGATAGCGATCCCACAAGCCACCTGCGTCGCGAAAAGTACTGATGCCGCTTTCGGCGCTCATACCCGCGCCCGACAATACTACCAGATTTTTCATAACCGACTCCTTTCTTTAAGCATTTGTACACCAAAGATAGAAAAAGAATATCCAAGTTATCACATAAATAAGAAATTTTAAATACTGCAAACTGTTAACATTCAAATAAAACCCGTACTTTTGCGACTCATATAAAAAGAACTATGGACAAATTCAGTTATGCAATCGGCCTGGGTATAGGTCAGAATCTTTTAAGCATGGGTGCCAAGGGCATCTCAGTAGATGATTTCGCACGCGCCATCAGTGACGTGCTGAACGGAAATCCAACAGAAATCACACATACCGAGGCACGTGAAATCGTAAACAAATACTTCGAAGAAATGGAAGCCCGCATCAATGCCGAAAACATCGAAAAGGGCAAGAAATTCCTGGAAGAAAACAAGCAGCGTCCAGGCGTGGTAACCCTGCCCAGCGGCCTGCAATACGAAGTGATCAAGGAAGGCAACGTAGGCCACTATGCCAAGATAGACGACCAGGTGCAATGCCACTACGAAGGAACCCTTGTTGACGGTACCCTCTTCGACAGCTCCATCAAGCGCGGCCAGCCTGCCACATTCGGTGTCAACCAGGTAATCCCCGGCTGGGTGGAAGCCCTCCAACTGATGCCCGAAGGTGCCAAATGGAAACTCTACATTCCTAGCGAATTAGGCTATGGCGCACACGGCGCTGGCGAAATGATTCCGCCCCACAGCACACTGATCTTCGAAGTGGAACTCTTGAAAATTTTATCTGACAAAAAATAAATTAAGTAAGAGAAAAACATGAAAAAAGTAACATTTATGATGACGCTGGCTGCCGCAGCAGCCTTGACGTCTTGTACGGCTCAGGCTCCTAAAGCCAATCTGTCAACAGACATCGACTCACTTTCTTATGCTATCGGTATGGCCCGTACTGAAGGTCTGGATCAGTTCCTGATGCAACAGGGTATCGACAGCACCCAGATGGCTGAATTCATCAAAGGTTTCAACGAAGGTGCCGCTAAAATCGACAAGAAAGATGTAGCCTATATGACAGGTCTGCAGGTAGGCCAGATGGTCAGCAAGCAGTGGGTAGAAGGCTTCAACCAACAGATCTTTGGCAACGACTCTACACAGAGCCTCAGCCGCGAAAACCTGCTCGCAGGTTTCATTGCCGGCGTAGTAGGCAAAGGCCAGATGGACAAAATGTTCGCACAAGGCTATATGCAAAGCCAGATGGAAGTGGTAAGAGAAAAAGCACTGAAAAAACAATATGCTGACGTCATCGCTGAAGGAGAGAAATTCCTGGCAGAGAACAAGGCTAAAGAAGGCGTGGTAACGACGGAAAGCGGCCTGCAGTACAAGATCCTGACCAAAGGTACAGGTGAAATTCCTGCCGACACCAGCTATGTACAAGTAAACTACAAAGGTACGTTGATCGATGGTACCGAGTTCGACAGCTCCTACAAGCGTAAAGACAAAGACGGCAAGTCACAGCCCGCTACCTTCCGTGCCAACCAGGTAATCAAAGGCTGGACCGAAGCATTGACCATGATGCCTGTAGGCTCCAAGTGGGAACTCTATATCCCCTACGACCTGGCATATGGCTCAAGAGCTACTGGTGCAGACATCAAACCGTTCTCTACTCTGATCTTCGAAGTTGAATTGGTAGGTATCGGCAAAAAGAAATAAAGATTCGAAAACATTCGTGTCAAAATGACAAATGAAGTGGATGGAACAAATGCTGCAAAACAGCGGTTCCATCCGTTTCTTTTTTTACTTTTCCCTATTTTTCCTATCCTTTCTATAGATAAAATTAAAATAAAGTCCTATATTTGCTTACTATTTGATAACAACAAGTAATTTACAAACGTATATTATGGAGAAAATAGACAATCTGGACCGTCAAATTTTGGAAATCATTTCCCAAAATGCCCGTATTCCTTTCAAGGACGTGGCTGCCGAGTGTGGTGTATCACGCGCCGCTATCCACCAACGTGTACAGCGCCTGATTGACTTGGGTGTCATTGTTGGCTCCGGCTACCACGTAAATCCCAAATCGCTGGGATATCGCACCTGCACTTACGTGGGAATCAAGTTGGAGAGAGGCTCCATGTACAAAACCGTAGTAGCCGAGCTGAACAAAATACCTGAAATTGTTGAATGTCATTTCACCACAGGTCCCTACACCATGCTGACCAAAGTATATGCCCGCGACAACGAGCACCTGATGGACCTGCTGAACAACAAGATGCAGGAAATACCTGGCGTCACAGCTACTGAGACACTGATCTCACTGGAACAGAGTATCAAGAAAGAGATTCCCATCTGCCAAGAATAATCTACTATACGTCTCCATGGCAACGGGTAGTACGGACTATCATGTCAGCTCACTCCCTTTGCCATGGAAACTCTAGCTTCCGATTTGCATATGGAGTTTCTAAGCGAACTTGGCCTTTCAGGCCTTTTTATTGGCATCTGTACCTTTTTGATCATCGGGCTTTTCCATCCCATTGTAGTGAAAGCCGAATATTATTGGGGGACACGTTGCTGGTGGATATTCCTATTACTGGGTTTAGCAGGTGTTGCAGCCTCCATTTACGTAGACAACATTCTGTACTCTTCCCTGCTGGGCGTATTCGCTTTCTCCTCTTTTTGGACGATCAAAGAAGTATTCGAACAGGAAGAGCGCGTCAAGAAAGGTTGGTTTCCTAAAAATCCAAAACGAAAATACAACTTCTAGACCCAAAGGGAACGCATTTTTCCCTCAATCCCTTGCATAATTCAACGGAATGTGCTAATTTTGCACCGCTATCCCCGAAAGGATACACCGGACTTGTAGCTCAGTTGGTTAGAGCAACAGACTCATAATCTGGAGGTCCCTGGTTCAAGCCCAGGCTGGTCCACAAAAGAAGAAGCGTTAATTGCACAAAATCAGGCAGTTGACGCTTTTTCTTTTTGTTCTTTTTCGTGAGTCATGAGATGATCAATAGAATCACATCCCTCTTCAAGGCGATATAGATATATGCAGTAAACATCAAGCATTCCTCCAATTACCTGTTTCGATAAACTCAAAGCAACTTAACGATGAATTCCTTAGGAGGCGTAATACAATAGAGCGAACTGACATCAAAGTTTCATTGTTTGCACATACCAAAATCTGAGATTTTCTGATGTGATTTCACAACAAACCGCTGATAACAAGTAAATTGCATTGAAGCATCCGAATAAGACCGAATAAAATATTGCCGTAGACCACGAAAACAGCGAGCACCCACCGTAAAACTTCATCTTTCAACCTACTTCCTTTTCTTCCAACGGATTACGCTACAAATGAAGGGTTGAAAGCTGATTGGGACAATCAATCACTCATCAGCCACATTACGTTCCTAAACACCTACTTTAGCCCGCTAAACATCAACTTGGCGGACGTAACTACGAACTTAACGCATGGAAAGAAGGACTTTATATCTGACTCATTTCCTTATGTGACGAATTAATTGTACATTTGTACAAAGCATTGAAGGAACACTTTAAGATAACTTATGACACTGACCGAAGCCACCCTCCGATTTATAGCCGAACACCGCCGCGACGATGTGCGTGCATTAGCCCTGCAAGCAGGCAAGTACCCCGACGTGGATATGCCGACTGCTCTGACACAGATAGCGGGCAGGCAGACGGCCGAGACGAAAATACCGACGTGGGCTGCTACAGAAGGCATACTCTATCCACCCCACCTATCCATGGAACAATGCTCGTCGGAGGTGACGGCGCGCTATAAGGCTTCTGTTGTAAGTGGATATAATAGTCCATGCCACTCACTGGCCGACCTGACAGGCGGTTTCGGTATCGACTTCTCTTTCCTGGCCCCGCATTTCGGACAAACCACCTACGTGGAGCGACAGGAGGTGCTGTATCAGGCAGCCCACCATAACTTCCCGCTGCTGGGACTGAGCGCGACCCACGTGATCTATGCCGACGGAGTGGATTATCTGCGGCAGATGCCCGCCGTAGACTGGCTCTACCTCGACCCCGCCCGGCGGAACGGACACGGAGGCAAGACGGTAGCTATTGCCGACTGCGAACCAGATGTAACTGCTCTCGAAACCTTGTTACTGGAGAAGGCAGTCCATGTACTGGTGAAGTTGTCACCCATGCTCGACCTGGCACAGGCCTTGCACACGTTGAAACATGTAGTAGCGGCGCACGTGGTTTCCGTGGCAGGCGAATGCAAAGAGCTGTTGCTGGTATTGGCACGTGGCGAAGTCCCGCAGGCGGACGACGTACCCATCCGTTGCGTCAACCTCTCAACTACCGACGATGCCTTCACCTTCACTCGCTATAAAGAACAGAAGGCCTCCTGCCGCTATGCCAACGCTCCCCGCTCCTACCTCTACGAGCCCAACGCCTCGCTGCTTAAGGCTGGTGCCTTCCGAAGTCTTTCCTATATATATAATGTAGAGAAACTACATACCAACAGTCACCTTTATACCTCCGATGAAGCGTTGCCATGTTTTCCCGGCCGTATGTTCCGCATCGACGGCTGGTGCGGATTCGGCAAGCACGAAGTGAAGGAACTGCTGGACGGCATACGAAAGGCCAATCTAACAATACGCAATTTCCCCGCCACCGTAGCCGAAGTGCGCAAACGGCTCAAGTTAGGCGAAGGAGGAGAAACTTATCTCTTTGCTACAACCTTGAATGACGGTCGGAAAATACTCCTGAGATGTAGCAAAACCTAACAAACTGCCCACTTTGTTTGTAACCGCTTTGCAACATCTTTGTTACGTCTTCTTCAAAAACCTGTAAAGATTGCGTAACGCCATGCCTGTACTTTTGCGGCAAAATAATCACAGAAAGAAACAGGTATGAAACAGATTGTAAAAGGATTGATTTATTCTTTTCTATTTTTAACCGCTACTGCTACTCCCGCAGTAGCTGACGAAACTGCAAATGAGGCCAAAGGAGCTATCCGAGGCCGCATCATTGACAACACCAAGCAAACTCTCCCGGGTGCTTCTATCTACATTGAAAAACTACACACAGGCGTCACAAGTGACGTCAACGGCTTTTACACTTTCCCCAATCTTGACCCGGGAACCTATACAGTTAAAGTGACCTACGTAGGCTATTCGCCTGTAGAGCTGAAAATCACCATTCCCGAAGGCAAAACGCTGGATAAGGACGTTATCCTGAACGAAGGACTCGAATTACAGGAAGTAGTTGTAGGCGGCGCTTTCCAAGGGCAACGCCGTGCCATCAACTCACAACGCAGTAATTTAGGAATCACCAACGTCGTATCCGCCGACCAAGTGGGCAAGTTCCCCGACTCTAACATCGGAGACGCCCTGAAGCGCATCAGTGGTATCAACGTGCAGTATGACCAGGGTGAAGCGCGTTTCGGACAGGTGCGCGGAACGAGTGCCGACCTCAGCTCCGTGACGATCAACGGTAACCGTGTTCCCTCGGCCGAGGGAGAGACACGCAGCGTGCAACTCGACCTTATCCCCGCCGACATGATCCAGACCATCGAGGTAAACAAGGTTGTAACACCCGATATGGATGCCGACGCCATTGGAGGAAGCATCAACCTCGTCACCAAAAACTCGCCCTACAAGCGCACCATCGCCGCTACGGCCGGTACGGGATACAACTGGGTGAGCGGCAAGGCGGCCCTGAACCTGGGCTTCACGTACGGCGACCGCTTCTTCAACGACAAGCTAGGCTTGATGGTATCGGCCTCTTATCAGAACAATCCCGCAGGAAGCGATGACGTAGAAATGGCTTACGAACGGAACGAAGACGGCAAGGTGGTACTTGACGAATACGAAGTGCGCCAATACTACGTCACCCGCGAACGCCAAAGCTATTCGCTGGCCCTGGACTGGGAAATCAACGCCAATCACAAGATTGACTTCAAGGGTATCTTCAACAACCGCAACGACTGGGAAAACCGCTACCGCCACACCTACAAATGGGACGACGAGACACCCAATGAATACGAAGTGATCTACGAAACCAAGTCGGGCGGCCCCGACCAGCGCTATGCCCGCCTGGAACGCCAGCGCACGATGGACTTCACTCTGGGCGGCGAACACCTCTTCGGGAAGCTGAAATTCGACTGGAAAGCATCCTACGCACAGGCCGGTGAAGAACGCCCGCACGAACGCTACCTGGCCTTCAAGAAGGAAGGCGTGGCCATGAACACCGACTGGAGCGACATCCGCCGCCCGTACATGTCGCCCGTAGACGGACAGAACATCTTGCTGGACAAGAACAACGACAACGGCTTCGAGCTGGACGAACTGACCGAACAGTTTGAGGACATCAACGAGAAAGACCTCAAGTTCAGCGCCAACTTCGAATTGCCGCTCGTCAAAGGCAAATACAGCAACAAGCTGAAATTCGGCGCCAAAGTGGTAGACAAGAACAAAGACATGTGGATCGATTTCTATGAATACAGCCCGACTGACGAAGATGCCTTCATCGCCGATGCCTTCGGACACCTGAAGAACGAAAACCGCGACGGATACATGGGCGGCGACCGCTATCAGGTAGGAAACTTCGTGGAGAAGGAATATGTTGGCGGCCTCAACCTGACCGATGCCAACAAGTTCGAACAGGAAATCAAGTACGACGAGATGTGCGAAAACTACGAGGCACACGAAACAGTCAGCGCCGGTTACATCCGCTTCGACCAGCAGTTGGGCAAGAAGTGGAACCTGATGGCTGGTCTGCGTCTGGAGAATACCCACGTCACTTACAGCGGCTATGTCTACGACGACGGCAAAGAAAGCGGTAAGGACGAGAGCTACACCAAGACGCCCGAAGAGTCGCAGAGCTACATCAACGTGCTGCCGTCGGTGCTCGTCAAGTATGACGTGAACAACGACCTGAAACTCCGCGCCTCGTTCACCAACACGCTGGCACGACCCAAGTATGCCAACCTTGTGCCCAACGTCATCATCGACAAGGAAGACATCGCCTTCGGTAACCCTGACCTGGATCCGACACTCAGCTACAACCTCGACCTCAGTGCCGAATACTACTTCAAGAGCATCGGTCTGGTGAGCGCCGGCCTGTTCTACAAGAAAATCAACGACTTCATCGTAGACTACCGCCAGAACAACTATGAATACAAAGGCGTCACTTACGAAGAGATGAAGCAGCCCCGCAACGCCGGCGACGCCGACCTGCTGGGTGTCGAACTGGCCTATCAGCGTGACTTCGGCTTCATCGCCCCGGCCCTGAAGTGCATCGGCTTCTACGGCAACTACACCTACACGTACAGCAAGGTGAAGAACTTCAACTTCGAAGGCCGCGAACACGAAGACCTCCGCATGCCCGGCTCGCCCGAGCACACGGCCAACGCCTCGCTCTACTTCGACAAGGCGGGCTTCAACCTCCGCCTCAGCTACAACTTCGCCAGCGACTTCATCGACGAAGTGGGCGAGGAAGCCTTCTACGACCGCTACTACGACAAGGTGAACTACCTCGACCTGAACGCCAGCTACACCTTCGGCAAGAAGTTCAAGACCACTTTCTACGCCGAGGCCAACAACCTGCTGAACCAGCCCCTGCGCTACTATCAGGGCACGCCGGACCGCAGCATGCAGGCCGAATACTATGGAGTGCGTGTCAATGCCGGCTTTAAAATCAACTTTTGACGACAGAAAAACGTTTAAACATTAAAGAAGAGATATATGAAGATGAAAAAACTGTTTCTACTGCTGACCGTGGCCCTGCTGGGCCAGTGGGCTATTGCCCAAAACAAGATAGACTACTCTGTCTACGAAGACAAGCTGAACCTCTACGTGGCCAACGACTTGGGCCGCAACGGATACTACGACCAGAAGCCCATCGCCGAGCTGATGGGCGAGATGGCCGAGGAAGTGGGCCCCGAATGTGTCATCGCCGCCGGCGACGTGCACCACTTCGAGGGCGTCCGCTCCGTGGACGATCCCCTGTGGATGACCAACTACGAGCTGATCTACAGCCATCCTGAACTGATGATCGACTGGTACCCCATCTGCGGCAACCACGAGTACCGCGGCTCCACGCAGGCCGTGCTCGACTATGCCCGCATCAGCCGCCGCTGGGAGATGCCCGCCCGCTATTACACCAAGACCTTCAATGAAGAGGGCACTACCGTGCGCGTCGTCTGGCTGGACACCACCCCGCTCATCGACAAATACCGCCAGGAGAGCGACAAGTATCCCGACGCCTGCCTGCAGGACATCGACGCCCAGCTGCAGTGGCTGGACGGCGTGCTGGCAGCCGCCAAGGAAGACTGGGTCATCGTCGTAGGCCACCATCCCATCTATGCCGAGACGCCGAAGGACGACATCGAGCGCCTGAACATGCAGCAGCGCGTGGACCCCATCCTGCGCCGCCACAAGGTGAACATGTACGTCTGCGGACACATCCACAACTTCCAGCACGTCCGCGTCAAGGGCAGCGACATCGACTACGTGACCAACTCCAGTGGCTCGCTCAGCCGTAAGGTAAATCCTATTGAAGGAACTCAGTTCTGTAGCCCCGAACCCGGATTCTCCATTATCTCGGCTACCCCCAAAACACTGGAACTCCGCATGATTGACAAAACGGGCAAAGTGTTACACACGGTAACGCGAAACAAGTAATATCGCTCTTCAAGAATACAGACGAAACAAGAAAGCAAAACAGGCTGGGATGGATAGGAAAATCTGCCATTCCAGCCTGTTCTGCTTTTTATTCTGTCTGCACGTTTATTACTTTTTCGGTTCTCCACTCAGATCGTCTTTAGGCATGGCAGGCGAATTGCCGTCGCGCACAGCCATATAATGGGGCGACATGATTTCGATACCCTCGGCATTAAAACGGTCCTGAATGTTCTGATGCAGGTCGGAATAGATTTGTGCCAACTTGTCGGCCTCTTTGATATAGGCATTCACCTGATAGACAGGATACCAGTCGCTAAGCGAAGTGGATAGCACGAAGGGGCGTGGGTCGTCTACCACACCAGGCGTATTGAGTGCTGCATCAACCAGCAACTTGTTTACCAGACGCCAGGGTACATCGTAACCGATACTCACCTCAGAGTGGATAATGAGGCCGTAGTCGCGTGCCGACTGGCTGAAGTTGACCGTATGCGACGACATGATGAACGAGTTGGGGATAGTTACCACCTCGTTTTTGGGCGTGCGGATACGGGTTACCAGCGGTGTTTTTTCCACTACATTGCCTGTGGTATCGTTCAGCTTAATACGATCGCCCAGTTTGAAGGGACGCATGTAGGTGATGACCAGGCCGGCAATGATGTTGCCGATGACCGTACTCGACCCCAACGACACGATAAGTCCCACAAACACCGAGATACCCTGAAACACCCCCGAATTGGAACCGGGCAAATAAGGATAAATCATCGCCACCATGAAAGCGTAGAGCAGAAAACGGATGATGTGATAGGTAGGCATCGCCCAGTCGGGGTAGAAACCGTTCAGTTTGAGCCGCTCGGACTGTACCTCGCCTGCCAGATAACGGAACAGCCGCACCAGGTACTTGATGGCCAGACAAATGACAAAAATGGTAAAGAGATTGGGAATGTATGCCAAAATACCATAAAGAATGCTCTTCACCGGATTCCAGATATAGAAGAACAGCTGATAGGCAAGACTTTTGGTCTGCGGGAAGATGGAGAACAGCAACGGTACCGTGAGAAGCAATTGCAACAGCATAAAAGCATAGCGGAACAGGTTGGCTACAAATACCAACAACCTGACCTGCTTCTGTGTGTCAAGTAACTCGTAATCCTGAATGGAAAAAGGTTTGAGCCGTGTGTTCCTCAACCGTAAAATACGCACTTTAAGTTTTCGGAAAAGCCAGTTGGTAAGCTTGAACAGCAGGAACTGTCCTACCAGTACCAGTATGAAATAGGCAATACGCTTGCACAGTTGCAGGAAGCCGTGTTCCTCCTTCATCAACCGGAGCTTTTCTACAATGACGGTACGTTTGGCGGTGGCAAGCTGGTCGCGTGTACAACTCTCCCACAGGCCGTCCTGATCGGTGAAGGAGACAAGTACCTTGCCATCGTACATCACGTCGGTCACAATGTCGGTACTCTCAATGCACACCGAGTCGGGGTGTAGGTTAAAGCGCTTGCCCAATGCCGTGATGTCACGCGACACGTTCTCAGCCCGTTGCTGGGGCGTAAGTCCGCCACGTTTAGCATAAAGATAAAACAGGGTATCACCATCCACCACCACAGGCACACCCTGAGTCTGGTAACGCAAAGAATCAATGCGCTGCTTCTGACGGGCCAGCTTCACCGAATCGGCAGCATAGGTCGCCAATTTCATCTGCTCGATTTCCATGCGTAGATTGGCTTCGTTGAGCCGGGCGGCGGCCAATTCCTCGCGTACGGTAGCCAGAAGTACCGAGTCGGAGTCGGTTTTCGCAACCGTATGGGCCGGCAGACTGTCGGCACCCAGTATGCCAAGCACTCTGTCTACCACCTGTGCCGGCAAAAGCAGTGCCTGACAACATAGCAGACAAAGGCATAAAAGACGGATTCTTCTCATAATTTTTATAAAATGTGTATGTTTGGGGTGCCAAACATACGGAATGTTTCTGATACAGGAAAGGAATAACCGACAAAAACAGCTATCTTTGCGGCGTTTTTTAAACCCTAAAAAAACACGCTATGGACATTCTCTTCCTCATCGGAGGTCTCCTCCTTATCCTGCTGGGTGCCAATGGTCTGACTGACGGCGCGGCATCCGTAGCCAAACGCTTTAACATCCCCAACATCGTGATAGGTCTCACCATCGTTGCATTCGGCACCTCGGCACCCGAACTGGCAGTGAGCGTGTCGTCTGCCCTGAAAGGAAGTGCCGACATTTCCATTGGCAACGTGGTAGGAAGCAACATTTTCAACGCCCTGATGATAGTGGGCTGCACGGCCATGTTTGCCCCCATCGTGGTGCAACGCAACACGCTGCTCAAGGAAATCCCCCTCAGTATTCTGGCATCGGTGGCACTACTGGTATGCGCCAACGACGTGTTGCTGGACAAAGCCGGTGAAAACGTACTCAGCATTACCGACGGGCTTATCCTGCTCTGCTTCATGGCTATCTTCCTGAGCTACACGTTTGCCATTGCCCGACAACCCCATACCAACGAACTTGCTCCCGCTTCCGAAGGAAAGGAAGGAGAATTCCATCATACGGAAGAGGAAGAAATCAAGGAAATGCCCCTGTGGCGCTCGGTGCTCTACATTGTAGGCGGACTGGCTGGCCTCATCTGGGGCGGACAGCTGTTTGTGGACGGTGCCTGCGGCATTGCCCGTGCACTGGGTGTGAGCGAATCGGTCATCGGACTGACTTTGGTGGCCGGCGGAACATCGTTGCCCGAACTGGCAACGAGCATTGTGGCGGCATTGAAGAAGAACCCCGAAATTGCCATCGGAAACGTGGTGGGCAGCAACCTGTTCAACATTTTCTTCGTGCTGGGATGCTCCGCTTCCATCACCCCGCTCCGGTTGGGAGGCATCACAAACCTCGACCTGCTGGTATTGGTAGGCTCAAGTATCTTGTTATGGCTCTTCGGCATATTCTTCGGCCGGCGGATCATCACCCGCGTAGAAGGGGCAGTGCTCATGGCGTGCTACATTGGCTATACGGCATGGCTCATCTATGCCCAATAAAGACTTTTTCCCGCGACGTTGGGGAGGGGAAGCACAAGCGTTTACAGATTATAATCACGGACACTCACAGATTATAATCACGGATGATTACAGATTATAATCACAGACACTTACAGATTATAATCACCGGCATCTCCTCCAAGACTCAAACGCCCCAGAATAGCAAAAACTTAGCGCGAAATTTGGCTAAAGCGGTCGGTTCGTCGTATCTTTGTGCCCACAACATGAAACAGTTATGGCTATTACAATCAAAAAAGTAACCACAAAACGGGAATTGAAACGCTTCATCCGTTTCAATTACCTGCTATACAAAAGCAACCCCTACTCTGTACCCGACCTCTATGATGATATGCTCAACACGTTCAACCGCAAGAAGAACGCTGCTTTTGAGTTTTGTGAGGCCGACTATTTTCTGGCTTACAAAGACGGAAAGCTGGTGGGCCGCGTAGCCGCCATCATCAACAACCGCGCCAACCAAACGTGGAAGAAAAAGGAAGTTCGCTTCGGGTGGATTGACTTCACGGACGACGCCGAAGTGTCCGAGGCTCTTATCCGCACCGTAGAGCAGTGGGGAAAAGAGCGTGGCATGACGCACATCACCGGCCCGCTGGGATTTACCGACATGGACGCCGAGGGCATGCTGGTCGAAGGCTTCGACCAACTGGGCACCATGGCTACCATCTACAACTATCCCTATTACCCGCAACATATGGAGCGTCTGGGCTTCGAGAAAGATGCCGACTGGGTAGAATACAAGATATTCGTACCCGATGCCATCCCCGACAAGCACAAGCGCATCTCCGACCTGATCCAACGCAAGTACAACCTCAAGATAAAGAAATACACTTCGAGCAAGCTCATCGCCCGCGAATATGGGCAGGAAATCTTCGAGCTTATCAACGAGGCTTACACACCGCTCTACGGTTACTCCGCCCTGACGCAACGGCAGATTGACCAATACGTCAAGATGTACCTTCCCATCCTCGACCTGCGTATGGTGACCCTCATCACCGACCAGGACGACAAGCTGGTGGCCGTGGGCATCTCCATGCCCTCGCTTTCGGAAGCGTTGCAGAAGTCGCACGGACGGTTGCTTCCGTTGGGATGGTTCTACCTGCTGAAGGCGCTGTTCTTCAAGCGCCGTGCCAAGATGCTCGACCTGCTGCTCGTGGCCGTAAAGCCCGAATATCAGAACAAGGGCGTCAACGCACTACTTTTCTCCGACCTCATCCCCGTGTACCAGCAACTGGGCTTCGAGTATGCCGAAAGCAATCCCGAACTGGAACTGAACGGAAAAGTACAGGCCCAATGGGAATACTTCCGCACGGAACAGCACAAGCGCCGCCGCGCATTTATCAAAGAAATAAAGTAAAATCACCAGATGGTAAAAGCATAGGAAAGGCTGTATCGGATACAGCCTTTTTTTGTATCTACACGCCGTCCGTTCCACCCAGGCAGGATTCGGGTCGTACCCACGCTGGCAAAGCCCCGTACCCAGGCAGGGTAGTTAAAACAGGCAGGCAGGTATTAATAAAACACAAATATCGGCAATGCCTCTAAAGGATATAGCGGTTCTTTGCACATTATTCAGCCAAAATACTATTTTTGCATCCCATCGGGCAGTCATTCTGACAAGCGGCTGCCCGGCCATCCATAAACCTATCAAAAGACGTGTTATGATGAAAAAAGGATTGACATTGTTTGCCGCCCTCCTGACACTGGTGGGATGCAACTCACAGAAAAAAAACGAAACCGCGGACGAAATCCAGACTCCCAAATGCGCAGTAGTATATTATTCGCAGACAGGAGCAACCCAAAAAGTGGCACAACTCTTTGCCCAACAGCTTGGAGCCGACCTGATTAGTCTGGAAGTAGAACAACCTTACGACGGTACATACCAGCAAACCATCGAGCGTTGCCAGAAGGAAATGGCCGCTGGCGAAGTACCAGCACTAAAACCTCTGAAAACCGACTTCGCACAATACGACGTTATTTTCCTGGGTTATCCCATCTGGTTTGGCACCTACGCACAACCCATCGCATCGCTGGTAAAACAGGTTGACTTTTCTGGAAAGAAAATAGTTCCGTTCTGCACCTTCGGAAGCGGGGGACTGGCCGCCAGCGCAGAACAACTGAAGAAGGCCCTTCCCCAAGCCGACATACAGCCCGGCTACGGCGTGCGCAATGCCCGCACCGACAAGGCTCCGGCCGAAGTAGACCGCTTCCTCAAGGAAAACGGTTACATCAAGGGAAAAGTGGAAAAGCTGCCCGACTACTCACCGCAACAGGCCGTCACTCCCGAAGAAGTCGAGATATTCAATGCCGCCTGTGGCGACTACCAGTATCCCCTCGGCACACCGGTCACGGTGGGCAAACGCGAAACCGTCGGAGGCGTTGACTACCGCTTCAATGCACAGAGCCAAGACGCCCAGGGACACAACATCCTGTCGACCATCTACGTCACCGTAAGCAACGAACCGGGAACAAAACCCGAGTTTACGGAAGTGGTCAGATAACCTTCGGTTCACCATCTTTCCCGGTCGGAAAACGGAAAAACCGACCGTGTGGTCGGTTTTTCCCGCAGAAAATGTTATTTTTGCGAATTAAAAGCAACCTGGAAAACATGGAAGAAGAAGTAGAAAAAGACAATAGCCTGCAATTTACCGAACAGCCAGTGGCATACGACGACGACAACATACGCCACCTGGACGACATGGAGCATATCCGCGTGCGCTCGGGTATGTACATCGGCCGTCTGGGCGACGGTTCACAAAGCGACGACGGTATCTATGTGCTGCTCAAGGAGGTGATGGACAACTCGATCGATGAATTCAAGATGGGAGCCGGCAAACGGATTGAGGTAACCATCGAAGACAACCTGCGTGTCAGCGTGCGCGACTACGGCCGGGGCATCCCGCAGGGCAAGCTCATCGAAGCCGTCAGCAAACTCAACACAGGCGGTAAATACGACTCCAAAGCCTTCAAGAAAAGCGTCGGCCTGAACGGTGTGGGTATCAAGGCGGTCAATGCCCTGAGCAGCCGCTTCGAGGTGCGTAGCTACCGCGACGGCAAAGTGCGCACGGCAATCTTCGAACGCGGCGTACTGCTGAGCGATACCACCGACGACACACAGGAGGAAACCGGAACCTACATCTTCTTCGAGCCCGACAACACGCTGTTTGTGGGATATAGCTTCCAGAACCAGTTCGTGGAAACCCTGTTGCGCAACTACACGTACCTCAATACGGGACTGACCTTTATCTACAACGGCCAGCGCATCCTCTCACGCCACGGACTAGAAGACCTGCTGAAAGACAACATGACCAGCGAAGGCCTCTACGACATCGTCCACCTCAAGGGAGAGGACATCGAGATAGCCTTTACACATACCAACCAGTACGGCGAAGAATACTATTCCTTTGTCAACGGCCAGCACACCACCCAGGGCGGTACACACCAGACAGCCCTGAAAGAGCACCTGGCCCGCACCATCAAGGAGTTCTACAACAAGAACATGGATTATGCCGACATCCGCAACGGACTGGTGGCCGCCATTGCCATCGACGTGGAGGAGCCCATGTTCGAGAGCCAGACCAAAACCAAGCTGGGTTCGAACAACATGTGGCCTGCCGTGCCGCAGGAAGGCAAACCCGCCGGACCTACGGTAAACAAATACGTGGGCGACTTCATCAAGACCGAAGTAGACAACTACCTGCACAAAAATCCGCTGATGGCCGAAGTGATGCTCCAGAAAATTCAGGACTCCGAGAAAGAGCGCAAAGCCATTGCCGGTGTCACCAAACTGGCCCGCGAACGTGCCAAGAAAGCCAACCTGCACAACCGCAAGCTGCGCGATTGCCGCTATCACCTGAACGACGGCAAAGGCAAGGAACAGGAAGCCGAATCGTGCATCTTCATCACCGAGGGCGACT
>ENA-OOXJ01000905-OOXJ01000905.1-human-gut-metagenome-genome-assembly--contig:-NODE-905-length-21790-cov-6.928456_pt1 | contig 21790 bp, 23 predicted proteins | sample MGYA00241587_ERZ501343 | MGnify/ENA primary metagenome ERZ501343 (study PRJEB25962, sample SAMEA2042918) | human gut metagenome | biome: human gut; feature: human-associated habitat; material: faeces... | reverse complement strand
AGGGGTTGACCGTCAGCCGCAAAGCGGCCTTTCTGCAAGTTTGACAAAGTTGCAATGTTGATTCTATTCGAACCCCTCCGCCTACGACACCTCCCCTATCCGCGCTACCGCGCGGCAGGGGAGGACATTGCTACGTATCCACTTTCAACAGCGAGCAACCACAACGCTCAACACGCAGAGGAGAACATTGCGCGTTTGCCTAGCTTTACCGCCTTTTCACTTTTATTGTTTTATGCTTAGGAATTGATTTCCAGATATAATATAAGGTGTTCTATTTCATGCAGTTATATTTGAGCTGTACATTTTCGGCGGCTAAAATTACGGGGATTTATTGTGCGGCGGATGATTTTTGCAAGGAATTTGCAAAGTGCAGGGAAAATACATGATTGAAGGTAGAAGTAGTAAGAATCGGGACAAGCCGAACTGAATGGGTGATGCGGGAATCATGGCTTCATTGTTTGCGATAGCCGGTATCGGATAATATCATTGCAGATTCTCCGGCAGATGTGATAGTGCCTGTTACTTTGCAAACAAAAAAGCATGATTACACCTATGATTGTATGGATTGTCATTGCGGTATCAGTTGCCGCACTCGTTATCGGACGCTTTGTTGCATCCTTGTATACGGCAGGCAAGCATCACCCTTTTATAGAAATGGGGAGCGAGCAAGCCGAGTTTTGGATTCCCGGTGATCCGGAAATCAAAGATAATGATTATGATTTTGAGGAGTATGAGGATATATGAATAATTTTTTGAACAAAGCCGGCTGTTTTCTTTCCGCTTACTCTGCTTTGTTGTTGCGAAGCGGCGCTACTTGTGCGCGGTTGGAACAAAATGTCGGTCGAATGGCGGCGACATGGAAACTTTCGGCAGACATAACAATCATGCCGCGCCATGTCAGCCTTGTTATAAGGGATAATGATGAGAACCGCAACAGGGTGTTTACGGAATCGACATCCAATCCGGTTGTCAGTTTTGAGAAAATAACGCGGCTGAGCCAAATGAGTTGGGAAGTGGCAGACAATGGCTGGGATGTCGAGAAGGCAGAAGCCTGTTTTAATGAGATTTCACGAATCGGTCCGGCCAATAAATGGTGGGTGCTTTTTGCAGTTTCGTGTGCCAATGGGGCGTTTTGCCGGCTTTTCGGAGGAGACATGATGGCCGTTGCGGTTGTATTTGTTGCGACATTGTGCGGATATTACCTAAAACAACTGATGTTGTCGAAAAAGATAGATGTCAGGATTGTGTTCATTATCTGTGCTTTTGTGTCGTCAGTGCTTGCTTGTGCCGACATGTTGTTCTCTCTTGGCGGTACGCCTCAGGTTGCCATCGGGACCAGCGTGCTTTATCTTGTTCCGGGGATTCCGCTGCTCAATTCGTTCAGCGACATGATAGATCGTCATTATATTTGTTTTTTCAGCCGCATGGTAGATGCTCTCATTCTGGTAAGCTGTCTTTCGATGGGACTGTGTGCCGGCATGTGGGCGATGCAAGTCGGCATGTTTTGATTAAAAAGGACAACCATGATTGAGAATTTTTTTGGCGATGCATTTTTTGCTGCGATAGCTGCTATTGGTTTTTCCGCAATAAGCAATCCGCCAATCAAGGCTTATCTGTTTTGTGCATTGATAGCGGCGACAGGGCATTCAATCCGTTTTTTGCTCATGACGCCTGAATTTGCGGGTATTGGCATTATTTTGGCATCGACGGTAGCTTCGTTTGTGATTGGGGTGCTTGCTGTGGTGCTGTCTCCATGTGTAAAGATTCCGGCGGAGACATTTCTTTTTCCGTCGCTTCTTCCGATGATTCCCGGAATATATGCTTATAAGGCTTTCGGAGGATTGGCGATGTGTCTTTTTCATACGTCGGAACCTGTTTTCCACCACTACTTCTATCTCTTTTCAACCAACGGTCTCGTGTGCTTTTTCGTTATAGCCGGAATGGTGATTGGTGGGACACTTCCTATTTTTATGCTTAAACGAATTGCCTACATGGCAACAAGATAATGATTATAATACGTAAATTTGCAAAATAATATCATATCGGATGGAATTACGACAATTGCGATCATTTGTGAAATTGGCCGAAAAGCTAAACTTTTCTGAGGCTTCTCGCGAACTTTGTTTGACGCAAAGCACTCTTTCGCAACAAATCAAGACATTGGAGGAAGAATTTGGCACCAAACTTTTCTTCCGCAACAGCCATAGTGTCGTGCTCACCGAATCCGGAGCGGAGTTGCTTCCTTTTGCCCGCAAGACTGTCGGCAACGCCGAAGAATGCCGCCAAAGGATGATTGATTTGCAAGAAATGCTTGTCGGAGAGCTAAATATAGGAGTGACATATTCTTTCAGCCCTATTCTTACGGAGACAATCTTCACCTTCATGAAGAAGTATAAGGGAGTGAAATTGAATATCAGCTACAAGCCGATGGCAGACTTGATGGAAATGTTGCGCCGGAATGAGATTGATTTTGTGCTCGCTTTCAAGCCTTCGGTGCCTGTTGCCGGCATTGAGTCGCATGTTCTCTTTCAGAACTATCTTGCAGCAATCGTTGGCGACAGCCATCCTTTGGCATCAAAAGAGCGCGTTTCTCTCGACGAACTCGCCGGATACAATCTTGTGCTTCCATCAAAGGGACTTCAGGCACGTAATGCTCTTGATAAGATACTTGAACGTTATCCACGCGATTTTGACATTCGCATGGAACTCAATGATCCCAACATTTTGCTTGACCTTATCCGTCATAGCAAACTCGTCACAGTGCTGGCCGAAACCTCTGTTCTTAACCAGCAGGGAGTAAAGGCAATCCCGATAGATGTTCCTGAAAATGAAATGATCGGTTGCGTGCATACGCTTGTAGGGACATATCACAAGAAATCGACTTGTGAATTTGTCAAATTACTGAGAGAGTCAATCGCAGTAAAAGAAAGAGCTAACGCATGGCTATGAAAACAACAAGCAATTTCCATTAAAAATCTACCGATCCCGAAAATTGCAATAGGTGGAAAACAAAAAAGCAGCTAAGCGCGATGGCTTAACTGCTTGATTTTGAAGTGGTCCCACTTGGGCTTGAACCAAGGACCCCCTGATTATGAGTCAGATGCTCTAACCAACTGAGCTATAGGACCAAAAACGGATTGCTTGTGCAATTTCCGCTTTCAAAGCGACTGCAAAGTTAGCCACATCTATTGAAATTTGCAATACCATGCGCCATTTTGCAGCTAAAAAACGCTGTACTTCGCTGTACGTCTTCGCTGCGTGTCGCGCACACGGATTCCCCGCCGAGGCGGCATTCCTCCTTTTCGGTTCTGTTCCAAAAGGGCATTTAACTTTTTTGAAACCGCGAGAAAAATGCCGGTAGTATCAAAGGGAGATTTCTGCAATCGTTATGTTTTGCGGCAGTCGTAGGGCGGCATGGCTCCTTCGCAAGAGCAGACGTATGCCGCTACTTCTGTGGCTTTGCGATGGGCCGTAGTCAAATCTTCGCCTTTCACCAACGCCGAGACAAACGCGGCAGTAAACGAGTCGCCCGCGCCCACCGTGTCGGCCACCTTCACGTGGGGCGTCGGCAGATGGGACGTTGCCCCTTGCCGCGTGAATACATGGCTGCCGTCGGCTCCGCAAGTGAGGACGACCATGTCGAGGCCGAAATGGCTTATAAGCTTGCGGCAACAAATGTCAGGCTCGCTATCTGGCAAATCGAACATGCGGGCAACGATGCGAATCTCGTCGTCGTTGATTTTCAAAATATTGCAAATCTGCAAGGATTCTTCTATCGTGTCGCGGTCGTAGAAATTGCCGCGCAGGTTGATGTCGAACACGCGCATTCCGTCGACCGCTTCCACAAACCGCCTCACCGTGGCGCGCGACTTCGCGGCGCGTTGCGCCAGCGTGCCGAAGCAAACGGCGCGGGCGGCGCGGGCAATTGCATCCAGCGCAGGGGTGTATTCAAGGTTGTCCCATGCCGCATCGGGGGCAAATTCGTAGGTTGCCACGCCGGCATCGTCGAGCGACACGCGAACCGTGCCGGTGGGAAACGGCACGTGCTCCAAGTGGGTGGCAAGCCGTTTTGCCGCCAAAGCCGCTTCGGCCTCTTGTCCCAAAGCGTCGTTGCCCACGGCGCTGACCGCAATCCCGTCGAGTCCGGCTTGCGCGGCATGGTAGGCGAAATTGGCCGGTGCGCCTCCCAAGCGTTTGCCGGTAGGGAACATGTCCCACAATATTTCGCCTATTCCGACGATATAGTGTTTTTTGTCCATTGCGTGAAATCAAATTTGACGACGCAGCAATTCTGCCAATTCCGCAACGCCTTCCGTGGCTTTTTTGGCAATCACCGTCACATCCCCGACGCCCGACGGAATCGGAGCCGGACGCGGATCGATATAATAGACGGGAATGCCTGCCCGCGCGTAGTAGAGCAAACTTGCCGCCGGATACACATTGAGCGATGTGCCGATAACGACGAAAATATCCGCTTCGCGCACCAAATCGACGGCTTTTTCAAAATTGGGCACGGCTTCTTGGAAAAACACGATGTGCGGCCTCACGGGGTCGCCGTATTCGTCGCGTGTATCGGGCGAAGTTTCCAAATTGTCGGGTGTCAGGGTGTAGACCCTGTCTTCTCTGCGCATCGATCGCACTTTCATCAATTCGCCATGCAAATGGAGCACATGGCTGCTTCCGGCCCGTTCGTGGAGGTCGTCGACGTTTTGCGTGATGATTCGCACGTCGAACAATTTTTCCAATTCTTTCAGCCCTGTGTGGGCAGCGTTGGGCGCAACCGTCAGCAATTCGCGCCGCCGCTTGTTGTAAAACTCATGCACAAGCGCGGGATTCCGCACAAACCCGTCGTGGCTTGCCACGTCCATCACCGGATATTTGTCCCATAGCCCGCCGGCATCGCGAAACGTGCTAAGCCCGCTTTCCGCGCTGATTCCGGCGCCGGTCGAAACAACCAATTTTTTCATAGCCTCTCGTTTTTAATCCAACCCGACCAAATCACGGATTTTTGCAGGTATGTCGATGTTGTTGTTCACGTTGGAAAATTCCTCGCATCCTTCGCCAATGGCAAATACCGGCACCGGATTGCCCGTGTGGCTGAATGTCGTGAATCCTATTCCGTTTTTGTGGTTCAAAATGTCGAACACGACAGCCGAGAAATTGTTGAATTCCTTGTACAATGTCTTTTGCGATCCGTCGGCATTTGCTTTCATCGCTTCAAATGCTTCTTTCACGACGGCTTCTTCCTTTTCCGACATTTCAATGTGCGACCACAAGCCCAATTCGTTGCTCATTGCCTGTTTCATTTCTTCCCATGTGAAGTCTTTGTGCGACAAGCAGTAGTCGTTGAATTTCTCTTTCGAAGCATGGCGATAGTCGATGTCGTCGAATGTGGGCGTCCGTCCGTTTTCCACGCCTACTGTCATTCCGCCCGTATCATGGTCGGCCGTGACGATGATAAGCGTTTCTTCTGGATGTTGCAGGTAGAAATCGTAAGCCACGCGGATGGATTGCTGGAAATTCAACACTTCCTTCACGACGGCTGCTCCATCGTTGCCATGCGCGGCATGGTCGATATTGCCGGCTTCCACCATCATGAAGAAGCGGTCGGGCGACACTCGGAGCAAATGGCTCAGGCAGGCGGCCGTCAGGTGGCGCAGCGTCAACACGTTTTCCAAGCTGTCGATCGTATAGCCCAAATCGTTAGGCGAATGCGGATTGCCGCCGGTCAACAGTACTTTTTCCTTTCCTTCTATTTCATGCAATCCTTTCAATCCATGTGCCACGGTGTAGCCGTTTGCCCGATAATCGTCGAACACGTTCGCGCAAGCGTCGATATTTTTCTCCGCCACATGCGTGTAAGCGCCGCCTATGAAGTCAAACCCGCTGCGTGCTCCGTCGTGGTTTATTTCCACAAACATGTTGCGGTTCGGACGGTGCGCGTAGTAGGAGGCCGGCGTTGCGTCGTCGTAGGCCACGGAGGTGACGATGCCCACGCCATAGCCTTGTTCTTTCAGTTGGGTGGCAATGCTGACGACGGCCGTCGTGTCGGGCGTCATCCCGACCATGCCGTTTTTCGTTTTCCGGCCGGTGGCAAGCGCCGTTCCGGCTGCTGCCGAATCGGTCACGGGGCTGCTCGCCGAATAGGTCAATGCCATCGATGCGACAGGAAATTGCATCATCAGGATATTGTCCTCGTTGCCAAGCGACAATCGGTTGTAGGTCTCAGCCGCCATGACATGGCCCATGCCCATGCCGTCGCCGATAAACATGAACACATACTTCGGCGAAGCCGACATGCCCAAAGCCACGCAAAGCGAAGCAAAAGAAAGAATGATTTTTTTCATCGTCGTGTATATTCTTATGATTAATGATTCATTTTCAACATGCTTTCCATGATGTCGCGGGAGTTGTAGAGCCGCGGTATTTTGCGCTGCCCGCCGAGTTTTCCGCCGTCGCGCGACAGCCAATCGTCGAACAGCCCGTGTCGTGCTTCCACGATCGAAAGGCGGTCGATAAATATGCCTTGGAAGCGCTTGGCATCGTAGTCGGAATTTTCATCGCGCAAGCACTTGTCGAGCGTTTCCGCAAACAAATCCATGTCTGCCGGACGCTTGGCAAATTCTATCAGCCATTCGTGCCGTCCCTTTGTCGTGGCTGTTGCGTAGACGGGAGCTGCCGTATAGTTGGCCACTTCCGCGCCACATCGGGCGCACGCCTTTTCGATGGCGGCATCCGCATTGTAGACCATCAATTCTTCGCCGAAAGCGTTGATGAAATGCTTCGTGCGCCCCGCTATGGTGATTTTCACGGGCGATGTTTGTTCCACCTTCACCGTGTCGCCGATGCGGTAGCGCCAAAGTCCGTTGCACGCCGTAACGACAAGTTCATACGTGTGTCCCGCTTCCACGTCGCGTATGGAGATGGCTTGCGGATTGTCTTTTCCCGTTTCGGAAAGCGGAATGAATTCATAAAACACGCCCAAATCGAGCAGCAGGAGCATTGCCGCCGTGTCCCACGAAGATTGCACGGCAAAGAAGCCTTCCGATGCGTTGTAGGTCTCCAAGAAATGCATTTTTTTCGAGTCGGTGATGGCCTCATATTGCTGGCGATAGGGGCGGAAACTGATTCCGCCGTGGAAAAACACTTCCAAGTTTGGCCACACTTCGTGAATCGACCCGACACCCTCTGCCTTCATCACTTCTTTCAGCACCGACAAAAACCACGAGGGGACGCCGGATATGTTCGTCACGTTTTCTCGACGGCTTGCCTCGACGAGAGCCGGCAATTTGAGGCTCCAATCCTCCATCAGCGCAGTTCGCTTGTCGGGCACGCGCAAGAGGTTTACAGCCGGATTGATGCGGCTGATCAAATTGGCCGACAAGTCGCCCACGACAACGCCGCGGGGGAGCGACAGCGCGTTGGCGTAGCTGCCTCCGAGGATAAACGCTTTCCCGTCGAAAATACGGCTGTCAGGATTCAATGCCAGATAATGGGCCACGCAGTCGAATCCGCCGCGATAATGGCATTGGGAAAACGATTCGTTCGATATCGGGATGTATTTGCTTTTTCCGTCCGAAGTGCCCGACGATTGTGCGAAATGGCGGACAACGCCGCGCCACAGCACATTCTTTTCGCCCGCCACCATCCGCATGACGTCGGCGCGAATGTCCTCATAGCGAACCAGCGGGACTGCTTGGCGAAAATCGTCGTAGCCGGCAATGCTTTTAAAATGATGCTTCCGTCCATATTCCGTCTCGCATGCCGCTTTCAGCAACTTGCGCAATTGGGAGCGTTGGATTTCGTCGCCCGACGAAGCAAATCGCGCGGATGCTTTTGCCCTGCGCAAAAAAAACGGGCGCAAAACAGATGTCAGACTTGCCATTATGCCTATAAATATTTCTATGGCAAAGATACACGCAAGAATTCAAATTCGTGCAATAAACTTGCATAATGATATCGTATTGTTACAAACGCCCTTGTTCGCTTGCCGATGTCGCGAATGTATCCAAAAATACAGGGAAATACCGATGTTTCACAGTGTTAAACTATTGCAATGCCGACGAATATGCGCGTGGAACATCGAAAGTTATTAACAATCCGGCCCACTTATCAACAATTTAGCCGTTTTTCGCAAAAAACGTTTTGCCATTGGCCGCCAATGCCGTTTCTTTGCAACAGCAAAAACGAATTTATGGGAAAAATAATTGCCATTGCAAATCAAAAAGGCGGTGTCGGAAAAACGACCACCGCCATCAACCTTGCGGCCTCGTTGGCAACGCTCGGAAAATCGACGCTCATCATCGATGCCGACCCGCAAGCAAACGCCACTTCGGGATTGGGCGTCAATCCTAAAAAAATGGCCTCGTCGATCTACGAATGCCTTGTCGACGACTATCCGCTTCGCGGAGCCGAAAACCATACTTGTGTCGACAAGCTCGACCTTATCGGTTCGCGCATCGACCTTGTCGGCGCCGAGCTTGAACTTATCGACAAGCCGGAGCGCGAGAAAATACTCAAACGCCTGCTTGCAGAGGTGCGCGACAATTACGATTTCGTGCTCATCGACTGTTCGCCGTCGCTGGGGTTGATCACTGTCAATGCGCTCACCGCGGCCGATTCCGTCATTATTCCCGTTCAAGCCGAATATTTCGCATTGGAGGGAATCAGCAAGCTCCTCAACACCATCCGGATCATAAAAACCAAACTTAATCCCGACTTGGAAATTGAAGGATTTTTGCTCACCATGTACGATGCCCGCTTGCGTCTCGCCAATCAAATATTCGACGAGTTGAAGGGCCATTTCCGCGACATGGTGTTCGACACGGTCATCCCGCGCAACATCCGTTTGAGCGAAGCGCCAAGCCACGGGCTTCCGGCCATACTCTACGACCCCGACAGCCGAGGCGCAACCAGCCACATGCAGCTTGCCAAAGAACTGCTGAACCGCAACAAAAAGTCTTAAACATAAAAACTACATTATATGGCTTCCCCTAAAAGAAACGCATTGGGCCGCGGTCTCGATTCTCTAATTTCAATGGACGACATCCAAACAAGCGGATCGTCGGCAATCAACGAGATCAGCCTGTCGCAAATCACGCCAAATCCGGACCAGCCGCGCACATGGTTCGACGAAGAGTCGCTCGAAGAGCTTGCTTCGTCGATTCGGGAATTGGGCATCATCCAGCCCCTCACATTGCGCAAAACAGGTGCCGACCAATATCAAATCATTTCCGGCGAGCGCCGATTCCGCGCAGCGCGGCTTGCAGGGTTGTCGACTGTGCCGGCCTACATACGCACGGCAAACGACAGCGAAATCACCGAAATGGCGTTGATCGAAAACATCCAACGAGAAGACCTCAACGCCATCGAGATTGCTCTCACTTTCAAGAAACTCATCGAGCAGTATCGCCTTACGCAAGAACAACTCAGCCAAAGAATAGGAAAAAAGCGTGCCACAATCGCCAATTTCCTGAGGTTGTTGAAACTTCCGGCAGAAGTGCAACTCGGATTGCGCGACCGCAAAGTCGACATGGGACACGCCCGCGCTTTGCTCGCCGTCGAAAATCCTAAAACGCAACTCAAACTATACAACGAGACCTTGAAGAAGGGGCTGTCGGTGAGACAAGTGGAGGAATTGGCGAAAACTGCCAACAGCGAGACGGCAAGTGCCGAATCGCCGCGCCGCGCCGCGTCGCTTTCGAAAGAATACGACTTGCTCAAAAAGCATCTTTCTTCCGTGTTCCGGACAAAAGTGCAATTCTCTTGCGACAAGCAAGGAAAAGGCAAAATTTCCTTCCCTTTCAAAAACGAAGAAGAACTTGAAAGATTAATCACTATCTTTGACCGGATAAAAGACGCCAAAGCGAGCGATTGATTTTTTCTAAAATTGAAAATTTTGTCAAAAAAGAGATTGACAGACAAGGGAATGTTTAAAAAAAGTGTAGCAGCCGTGCTATGCTTGGCTTTGTCATTTCCTTTTCCTATATTTGCCGAAGAGAATCGACAGGAAGTCGACGAAGACGAGACTTCGACCGCGACAATGCCGGAAGACTACAATGCGGAAACACCGCCGGACAACGAGCCGATAGCGTCCGACACGATTCGCATCCAAGAAGAAATCATCCCGACAACGCTTCCCGCCGATTCCATTGCAGCAGACACCATTCCTGCCGGATTCGACCGCCGATTGGAATTCAATCCCGATCCGACACGCGCCGTCTGGATGTCGGCGCTATGCCCCGGATTGGGACAAATTTATAATCGACGATATTGGAAAGTGCCTATCGTCATTGGCGGATATGTCGGGTTGGCTTATGCCACGTCGTGGAACAACCGGATGCTCTCCGACTACACAAAAGCCTACAAGGACATCATGGACAACGACCCCGACACGAAAAGCTACATGGATTTCTATCCGTCGACGACAAAAGAAGAAGACTTGGACATGGCGTGGCTGCAAAGGGCATTGAAATCGAAAAAGGATTTCTACCGTCGAAACCGCGACCTTTGCATCATCGGAATGGTCGGGCTTTATTTGGTGTGCATGGTAGATGCCTATGTCGATGCTTCATTGTCTCATTTCGACATTTCTCCGGATTTGTCGATGAGAGTTACGCCGGCGTTGATCCAATCACGGGGAGACGCGACGAACGCATTGGGTGTGAACTGCGCGTTCACGTTTTGAACAAAACAAAAAAACGACAAGGAATGAAAAGAGCAATACTGACATGTTCCCTATTTGCCGCCATCTTGGCCGCGACAGCCGGATCTTCGGTGCTTTCGCTGAAAGAGTCGATCAAGGATAGCGCCATCATCTATCCGGAAAGTTTCGAAACCGACACGCAAGAACTGTTAGACAATTGGTACTTGCAAAACTATACTGTCATCGACCAAAGCGGGGCCGAACTGCCTGACGTCCCGACAACCGACGCCGACTATATCGAACGTCTGAAAAAACTCCCGACTGTCATAGAAATGCCCTACAACAGCGTCGTGCGCAACTACATCGACATGTACACGCAGCGTCGCCGCCAATTGGTGGAAGAAATGTTGAGGCTGAGCCTCTACTATACGCCGATATTCGAGCAAGCTCTTGAAAAAGAAGGCTTGCCGTTGGAATTGAAATACCTGCCTGTCATCGAGTCTGCGCTCGACCCCAATGCTGTGTCGCGTGCAGGTGCTACGGGCTTGTGGCAATTCATGTTGCGAACGGCTAAGAGTTTGGGATTGGAAGTCAATTCGCTCGTCGACGAGCGCCGCGATCCCATTCGCTCGTCGGAAATAGCAGCAAAATATTTGAAACAGCTTTATGAGATTTATGGCAATTGGTCGCTTGCCATAGCTTCTTACAATTGCGGCCCGGGCAACGTCAACAAGGCTTTACGCCGTGCCGGAGGGGAAAATAAGGATTTTTGGGACATCTATTTCTACCTGCCTGCCGAAACGCGGGGATATGTGCCGGCATTCATTGCCGCCAATTATGTGATGACCTACTACGCAGATCACGATTTGGGCCGTTCGTTGGCAATACGCCCGATCACTACTGATACTGTCCACGTGAACCATCGCGTGCATTTCAACCAAATCGCGTCTGTGCTCGACATCCCGATCGAAGAAATACGCGTGTTGAACCCGCAATACCGCAAAGACGAAATTCCGGGCGACATCCATCCTTACGCGCTGACGCTTCCGTCGCAACAGATATACAGCTACATCGTAAGCGAAGACAGCATCATTGCCCGCGACGCAGCCTTGTATGCGCACAGAACGGTCGTGGAACCCAATGATGGCACAACGACGACAATCGACGGCGACACGCAATTGACCGTGATTCGCCACAAGGTGAAAAGTGGCGAAACGCTTTCGAAAATAGCGCGGCACTACGGCGTGTCGACCGCTTCCATCAAAAAATGGAACAATCTCAGAAGCAACCGCATTCTACGAGGACAACAATTGAAAATCCACGTCTATGAAAAAGTGTCGCGCAAAGAAGAGCCGGAAGTGGAAACTGCAACGACGGAGACAACGACAACGCCGGCCGTAACGCAAGCCGAAACGCCGGAAGCGGCATCCGTGGAAACGCAGGAAACAGCGTCTGTGGAAACGCCCGCAGAAGCGCCGGAAAAAAACCAACCTGAAAATCCGACCTACCATACTGTGAGCCGCGGCGAAACGCTTGGATCCATTGCCGATGATTATCGCGTCTCGCTTAGCGATTTGAGAGAGTGGAACAACATTTCCGGAAATACGATTTATGCAGGACAACGCCTTTTGATCGACGGCACGCACGCGCCGAAAACAAGAAGAACGACAACTTCCGTCCACACCGTGAGATCCGGCGAAAACTTGTCGATTATCGCCGAACGCTACGGTGTGACAGTTGCAAACCTTCGCGAGTGGAACAACCTGACGAGCGACAGATTGAACGTGGGCGACAAATTGAGCATCAACGGCGCGGCTTCGTCCTCGCCGGCAAGTAGCGAGAAAGCCACAACCCACAAGGTGCGCCGCGGCGAAACGCTTGGCTCCATCGCCGGACGCTATGGCGTGACCGTTGCCGACCTCCAACGTTGGAACAACCTATCGGGCACGGCAATTGACGCAGGGCAAACGCTGACAGTTTCGGGCGACAAAAAAACGTCGGGGAAACAATCAGGCAACAAGACATACAAAGTGAAATCGGGCGACACGCTCGGCGGCATAGCCGAAAAATACGGCACCACGGCAGCGGCCATACGTCGCGCCAATGGCATAAAGGGCTCGACGATCCGTGTCGGACAAACGCTTATAATTCCATAAACTATGTACGACTGGTCGCAACACATCATCGGCGAAGATGCATCGCTTGTAGACGCGCTCGAACAGCTAAACAAATTGTCGGGACAAACAATGGTGCTTTTTGTTGTCGATGCCGACGGGAAAATGACAGGCACACTGACCGATGGCGACATTCGCAGATTTTTAATCCGCGAAAAAAAGATCGACGTTGCCGCACGCGACATCATGCACCGCAATTTCCGGAAATTCAAAGCCGGCAAAATTGAAGTCGACGACGTGCGCGAAATGAGGAAAAACAACATCACGCTCGTGCCGTGCATCGACGCGGACGGCAGAATTGCCGAAGTGTGCGATTTCGCCGCCTGCCATTCAATCTTGCCGCTCGATGCCATCCTGATGGCGGGAGGTCGCGGCGAACGGCTGCGCCCGCTGACACTGACCACGCCGAAACCGTTGCTTCGCATCGGAGGCAAATGCATCATCGATTACAATGTCGAAGAACTTGCCAAAAATGGCATTTCAAATATTGCCGTGACCACAAATTATTTGGCAGAACAAATCGAAGAACATTTCGCAACGCCGGTGGGCGGCGTGTCTGTGAGATGCGTCAAAGAACCGCGCAAATTAGGCACAATCGGCGCCGCACGGCTTGTCGGCGGACTCACGCACGACAATGTGTTGATTATGAATTCCGATTTGTTCACGACCATCAACTACGAGGAACTATACGTCCGCCATATCGAAGAAGGAGCAGACATGACCATCGCTGCCACCCCCTATATGGTGTCGGTGCCTTTCGCCGTGTTCCGTAGCGAAGGGACGCGCATCCTCGGGCTTGAAGAAAAGCCGACGTTCAACTACTATGCCAATGCCGGCATTTACATCGTGCGGCGCGAATTGTTGGAAACGATGATTCCTCCCGATTCCGTATTCGACGCGACAGACCTGATCGAAGCGCTTGTCGACAACGGGAAAAAGGTTGTCCATTATACAATCACCGGCACATGGATCGACATCGGTTCGCCCGACGATTTCCGCCATGCGCAAGATTTGGCAGCCCATCAAAATTAAACACACTCTACGACATGTCCGACAGACCACTGATATTCATCACCAACGACGACGGCATAAACGCCGAAGGAATCCACCAACTCATCGGCATGGCCGCCCCGTTGGGCGAAATCATTGCCGTTGTGCCCGACAGCCCGCGCTCCGGCGGCTCCACAGCCATCACTTGTGGAGCGATTCTTCGTCCCAAAGCATACACGTCGCGCGACGGCGTGCAAATATGGACGCTCAACGGGACGCCGGCCGATTGCGTCAAGCTCGGATTGAGCGCTCTCTCTCCGCGCCGCCCGGACTTGCTGCTTTCCGGCATCAACCACGGCTCGAACACCGGAAACAGCATCGTCTATTCCGGAACGATGGGCGCAACTTTGGAAGGATGCCTGCAAAAAATCGACAGCATCGGTTTTTCGCTCACATCCCACCGCCCTGCGGCATCCGATTTCCAAGCATGCCGGCACGTCGTCGAGACGATCGTTGGAATGGTGCTTCGCGACGGCCTGCCCGAAAATGTATGCTTGAATGTCAACATTCCGGCCGGAGGCGTTGTCAAGGGTATGCGCCGCGCCCGTGCCTGCAAAGGCCGGTGGACGGAAGAATATGCCGCCTACGTCGACCCGTCGGGTGAAAAATTCTATATGCTCACCGGCAAATACGTCAACGACGAGCCGGAAGCGACCGACACCGATCTCTATTGGCTCGCCCGTGGCTATGCGGCAGTTGCCCCGTCGACTCCCGATCGCGACTATCTCGAAGATTTGAACACCGATTTCAATTTATAGCGAAGGCTGCCCCGAAAATGCAATAAATCGCCCGTGCGCACGTTTTTTCAGTGCATGCCAACGCGTTTTGCAATGAAACACTTTTTTTACGCCATATTCACGCTATTGCTATTGTCGACGGCATCCTGCATCGAAGACGGATTTGCCACCGGCAGCGGCGACGTGCTCGAATTTTCGACCGACACGCTTAGCTTCGACACCGTATTCACGGGCGAGACGACTGCCACGAAACGGTTTGTGGTCTACAACCGCCACAAAAAACAGCTTCGCATCGAGCGCATATTTCTCACAGGCGCGCCCGAAGGAGCGGAATTTTATCTGAATGTCGACGGTCGTTCCGGCAAAGAATTTTCCGACATTGAAGTGCGCGGGGAGGATAGCATCTACGTGTTTGTCGAGGCTCGCATCGATGCGACCGATGCCGATTTGCCATTCGACGTGTTCGACCATTTGAATTTCGTCACCAATGGCACGCAACAGTCGGTAGTGATTCGCGCGGCAGGGCAAAATGCCGTCACGCTTTCCGATTTCCATGTTTCCGGCATAGAAACGTTGTCGCCGGAACGTCCCTATCGCGTGATGGACAGCATTGTCGTCGAAAAAAATGCCGTGTTGAAAATTCCGGCAGGCACTATCGTCTATTTCCACGACAAGGCTTGTTTGAAGGTGAGGGGTTCGCTGGTTGCGGAAGGGACGGTTGGCAATCCCGTGACATTCAGGGGCGACAGGCTCGACAAAGTGGCGGGAAGCATTCCTTTCGAATTGATGTCGGGGCAATGGGATGGCATCCGCATTGAAAAAGAGAGCTTCGGGAACGAATTGAGCCACGCCGTCATGCACAGTTCGAGCAATGGCATTGTAGTCGACTCTTGCGGCGTGCTCGATCGGATGAAGCTCCGCATCTGCAATTCGGTGCTCCATAATTCTGCCGCTTCGGTCCTGAAAGCCTCCCATGCTTGGGTGGAAGCCGTCGGGTGTGAATTTTCCGATTCCAAAGACGGCGTTGTCGATTTGACAGGCGGCCGGTTTGCATTCGACAATTGTACCTTTGCAAACTACTATCTTTTCGATGTCGTCACAAGCGCAATCCTTACGCTTCGCTACGCCCTTCCCGACGATAAGGTCTACGACAATCCCTTGATGGAAGCCTCGTTCGATAATTGCATCGTTTATGGAAATGCCGCCGATATTTCCATCGGCGATCTTGCGGAGACCAACGTCTATCTGCGCAATTGCCTGCTTCGCTCGCGCGGGGAAAACGACGACCGCTTCATTGATTGCTTGTGGGATGCCGACCCGAAATTCTACACCGTTCGCGACGAATACATCTTCGACTATCGCTTGCAAGACGAAAGCGATGCCATTGGCGCTGGCAATGCAGCCCTTTGTCCGGAGAACGCGCGCTACGACTTTTATGGCAACGACCGTTTCCAATCCGGCGCACTCGACCTCGGTGCCTACGTGTGGATTCCGCAAACAGAAGAAACCGATTCTGAAAATTAAAAAGCCCATGAAAACAATTGTCGCCCTCGAAAATCTCCGATTCCGTGCCCGGCATGGCGTTTCGCCGCAAGAACGCGCCGTGGGCAACGATTTCATCGTCACTGTGCGTTTGCGCTATCCCTTTCAAAAAGCCATGGATGCCGACACCCTCGCCGACACCCTCAATTATGCGGAAGCCTACGACATCATCAAAGCGGAAATGGCGATTCCGTCGAGTCTCATCGAGCATGTGGCAGGGCGCATTCGCTCCGCCCTTTTGGCGCGTTTTCCGCTCATCGAAGGCGGAATGGTGCGCGTGGAAAAGGCAAATCCTCCCATTGCCGGCATGACGGGCACGGCTGCCGCGGAAATAGAATGGTAGCGCTGCGCTCGAAAAATTAGCATATTTTTTTCGATTCGCCTGTTTATGTTTTGATTTTGGCAAAAAATGCTATATTTGCAAATGTCTGCCAAAAATGAACGCTATGAAACGAGTTTTTATTTCCATATTGCTTTTAAGCATTGCTTTTGCCGGCGACTGTCAAAATAATTTTTGCGAGTACGCGAAATCATGCCGCATTCTCACCGACAGCATCTTGGCAGAGCTGGGCATAAACGGCCGTCCGGCCATAATCACTTCAATAGAAGGCGCATTAACAAAGTCGAATTCAATTTCGATATACGTGAAAGAAGCAGACGGCTACTATAAATATTTCGCTTATGAACAGGATGGGAAAATCACCATCTTGCCAACGCATACGATTAAGCCCGAAAGGTGGAAAACGATTGCGGCGTTGTTTGAAAAACGCCTGTCCAAGCCGGAATTGGAGAAGGGCATAGAAAAATTTGGGCTATCCGAAGCAGAAGCGGCATATTTCGGCTTTCCTTTTTTCGCGCAGAGGGACTCTGTTTTGGACATAGCGTTCAACCCGTCGGCATACAATCGCAAAAACAAGCTGCTGTTGGAGTCGGAATATAAGAGGGTTTATGGCGCAAAAGAACCGCCGCGAACGATATATGTGGTGGCAGAACCGCCAGTCTATTTCGTCATGCTCGACGGCGCAGGCAACCGGTATGGCGAGTTTTGCATATCGTTTATGTCCGCCGCCGCTTATCCTTTCGCGTATGGCGACGATATGCCGGGGCAATTGTCCGGAATAGCGGTATTTACCAATGTCATAGATCGGGAGACTTCAAATATCCGCCTCGAATATAGGACACGATATAAATAAACCACTGCAAGCAAAAGGCGTAACCGCATCAAGCAATAAAGAAATAGGCATTATGGACGGCAAACGAAACATCCGGCACTTTTTCATCTTGTCATTCGCATTCATGCTGTTTGCGGGGCAATGGCAAGCCTACGGCGAGGGCAAGGCGACACGCGAGCATGTGTTTAACAAATTGGAATTCGCCAACGATAGTTTCCCAAACGCATTCAAGCGCTTGGCATCGGACTACACGAAAGAGCAAAGGAAAAAATATATTTCAGAGTTATATTTTCTTTTCGACACCGTCGGGAGATTGGAGGTGTGTAACTCCTATTTTTCATGGAGGGACAAGGAAATTGAATCATGCATTGGATATGTGGATTTTGACGGATACAAATTTTTTGTTCTCACCAACAATCGTGACGCATTAAGGGCATATCTCATTCCCTGCAAAAGGAAAAAGTTGTATGCTGTCGAGCCGAGAGAAGATCAACCGAGTGTTCATATTGACTATTATTATGAAGACAAGGGAACAGGGAGTTTCAGGGCGAGATGGCGGCGAGGGGAAAAGGGAAGCTTGTTGGATCCGAGGCTGGACAGCGTAAAAATTCCCAGAGTGGAGATTGTGCATAACGGCATCAAGGAAAGCATTGCCGGCATCCTCTCCGAATATCGAAGCCGCGCTCCTTTGCAACAAGGAAAAACGGATGCCGTCGGCTATTTGCGGTTCGTCGCTTGGGATGAACCCTATATAATGCCGCCGTTGGTGGTTGAGACTGAAAAGCCGCTGTGGGATGGCAGATATGCCACGCTTCTCATCACGGCCAGGCATAAGGACTCTTTTCGTTTTCGCATCGAATCTCCCGAAGAGGAGCAAAGGCAAAAGCAAAAAAAGCTTCTCTGCTACACGATAGTCGACAATGTGATATTTTACATAAACTGTCCCTTGAATGCCATTCCCGACTTTTTCGAGGTGACGGAGCGCGCATGTCCGTTGCCGCTGATTCCTTCGGGGGTGGAAACGCTCGAAGAATTGGACCGAGGAAAGCCATCCTATGCAGATCTTTTTCTTCTGACGAGAGCTTATTGCTCAAATGCAGGGATGGGAGGAGAATGGCGGCTTAATGCATGCAGCGGGAGACAGCCTTACTCCGACTTGGAACTGCCTCTTTATGTCGATGTGCCACGGCAAGCGTTCAGCCATTAATCTTTAATTGTGGATTCTAAGATACGACAGAAATGAGAAAATTATTGTTTGTGGTATTTATATTCCCCCTTTTCGTATTTGAAGCGCGAGGGGAGAAGCAATTGGATGTTAATGCAATCGTTTCCGATGCCATCATGCAATTAAAAGAACGTTTGCAGAGAGGTCATTATCCTATACCGGTGTCTTCGTATTTGCTGCTCGACTACAAGTTGCCTGCCGATTTCCAATTCGACAGTGAAGAATCGCATTGCGGCATAGCGCGATACTCGCATGTGTTTTCTTCTAAGAAAGAAATGAGGAAATTTCGCCGCAAATTGCGCAAGGCGGGGATTTACAGGAATGTCCGAAAGGAAATATCCGTGTTCTTTACGTTGGACGGCAATGTGCTGTGCGTGCATGCAAACTGCGTGACGCGGAAGACGGGTGCATGGAGGAAAATGTGGTCTTGGCTGATTCCACGCTATAAAAGGGCTTATTGGGGCATCCGTGCACGGGCAGTGTATCGCTACGATTGCGACACGCAAGAGTGGAATTACGTCGCTACCGACTATTGGGAATTTTAATTGATACGAAAATGAAACGATTCGCGATTACTATCATTTTTGCAATATCATGGCCGCTCGCGATATTGTCAAATACAGCCTATTATGAAGCAAGCACGAGGGGCATGCTGCATGTGCTTATCGACGGATACGTTGCTTTTGAAAATCAAATAGAAGCCATTTATCCAAATATTGATTGTTCGGAACAACTGTTGCTCGATTTTGGTTATGATTTCTATAGCGACGACCTTCATAAACAAGTTGATTTTAAAAAGACGTATTACCATGAGTTAATCGAAAGGAAAACGTTCAGGGAGCTTGGCATCAAAGGCGATGAATTGTATTGCGTGCAGACCGACCGGATAGCCATCGAAGAAGGCACGATAACAATCACCTTGTCGTTGCATCGATACGAAAAAACACGGTCGAAGCCGAAAGAAACGAAACTTCTTGTCGGCCGATTCGTTTTTTGCTACGACTGTGCGGCATGGCAATGGAAATTGACATCTTCGGAATATGAAAAATTGAAGGCCTCTGTGTATGAAAAATAAGTTATTATGCTTGGCGGCGTCCTGCCTGCTTTTCGCCACCCCTTGCCTTGGCAGTGTCTTGCAAGATGAATGAACGATAAAACCGTAAAAATATAAAGAACATGAACAAAGAAAAACTACAAAACTTGTTGATGAGATACGTGCGGAAGCGCACAGGTGATCGCCCCGAATATTATGAAGAATTGCGAAACTTGTTGATGAGATACTCCCATTTGGGAGTGGATTATTCCAAAAACGGCGCATTGCTGATAGGCAAAGCCCCCCACATAGCAAGTCTCGCATGGCTCAACACCATGTATCCATGCGCATCGGAAAAAGAAGTTTCCGATCTTGAAAAACAGCTGAAAAGAACCATTCCCGATGTGTACAAGGAGTTTTTGACGAAATGCTCAAACGGACTGAGCTTCATGGTTTCAAGATTGGACTTGCATGGCATTAGGACGTCGAATGCCGACAGGTCGGACTTTAGCCTGAGATTTCCATTTGGAATTCAGAATGTTGAAGTGGATGGAAGACCTGAAAATGCAACCGACAACATGTTCTTTTTCGGAACTTATGGGTATGATTGTTCCAAACTTTATCTTGACAGGAGCGACAACAAGGTTTACTATTGTGCGCGATACGATGCCACGCCGCTGAAATCGTGGAATTCATTCTCCGAGATGTTGCGTTCTGAAATAGAAAGGATTTACGGATTGTTTGACGACAACGGGCATGAGATAGATAAAAGCGTGCCCACGATACCGGTTGTCCCCTCCAAATAGCGGAAAAAAGACGGTTTCGCCATAACCATGCACGTGCCATGCAGTACGGCGAAACCGTCTTTCTCCTTTATTTGAATCATTCTTGTGGGCGATCTTCGGATTAATGGGGTTTCCGTGCAGATTCCCCGGTTGAAGGTAGAACAGGGTCGGTAAAAAAGATGAGGTAAATTAGTTGAGGGTTGAGAGTTGAAAGGCTGGCAGACTGTGAAATACACGATTATGCACATTGCGCGACTCAACCATAGGCCGTTACAGAACCCCTCTGTTTTCTCCGTAAGGAAAACGCTTAGCGTATTGCGCACGTGAACAGTTCGCCTCACTACACTGACCTTTTTGTTTTCCCCCGACAGCCGAAACGTAGCCATGGAATTTGTTGTTGAAAAATTACGGATATTTTTTTCTCATACCGCAATAATCTATTAATTTTGCAACCTGTAAAATAAGTATTACTACGATTATTAGAAAAATACAATAAAATGGCAAAAAACGACAAAAAACAAGCTACACGCACGACAATCGACGAGCTCAACGAAAAGCTCTCCGCCGCAGAACGTCGCGTAGAAGGAAATAAGAAAATGATTCTTTGGGCGATCATCGGAATTCTCGTGGTCATCGGAATCGGGCTTTGGTACTACTATGGCGTTTACCAAGCAAACATCAACGAATCGAAAGAAGCCGTAGGCAAGGCCGACATCGCCATGATGGCAGGCAACGACTCGCTGGCATTGAAGCAATATCAAGCCGCCGCCGCTCAACACAGCAACAAATACGCCAACCGCGCCAATCTTGAAGCGGCTGCAATCTTGTATCAACAAGGAAAATTTGCAGAAGCGGTGAAATGTCTCGACCAATACGATGCCGAAGAGTCGTTTGTAGGCTCGCTTGCGAAGGCATTGCAAGGCGATTGCAATGTCAATTTGAAGAAATACGACGAAGCAGTAAAGTGCTACGACGAAGCAGTCGAAATCGCCGATGGCAACAAAATGCTGATTCCCTATGCGCTTACGAAGAAAGCCACTGTGCTCAGCGCGCAAAACAAACACAAAGAAGCAGCAGCCATCTACGAGGAGATCAAATACAAATATCCTGAATTCAACGCGTCGAACCGCATCGACATCAACACGTTGCTCGAAAGAGAAAATTTCCGCGCGAGCAAGAAATAAAACAATCATACCATTTGCGCGACAGGCGGACTTCTTTTCGATGTCCGCCTGTGTTTTTATTTGCCGTAATGTCCCGCGACCGATGCCCATTTCTCGGTTCGGCAGATTTTTAGGGAGAATTGCGCGTATAAGTCGGGCAATGCAGTGCAAGTGTGGTCGAGAGGTTGAGGTTAAGGTTTAGAGGTCGGTGAAGCTGGCAAACGCGTAATGTCCTCCTCTGCCGCGCGGAGCGCGGATAGGGGA
>ENA-OOXJ01000904-OOXJ01000904.1-human-gut-metagenome-genome-assembly--contig:-NODE-904-length-21793-cov-4.679639_pt1 | contig 21793 bp, 16 predicted proteins | sample MGYA00241587_ERZ501343 | MGnify/ENA primary metagenome ERZ501343 (study PRJEB25962, sample SAMEA2042918) | human gut metagenome | biome: human gut; feature: human-associated habitat; material: faeces... | reverse complement strand
CAATGCCAGCGGTATGGCAACCTCTTTTTCCAATTCAACAAAACGGTTATAGGAAACAACCTTTGGGAAGAGGTGACGCATATGCTTGCAGACCTTTTCCTGATAGAAATGCTTCAGGCAGCGGTATCCCGAGTCATGGAATAGTATCATGATAAGCATGACTTCCGCCTTGGACATGGTGGCGGCCCGATGATATTTGCGCTTTGTGGTGGACTTAAGGGTATATTTTGCCATCATGGAGTCAAAAAACTTGCAGAAATCATCTGCCATACAAAATAATTCAATAACTTTGCTCTCGGTGATCATAGCGATTATTGCTCGTAATTCTTTGTAATTCAGCACTATAAAGATACAGCAATTTTCGCTAATCACCAAATTTTCAAGTACTTACAATTCGTCGAACTCACGTTATGTTACAGAAGCATATTGCTCAGCAAATCATTAGTGAAGTACTGAATGCGGTTAAATATTGGCAGTCACTGGCAAACCGATTAGGGATAATAAAAACTGAACAAAACATGTTCTATACAATTTTTGAACGACAAATAGGATTATATAATCCTAGGTCTTGATAATAAATTCGACAGAAGATAAAATAAATAATCAACTATTAAAAACTATATTATATGTCTCTTGTACCAAAACCTTTTCATGAATTGTTAAAAATGCATTTCATTATACCACCGTATCAACGTGGATATCGTTGGGAATCACGTCAGGTAGAGGAACTTCTTGATGACCTGCTGGATTTTGTAAAATCTCTGAAGTCAAAAAGAAACCGTAATAATGAAGGCCGTGAACCGTACTATTGTCTTCAACCCATTGCAGTGGTAAGTCATCCGAAAAATGTAGATACTTATTTTGTTGTCGACGGCCAGCAACGTCTTACAACGATATATATCCTTCTGCATTATCTGTCGAAGAACAGTGATTATGACTACCCCGTATATGAGTTCTCTCTTCCCAGCAGGAATATCCAGAATGAATATCTGGCCAAACTTGAATTCATGGAGGATGATAATAAGTATATTGACAACATAGACAATTTCTATGTGAAGAAAGCGTATTCTACAATTGTAGCGTGGTTCTCAAGAGACGGGCATGACAGGTATAAGGGAAAAATCCGAGATATTTTTGCTATGATTCCGGATGAGGACGAGGAACAAAACGATGTCCGCGTAATTTGGTACGAAATCAGCAGCAAGGAAGCTCATAGGGCTTTCCGTGAACTGAACTATGGCAAAATACCACTTACTTCGACGGAACTTGTCAAGGCTTTGTTGCTGCAGGAAAGGAATACAAATTCTTCCGGGCATTACAGTAGGGGGGCATCATATCGCAGAGCACTTGAGTGGGACACAATGGAGCATGCTTTACAGAATCCTTATTTATGGTCGATGTTGGCAGAAGCAAATGATGGTACATTGTCTCACATGGAACTTGTTCTGGATTTTGTGGCAGACGGACTGAACAATGAAATGACTGACGAGAATGGTAACAGGCCCGTGGAACGCAAGGAGTCCAAGAATTCCAGGGATGACTTCAATTATCAGGTAATCAATGAATATCTGAGGAGGAATGACAATAGCAGCGATACGGTAGAGGACGTATGGAAAAGAATACAGATAATTTTCAATCTTATATCGAACTGGTACTCTAACAGGCATTGGTATCATCTGATAGGGCTTTGTCGTATACTGCAAATCGGAAAGCAACGAAAACGTAGGGATTTCGTTGAGTATATCTATAAGATGTCTGTTGATGAAAACGGAACTCCTATTGATAGACCGCAGTTTACTGGTAGACTTGAAAAGGAAGTGGGCAGACTGGTCAGACTTGGTAAGGGCATTACTCTTGAAAGCCTCCGTTATGATGAAAACAATGATGCCATAATAAGAGTATTAAAACTGCTCAATGTACAGGAAGCAATCAATGACAACACGGAGGAAAAGAGGTTTGCTTTTCATCTGTTTGAGATATTCAATGTGACATCGCTTGAACATATCCATCCGCAGAACATTACATCCGACATCGGTTTCGAGGATTTCAGAATGTGGTTTGAAAGGAGAAGTGAGGATTTCAACAAACTTGATGATGCTGAATTACGTGCCCTGCTCCAGAATGATGTATCTGATAGTCCGGATTCTGATTCCATAGACAGGAGAATAACTGAGAAGAAACAGGAAGTTGAAAAGGCTATCAGTGTTTTGAAGTCTCTTACATCTGACAAAAAAATCTTTTCCGATGATTACAACCACAGCGAACTGAGCCGAAATGCTATAATCTTGGACCGATTTTTCGGAGATCTGGCCGGGATAAAAGCGGAAGAGATGCATAGTATCAGGAATCTGGCCCTGGTTGACAAAGAAACAAATTCAGCCATGCAGAATTATCTGCTGGACAGGAAACGCTCCATCCTTATGGGCCGTCATGACAGTTGTGACATTTCCAATCCGAAAAATCTAAAAGGTACTTATGCACCTCCGGCAACACGTAAGGTATTCTGTAAAGAGTATTCAAGATGCTCTCCTGGTGATATGCGCTTATGGCGTCCGGAAGACAGGAACAACTATTTTAGAGTCATTAATGACGTATATGATTATTACACCTCAAAATAAACAAGAATATGCTCAACAAGAATACTGAAAGATACAATAAATTCGCCGGCAGGAACGGTGTGGCTATCCCTATCATTCAACGTGACTATGTACAGGGGGCGGATGTGAACTTCGAGAAACGTGACAAGTTCATCAAGAAACTGTTTGATGCCCTGCTGAAACGTGAAACTTGTGAACTGCATTTCATATATGGCTCTACGGATGTGACAAAACCGTCTGAACCGTATTTTCAGCCGGTGGACGGTCAGCAGAGGCTTACTACACTTGCTCTTATAGGCTGGCTGCTGAACCAGAAGTGCGGCCTTAAATATTCAGGTTGCCTGAAGCCGCTTACATATACTTCACGTCCGTCAACAGAACAGTTCTGCAAGCTTATGCGTGACTTCAAACTGCCGGAAAATCCTGGAACCACGATATCCGATTACATCAAGAATGTTCCCGGATGGTTTTCTGAATCCTGGAAACTGGATTCTTCGATAAATTCCATGCTTGAATTTCTTGACAAGGCTGATTCCCTACTTGGCTCTGAGAGATATAAAGACCATATAGAGGATATGGCAGAAACGTTCTTCAATGATTCTCCGTTTGAGTTTGAGAGCCTTGACATGGAGAACCTGGACCTGAATGATGACTTATATGTCAAGATGAATGCCAGAGGTAAACTGCTTACACCATTCGAAAACTGGAAAGCGGAATTCGAAGATTTTCTTGGTAAAAATTTCAAGGACGTAAAGTATCCGTTCAGGAATATTCCAGGGATACCGGATACGCCTACCTTGGAAGAATACTTTGAATATTCAATAGAACATGACTGGTGTGATATACTCTGGCCGAGAGCGTACAAATGCTGGAATGCAAAAAGCGAGGAGGAAAAGAAGAAAATCCTGTATCCGTCCATTGATGAATGGTTTATGAACCTGCTTGACTACGTGTCGCAGTTCCTTATGTTTGCCGCTATGCCGGATGCAGAGTCTGTTTACAAGAACAGCGGACTGAAAAACATGAGGGACCTTTATGCTCATGAAATAGACAGTTCAAGGATTGAAGTGTATAAGGAGGAGGAAAATGTGATAAAACTGTTCAGGATTCTTGATCTTCTTGTGGATATCTACAGTAAGTGTGGGGATTTTGGTACTTTCATGTCGCGTTATTTTATTGCAACTTCTTCTACCGCACGTCTGGAGAAAGAGGTGGAGAGACATAAGGTCAACCTGTTTGACTGTAATATAGACCTTGTTTCAACATGTCTGGAAATGGGGACTGATATGGATATTACATCCCAGATAGTCCTGTGGAGTTTCTTACAGTGGATGCTTTCTCATCCGGAGGAACTGCTGCCAGATTCTGACATGGTAGCTTTTACAGATTACTTGCGTGTTATGACCGGTTGGGTAAGGGGTATGAGACAGCGTCTTACGAATGGATATCAGGTTGGAGCAAATGCCCGTTTGTCGGATTTCCATGAAGCAGACGTTATTTCGAATAAACTTTCTTCTACAACCAATATGTTTGATGTCCTGCTGGAAACGACAGAGAAATCACTTGAAGATGAACGAGTTAAAGCCAGATTGTATAGTACGCAAAATTTCGATATTATCAGGGAATTGTCTACATGCCGACCTCTTTATTATTCATTCGGGCTTCTGATGCCTTCCATTGTAAGCTGCACTGATATAGAAGGCTATATAAAGAGATTCTATGATTTCTGGGCTATGAGCGATACTGAACGGGTTCAAAGCCTTGTAGGCTGTGGTTTCAAGGGTATCAGACCATATGTGGATTGCTGGTTTTTCGGAATGACAGGAAGATGGGACTATATCTTTACAATAGGTAAAGATGATAGAGGTTTTGATAATGCGGTTGAAGCTTTTACTCATTTAATGAACGGTGGTAGCCCCATATGTTATTCTTATGACAGCATGGCCTATTATATGGTGAACTATAAAGAATTTGTAGAAGCAAATAATGAAGGTGTGATGCGCCATTATTTCAGGCATGATGTAGATAATGAATTTACTGTGTGGACCATTAAATCTCCAAAAACGAAACCACGGCAGGGAACTAATACTGACCCATATGCCTACACTGTACGTAAGCTCTATGAAGGTGAAGGAAGTAATGAATATGAACTCAGTGATTGGAGTGAGAATTCGGAACATGGAGCATTGTACATAAGGACTGTGAGTTCGGATTCTAATGCCATGTATATGGAATGCTATCCCAAAGGTTGGGAGATTGGCATACGGGACAAAAGGCAGAAAGTTACGAGAAAGTTTGGAAATCGTTTTGAAACTATTTTAAATGCTGAAGGAAATGTTATTGGTTTTAGGGATGATGAAAATATCTTCAGTTTTGATGGTCTTGTGCTTCTTGATCTCCCCGGTAAAGACCGTATACAGACTGCACTTGCTTTTTTAGAAGCTATATCATAAAAGATATGAGTTTGTATAGAAAATGATACTGTTTCAAAAGATGTATAAAATAAACAAACGGTTGCCTATTGTCGGTGAACGAAAAACGGTAAATGCAGTTTTGTTTATGAAATAAAGGCTATCACATAACATCAAATAATAAGTAAAGAATTAGTGCGAGTAATAGAATTATCTATATTTCAGATAAAAGAAGTAATGTCATATGTATATTAAGGAAATAAAAATTTCGAACTTTCGTAACTTTCAGGAAGCTTCGGTACCCTTTCATGAAGGCGTAAATGTCATATTAGGACATAACAATACAGGTAAAAGTAACTTACTTCGTGCAATAGGGTTAGTGCTTGGCTTTAGTGATGGTCATAGATTAGGTACGAGTGATATATTTTATGATACAAATGTGGAAACTCTAAAGCTGCAGTCACCACGTATCCAAATAACTCTGATTCTTCATAGAAGTGAAGGTGAAGACCTAGATTCTGCAGAAATGGGGCTATTCTCCGGTATGATGACAGACCCTACATTAAGCGAAGAGGCTGAATTGAGATACGAGTTTAAATTAGCAGATACGCAAGAGGACAATTATAAGGCAGATGTTGCAGAAGCAACTACTGCCAAGGAAATATGGAAAATCATAGATCATGATTACATCAGATTCTACAGAAGTAGTCGTTCTGGTGGTAATCAAGCTGCAGGTATTAGTGTTAATGACGCTTTGGGGCAAATTGACTTCCAGTTCCTTGATGCCATCCGTGATGTAAGTCATGACTTATACGCCGGTTATAATCCGCTTTTGAGGGATGTGCTGAATTTCTTCATTGATTACTCAGTAAAGAATGATGCAGAAAAAACTGAGGATGAGATAAAGGAACAATTGAAAACTTTAAGAGATAATTTTGTTCGGCAGTCTGCTCCATTAATGCATACTTTACAAAGTAGGTTACAGAATGGCAAAAACGTATTTCTGAAGTACGCAGTTGATACAGGTGCAACATTCAACGGAGCTGTGCCGGATTTTGATGGAGAGGTGACAGAGAATGAGATGTTTGCAGTATTGAGAATGATTATCAAGTATGCTATTGGTATAGAAGTACCAGCAACTTATAATGGGTTAGGTTATAACAATCTGATCTATATGTCACTTTTGCTTGCAAAAATGCAGGCAGATAGTAGCATAACATACATGAAACGCAATGCCAAAGTACTAACCTTTCTCGCTGTAGAAGAATGTGAAGCACACTTGCATCCAGCCATGCAGTACAAGTTCTTACAGTTTCTGCAGGACAACAAGGCTAATGGACATGTACGACAGATTTTCATGACTACACATTCTACCCAAATAGCCTCAGCTGTGAAATTAGATGACTTGATTTGCTTAACTTCACCTAAGTTAGGGCAGATCGATGTTGGCTATCCACGTGTCATTTATAATGGAAATAATGCCAATGATGTAAAGTCCAAGCAATATGTTCAGAGATTTTTGGATGCTACCAAAGCTGATATGTTTTTTGCGAATAGATTGATATTCGTAGAAGGCGTTGCAGAAGAGTTGTTACTTCCTGTCTTTGCAAAATATTTGGGCAAGAACCTTACAGACGAGCATGTACTGGTGGTGAATATGGGTGGTCGCTATTTCAACCATTTCCTAAAGTTGTTTGATACGAATAATGCATACGCCATCAACAAGAAGATTGTCTGCTTAACAGATATTGATCCTTGTAGAAAAAAGAATCTACCTAATGCAGACTATGAAGCCTGCTACCCATATGAGTACAATATAGATACAGTCAACTACAATTATATGCATCATGCGGAGACAGAAGTGGCTCAATATGCTAGCCATCCCAACATTAGGTTCTACAGGCAGGATCCAATGTATGGAAAGACGCTGGAGTATGACATAATGCGTGAGAACCCCAATTGTGAACTGCTGTTGACTGATTCTGTATCCAATATATCAGAAATAAAGGCAATGATGGCAGAGCGGAATCTTAATGATATGATAGATAAATTGAGAAAAAGTGATACCAATACACGTATCAAGACATCAATAGACGCATCGGGTTGGACAGATGAAGAAAAACGGAAAGCCGTACTCGCATCCCGCTATTTAAACTCCGTTTCAAAAGGCAGCAATGCGCTGGAACTAAACGTGGCGCTTATGACTAATCTGGAGAAACCTGAAGCAGATAGAATAGAGTTCCACGTACCTCAATATATTGTTGATGCATTAACATGGCTATTATCATAACATCTGAACAAACTATACCTATAGACGAACCGTTTAAAATAAGTGCTGGACCTGGTGCAGGAAAGACGCATTGGCTGATAAGTCATATCAAAAATGTGGTGTCAAACAGCCATAAACTTGATATAGTGAAGAAAGTGGCTTGTATCACCTATACTAACGTGGGTATTGATACAATAACTTCACGTTTGAATATTGGGAATGATGTAGTTGAAGTATGTACCATTCACAGTTTTTTGTAGGCAAATGTTGTAAAACCCTATATTCATTTGGTAGCTGAGGACTTCGGATTGAAGTTGGACAAGCTTGTGGTTATAGATGACTCTAATTTTAAATCAGAAGGAACAGCAACATTCGTATTAAATCGCATTGGTAAATCATGGTTAGATGCCAAAATCTATCTGAAAGGTTTGCAGAGAGCCATGTGGCGTTATGAAAACCATGAGTATAAACACTACAAACCTGATTACGCACAAGCTTATAACCTAAAGAGAGGCAAGCGATATGTGGGTAATGACTGGTATATGGGGTTCAAAAGATGGCTATGGAGTGGAGGGTATATATCTTTTGATGACATTTTGTATTTCTCTTATATTCTACTTTCGAGATACCCGAATATATATAAGTTAATAAAGGCCAAATATCCATATATTTTCGTGGATGAATTTCAGGATACTATTCCTTTTGTTGTTGATTTTCTGATTCAATTAGGCAATGATGGGGTGATTGTTGGTGTGGTTGGTGACAGAGCTCAATCAATTTACGACTTTCTCGGTGCTACGGTGCAGCAATTTGACAATTTCGTTCTGCCAGGGTTACAGGAGTATGAGATACGAGGGAATAGACGTAGTACGAAGCAGATAATAGAATTGCTAAATATTATCAGGACAGATTTTTCACAAGATTGGTTGAATGGGGCAGAAGGAATGATACCAGAATTGCTTGTAGGCGATATGCTTAACTGTTACCAATATAGCATAGAAGAAAGTGGAAATGATGAGATACAATCGCTAGCCTTTCAAAATGTCCTTGCCAATTCGATGCGTAAAAAGAGCGGGATACGAGAGGTCGAAAAAATATTAGAGATGGATTTTGACAGCAATGCAGGGCGTCAGATGGTGATAAAGGCATTGATAAAAGCTGTGGAATATACGAGAATGAATGATCTACGAAATGCTTGGCATCAGTTAGATATTATCAATCGCGATAGGTCAAAAACCATTGTACTTCTAAGACTCTTGCTTGATGGCTATAAGAACTATAAAGACGGAAGTCTGATGGATTTCTATAAATTTCTGGTAAATGATTTACATGTCAAAATGACTAAGATAATAGGTAAAACTATCAAGGATTTCTATGTAAATCATACATACGCCGATGCAGCCCTTGGGGTGAAGTATGGTGATTCAAATGATAAGCATAAGACTATCCATAAATCAAAAGGAGAGGAATTTGATAATGTGTTTATCATTTTGAAAGATGAAGATGACATAGAGTTCCTACTATCACCAGACTTGTATGGCAACAATGTGCATCGAGTATATTATGTGGCTGCCAGTCGTGCTATTAAACGATTGTTTATCAATGTACCTACGTTGAGTGCAGAAAACCGACTCAAATTTGAAAGTAAGCCTATCAAAGTTTTACAAAAATAATATTTTATCAATGTGCAAAAAAGTCTAACAAGAATTTATTATACCATGAGTCAACTAAAAGCAAGATGCATCAACGAAGATTTTGCAGCCAAAAGAAAAAAAGACACAGAATTGTTGCTGCAGAATGGCAGGATATAGAGCAGGTGAAAAAGTAGATTCAAAATGGGTTATGATTTGCCAAATCAGCAATATTTTATGCGATTTGGCAAATCATCTCTGTTCCCGTTTGCAATACATCTTGAGGCATATTACCTAGAAATCTATATCAGTACCAGCAGAGCGGATTTCTCTGTAAAACTATCCGACTGACCAGCTGAATTAATATTACCTTTGTAAAAATTATCTCTCAAAAATGCAGACAGTCATAAAGAAAATACTATCGGACAGGAAACGTTTCTTGTCGCTTCTTTTATTGGCAGATGAGCAGGAAACTATGATTGACAAGTATATCGGACGAGGAGATATGTTTGTTATGTACACCCAAGATTGTGTCGCGATGTGTTCTGCAATAGTTACTGATGAGGGGAACGGTATATGCGAAATAAAAAGTCTGGCTGTAGCTCCGGAATTTCAGCGGAAAGGCTATGGCAAAGAAATGACTGACTTTCTGAGCCGACGTTATGCGGACAAGTTCTGCCTTATGACAGTAGGAACCGGAGACAGTATGAGTACAATATCATTCTATCGGAAATGCGGATTCAATTATTCTCATTCTGTGCCGGATTTCTTTACCAACAACTATGATCATCCTATAGAGGAGGACGGGAAAATACTGAAGGATATGCTTTATTTTAGCAAATATCTGACTCTGCCACAGGCAATCTGCAAGAATGCCCGTACGGAAGAGTTGATTTTGTCCTTACTCAACCTTTGGAAAGAATCAGTTAAGGCAAGCCATCACTTCCTGACTGAATCTGATATCCATGATTTGATTCCGGATGTATGTCTTGCACTCAAATCAGTGGAAGACCTTGTTGTCCTGCATTATAAAAATGCCCCAGCAGGGTTCATCGGTATTGAAGACAAAAAGGTTGAGATGCTTTTCATTTTGCCGGATTATTTCGGTTGCGGTTTTGGGAAAAGACTTATGGATATAGCCATCAGGGATTATGGCTGCATCTATGTCGATGTAAACGAACAGAATCCGAAGGCCAGAAACTTTTACCGGCATTTGGGCTTCCGAGAATACGAACGGACTGAGTATGATGAGCAAGGACGTCCTTTCCCTATAATTAAAATGAAATTGCACATTCAACAATTGCCGCACATTGCTGGGAAGTGAAAAAGAGTTAGAAAATTTCAAGATAGAGACTGGAGCCAAGTGTATATCCGGTTATACAAAATCTGTTGATGGCATTTTAAGCGCAATAAACGATATTGCATATTTTGACCGGATATTTAATTATACTACTATGAAAGGTTTAGAATCAACGATGGATAAATTATATTCAGGGCTTAATGATGAATTAGGCTTCAAGATATACTAAAACAGATACTTGAACAAGAAAAAAGGCGTCTTGTATGCATAAAATAAAACCCGGATTCATCACCAGTAACTGAAAGCTGGGAGAGGAACGGCCGGGACTGCACTGCAAATATAACCAAACTTGCTCAATTACGTATGGATTAGAAACTGTTTATCTGGAAATAATCTGCATAAAAAGAGCAAACCTTATTCAGATTGCTTTGCCTTGTTATTGTAAAATTGAATCTGGTGCACTATGTAAAGATTCAATTACCGAGAAAAACTCGGCAATTACCGCTGATGAGAAAATTGTCAAACAATGTGAGACTATAAAACGAAAGTGTACCTGTAAAGTTTAATTTTTTCCTGTTTGCAATACGCACTATACTAGAGGTTTATGATTTAGTTTATTTATTAGCTTTATTTCTCCATTTAATGCATCTTTTAGGATTGCTGTAACAGTTGACATTCCCATATTGTTATGCAATGCCACCCCATAGAAGCAAGTTGCCGTTGAATTTCAGAATCCCGTTCTTTGTTACGCTCAATTTTTGCTTGCCAGAATTCTGTTCTAGTTTTCGGCATTATAAAATACTTACAGCCATCATGTCCATGCCAAAAACATCCATTTATAAAAATACACGTTTTATATTTACGCAATACAATATCAGGTTTCCCAGGCAAACGAGGGTGGTTAAGGCGATAACGGAATCCGCGGCTGAACAGGAACTTACGTACCAAAATCTCAGGCTTGGTATTCTTACTGTGTATTGCTGCCATATTTTTATGACGTTGTTCTTTGCTCAGTTTGTCCATGAGTTTTATTTCAGTTACGCAATATTCTTAACAAGCTTACTATTTCCAACTATCTAAATTATTTATCGTTTTCTATTCAATATCAATTTGGATAGAGTGATCGTTTGGGGAATAGCTGAGAGATAGCCCTTCTTCATAATGATATCAGACATTACCCATGTATAGTTTTGAAATTCTGGTTCTGCTTCAGCTAATTTGATTACCACATAAATATCATGTTTCGGGTCTGGATAATTCAATTTGTGTAAGTCTACATTACTCATAATGACAGGACCATCACCAATGATTTTATAAAGTTTAATGGAGTTTCCACCTCTATGAATTAGTAGATACTTGGCTTGAATAACAGAGAGAGGGACGGAACCTAAACCAGTGCCCATTCTGAAATTATACAATTTTTCTTTTTCGATCCATTTGATATGCTTGTCGCTTTTGGCATATCCGATGGCTACCATTGTTTCATCAGGAATAATAGCATCATTAAAATGCTTGTATTCGGGCAGTGGCTCACATACCATCATGTTGTCTTCTTTAGACTCCTGATAGATCATATGTTGGTGATAAGCGAATCGTTCACGTTGAGAAATTCGGTCCAACAGATTGTCTGTGACCAATGTGAGGAATGAGATAATTTGACTTGCGTCTTCTTCTGCATTACCAGGACGCAAGCAAAATGCACCAAGACCAGGTATTATTTCGTGAAAACCTCTTAAAGGCTCAATACTCTCTGTTCCAGGATAAATAACATAAGCTCCGCTTGTACGACGAATGGCATCTTTGTAGGCATGCATTTTCAACAAGTCTGCACGTTTGTAAATACCACGTTCTTGGTCATCTTTTTCAATTAACAGTTCATCATCCTCTGAATCCTCTTTTTTAAATTCAGCCAATTCTGTTACAAATCGTTCAAGACGATATTTAGCATCAAAGTGAACATGAACGATAGTTTCTTCCTTCTCGGCTTCATTTTCTTTCACGTCACCAGGCCAAATAGACAAAGTATAGTCAGGACGCATCTGGGCAGTCCAAGTACTAGCATGGTATAATGACCCTTTTTGATGCGAGAAAGTGCGATTATAGTACAGACATACGTTGAGTTTACGAGCTCTTTTTGTATATGTTCCATTAATCATTTGTACTTTCCCTTGCCTCAAACCAAGATTAATAGAGTCCTTGTCCTTTTGAATAAGCTTTTCCTTGCTTTTTTCTTCAATCTGGAATACTTTACCAACAATGTCTATTAGCCTAAAATATAACCAATATTCATATAATACGGCTACATTTTTCTTTCCCGCCTTGTAAAGTTCCTCACCGCCTTTCCATGACAACTTCGCCGCCATATCGAACATTAGCCAGGTCTGTAGGGCTTCACGATATCCCTCCTTACGTTGCAACACGGGATTGTTAAAATTGATAAAGCTTACATCTGAAACCTGTTTGAAAAATAAATTGTTTTTGTATTCAGCTAGCTTATTGCAAACTAATTGTGATTCGTTTTTTAGCTTTGTTGTAGCGTGTTTCATCTCGCTAAATGCATCGCAGAAAGCATAAAAAGAATCAAGTACATATTTTACAAACCTATTCTCAGGCGTGTCAAGAGTATCTTTTTGATAGCGGACTTGAAGCGAGCGAGGTAGAGTGGTTAATTCCTTAGGAAGTCCAAAGCCCTCCGCATTATCAAAGGGGATGCGGTTGGTTGAAGACATAACTTGCTTCAATTCGTTTCGCCCTATGTGCTTCACATTGCTGATATGTTTCCCAATAAGAGTTCCCGACCATTTTCGGATTGGATTTGCTATAATTTTTTGTATAGCAATGTCGAAATCGTCACTATCAACTACAGAGCGAACGAAGGCAAATTGCTGGTATAAGGTCAGCGGATCGGCATCAGGATTAATTTCAAAGGTTTGTGAAACAGGAGAACCTTGTTGCATAACCAAATCAACATAATCGCGTGTGATGTCTTCTATCATTTTTCGATAGTCGGTACGATAGCTGGTTTTTGAAGAACGGATTTCGAAAACAACAACATTATGCATGTTTTTGATCTTCAATTCCAAAGATCCCACAAATATTCCCGTCTTGATTTTACCTCCAGAAGAGTGCAATTTTGAAAAATTGATAACTTCGTTTTCTTCAAATTGAAAATCAGCACTCTTTTCATTTTCATCCACAAACACATATTCATATTCACATCCCTCCACCAATTGATAACGCGATTCTGCATTGGCCGTTGCATCTTCTTCCTCTATTTCAAACAATAATGCATTTGTGGATGAAGGATAAACCATCAACCAAACATTATTACAAACAGGGATTTTTAATGAATCAACTTTCATTATGCTTCTGCGTAAGATGTGAAACCGTTCTCGTGGGCGTACTTGTACATTCGCAGAATCTTGTCAGCTGAAAGGGGATATCTGGCTTCAAAATTGACCAAATCCTCTTTCAAATCAGGAGCATTGTCATCTTCAAAGCAAAGTTTCCAAAGCTCAGTAAGTACTTTATCCAGCTTTTTGCGAGAACCATGCAACTTGGGCAATATCTTTTGCACTATAGCGGCATCTATTGCCTCATTTTCTTTCATTGCCTCGTCTAGCAACACTAAGCTAATGAATTTCTTCATTTCTGAGGCAGATCGATATCCAAACTCAGCATTTACATTCTTGAGTTGTGCGAAAAATTTATTGAGCGTTTTATCTGCTAATTTTGAGGCTATGATTTGTTTGCCATGTTCTACAAAAGCTTGTGCCATACAAGCAGCTTTTCCACTTGCATTATTGATATCTACGATTGGATTGGCAGATAGATAGGTGTTCATTTCTTCTGCCGAGACTTTGAATTCAATGACATTTGCTCGGTCAAGTACCTTAGGTGAAAACATGTAGGTAGTTTCATCAACATTGATGGTGCCGGTAATGTAAAGGTTCTTTGGAAGTTGTATCTTGGTAGGTACATCTCCATTTTCCTTGCTCCATAACGGTATTTCCTGATTTGATTCCATTGCACTGAGGAAATCGGCAAAATAACGCTCCACATAGCTAAGATTCATTTCATCAAGAATAAGAAAATATGGTAATTTCGGATTTGCATTGGCTTTAATAATAATGTCCAAAATACCATTATCGGGTTTCTCATAGATTCCGGATTTTAGGGCATTGGGATACCCTAACAGAGGCTCTCGATTGGTCCAATCAGCTCCAACTGGCACAAAGCAAACTTGTTCTTCAACATTATCACTCAAAGCATGAGCCAAAGCTATGGCTAGTTGAGTCTTTCCTGAACCAGCCAATCCACTCAAAATAACAAAAGGCTTGGTAATCAAAGCGTATGCATAACGGATGATTAGATTGTCAGAATAGATGAGTCCAGTAGAATGTATGGTGTCTAATATAATATCTTTTGAAAAAGGCATCTGTTTTATTTCAATTGGTTCTTGTTGAATTACATCACTGGATTTATGCTTCTCCGTAGAAAGTGATTTATACTTTTCATATACTTGAAGATATAAATCTAATAATTCCTTATTGTTAGTACTAGAAACATCCCACAAAGTATAGTATATGGCACCCTTTCTGTAACCTTTATCATGTATATCAGCCATGCCATCATCTCGAAAAATCGGATTACTTTCATTTAATAAAGATCTAATCCTTTTAGAATTATCTTCAATTCGTTTGTTGTTCAATCTTGGCCCAAACTTTCCAGGAATGGTAGTCCCTTGATTAAGAGTAATATAAACCTGTTTTAGATCTGTTGAGAATAGAAATACAACATAAACTCCGTTCCGTGTAGAAGTAGTAATATCCTTATCAAGCATGGCAATCCAAGGTGTATTTGTTGCTCTACCTTTCCCAACTGAGCCACAAATCTTGTAATTGTCATTGTTAATGAGACTTTTTAATTCTTGTGGAATTAGTTTTGTGATAACGTCCGAAACGCTTTTGTCAATGTCTGCTACTGTTTTTGCATTCTTTATTGTTGAAGCATTATTGAAACAAGTTTCAAAGTAGCTATTTATTGTAGCAATAGAATCCATATTTGATATTATGCTGATGTTTTTGTTGTCTAATTCTTATTTTACCTGGGGGTGATAATACCCATTAGTTTAATTGAAATTGAATGTTGGATAGTGTTATTCACGAAAATAATATTTGTAAATATCTTATACCCTTCAATTTATATTCATAATACCTTGCACCAGAAATAAAAGTATTTAGTGTAATTCATTTATTAAAGTGCTTGCAATTAAAGTAGATTTTATCTCTCTTTTAGTCATATAAAGGCAAATTAGCCATTAATGGTTATATCAGGTTGTACAATAGATAACCCCAACCTCGCTGCATGCGATGAGAATTTTTGTAGTATATCAGCAAACAGGCGATGTTTTACAGTAAACAATAATTTATATAATGAAGTATCGTTTAGATTTTCATCATTTTCGGCGTATATATTTCTAAAGTCAAAACACATAAATCTAATACTACCATTATAGTAGAATGGCCATACTAAATATTTTGAGTCAGCCTTGAAATTTTTAGTAATATATTCATTAAGTTTACCCTTTTCTGCAGGACAATCTATAATAAATCCTCCAACAAGTCTAGATGATACCTTTTTATGAGCAAAATCACAAGGTGGTGTCATCTCAATAGCAATCTGAATAGGATTGCATTCCTTCTTTTTGGGAGCACCTTTTAATTCCAAGAAAGAATTTTGTTTGACAACTTGATAAACGTTTCCTGGTATAATATTTCCCTTATTTATTGAAAAATCAAATAATAATTTTGAATTCACATTAGCCAAACATGCTAAATCTTCCTCAAATGAATTGTTGCATTTTTTTATTTCTTGAGGGAAAATATCATCGAATACATTTTGTTTGGCTATAAGATCAGAATAAAGTAATTCATCAAAAGCTCGATATGCGTCTTGATACATACCATCATAGACTTTCAAATCTTTAGTTGGAATTCCAGAATAGTTTTTAGCAATCTGATATAATAAATAAGTAAATTGTATATGTTGCTCTTTGTAATCAGGCACCAACTGATAGATGTCGTTTACAGCTTTATCAGCAGCCTGCTCTACTGAATTTCTCCAATTAAAGAAAAATAGAGCCGATTTATTCTCTTGAAGATTTTTATTTAAGTCATCCCATAAATTGCCATACCCATTTTTTATATAATTTACTTTGTCTAACCCAATGATAAACAAGGGTGTAACATAAGTTTTATTTCTCGCATCTATAGAGATTTTATCTTTAAATATATCAAGATCTTCAATATGTTTAGTCCATAAAACTAAACCATAAGAACCAAAAGTATCAGAACATATATGTTTGAGGATTTGTCTTATTTTAGATATATTTTCAATAGTATTTCCATCTATCAGCATTAAATCTATAAAGATTATCTGGTGATTCTTTATTTTTTTCTGGTTATGATCAATCTGTTCTGGTGAATAATAAGAGAAATATACTCCTTCTTGTTTGAGAATATCCTCAAAGTCTTTGACTTCGTTATAATCATCATCAATAATCAGAACACTTTTTAAATTATCTGTTATATTCATAACTTTCACTTTATTATTTTTTGAAGCACAATGCAACAATTGCTTTAGTCGCTCCAGATTGAATAATTTCTGGATTAAATTCCAAATCTTCTTTTTCATAAAATAATAACTTTCCACCCATAGCATTCATCATTTCATTTGCGATGTGTAATCCAATCCCCATACCTATATTGTCGGGTTTACCGCTAATGAAAGGTTTGACGGCTACATCTGTCCCTATATTAAAACCAGGACCATTGTCACTTACTATAATTGTGTAATAATCTTTAATTTGATCTGTAATAAATATTGAAATTGTTGGATTTTTCTGCTTTGAATATCCAAGCCAAAAAATAGAATTATCTAACAAATTTGCCAGAATTGAAATTGACTGTGCTTTTGCAAGTTTTGCTATATAATCGACATTTTTATGATTGCTTACAACATTGATATTGTGATCAGAGAAACGAAATTCATAATTATCTAATGCAATGTCAATAATCTCCGACAACGAATTGTTAGTAACTGAAGATTTTTTAATCATTGCAGAATATCCCCTAACTAATTTTTCGATGTTTCGTGATATGATAAGGACTTTTTCTGATTCATTTCTTTCAGCACATCCCATCAATGCTGCGACCTGTTTGTCAATTTCATGAATTACGACACTGATGTTTAATCCTGCATTAGCACTTTTCAGAAGGACATCCTTCACTTCTTTGTATTGTTTATCAACTCTGAGGAGACAATTCAATATAAGTTCCTTATCTGTTTTGTTTGTTACTTTTTCTTCAACCAAAGAAATGGCATCATCCAATTCCGCTAAAACAGGTTCTATTGCTTTGTTACTCTTGTATAGTGTTGTTAAGCGCGACTTGTCTTCATTCCTATAACGCACAAAAATAGATAGAACATGATTAACTGCATCTCTGAAAGCGATGTAGACATCATCTTCAATAAAACCTTCTCTGTTTGTTTTTTCTTTAAGCCCGACACTGCTTTTTCTGTCCAATCTCACAGATCCTAAAACAATATTATTGCTAATATTGCCTCCAACACGATGAACTCGTTTTAAATCAATTCCCAACCAATCGTTGTCCCTTTCGCCATAATCATAAACTCTGACATTGTCTCGGTAAACACGAATGCCACCGTTTTCCTTTAGGTAGTCTTTTATAGAGGTTTTTTCTGAATTGACATAATTGAAGATGATACTATCCATTTCAAAAATAATTATGTCAAATCTTATATCTCCAATTTTCAATGTGTTTAAGTCTATATTGTATGGATCAGGCTTCCTTTTTCCTTCAATTTCCTTATAACCAACAAGTGGAATGTCATAACTATTAAGGTTATTTTCGGTAATTATTCTACCTGATGATATTTTATTTAATGTAGACCAAGGCTTGAATTCATACTTGAAATTTTTAATCGCATCTCCAGACATTGTACAACTGCCAAAGTATAATCCGCCATTAGAAATAATATCTTCAAAGGTAGGTAATCCAGCAAATAGTTTTTCATTATTGCTTCGTATGATTACTTCGAATTGATCACTGGCATCCTCAAAAGGACTATGCAAAGACATTATATTACGGTATATTTCACGTAACTGTCTTCTGTCCCATTCTGATTTTAAGGATGTGATAATGATTTTTGTACCTGTTTCATTCTCAGCAAAATGCAATGGAAACAGATTTGTATTGATTCCCACAGGAAAATTATCAATAGATTTGGCACTTTCGAGTTGTTTCCAGTCTATTGTTAGTTCAACTTCAGGATCGCTTGCTGTTTTAGATATCAAAGTGATTTCTTTTCCAAGTTTGTGAACCCCCAATCTGCCAATACCTTTTTCGCCCAAAGGATAACGCATTATTCCTTCTTGCTGTAAGATTTTTTTCTTATTATCAGTTCCTATTACGAGCCACACATCTTTAATCGTCTCTGCATTCATTCCATGTCCATTGTCACAAATCTGAATGCTGACAACTTTACCATTTTTTTCTTCAAAATATACTTCACATTTTGACGCATAAGCATCGTATGAATTTTTGACTAATTCTAATACGGCAATACTCTCATTTTTGATAAGGTCTTCGCCGAGGTGAGCTATTACCCTAGGTGTTATTTTAAAAAAGTCTTGCATAAACTAATTATTCTTAATTATCACTTCACCCAATCTTCTCGCATATTCGCAAGGAACAGCATTGCCAATTAACTTTGCTGTTGCTGCAATACTACTTGTTTTAAAAACATAATCTTTTGGGAATGTCTGAATAGTAGCACCTTCCCTTAATGAAATAGGACGGTCTTCTTCTGGATGTGCAAAACGCCCATTGGAGACACTAAAAAATTTAGTAGTTATAGTAGGAGAGGGACGATCCCACCACATCCTTCCAAATGTATCCTTGAAACTATTATCTTTACCTATGAAGCATTTTAGTTGCAAATCATCATCATTAGCCCAATCTAAACGATTACCTCCGTTATGCTTTGTCTTTTGCAATCTACGTAATGTTTTATCAGATAAACCTGCAACCGTATGATTATAATCTGTACGGTCTCTATATCCAGCAGGGATACATGGAAATCCATTTTTTTCACCTAAGACATTTTCGAGATTAATTACTTTGTTTTCTTTTACAGGTAATGAAATCTCTTTATCTTGTAGCCTGGTTGCGATAAGAGAAAAACGGCGACGACTTTGGGGAACGCCATAATCCTTCATATTGACGACATCCATAACTATCTTGTAACCCTTGTCTTTCAAGAAATCAAGAAATATGGAAAGGATGGAATTTTTATTTGTTACTATTCCTGGAACATTTTCTACAAGGACATATCCAGGATTGTAATAGTCTACGAATCTTTTAAATTGCAGTAGGAGATCCTTTGATTTAATAGATTTTTCCTTAGTCGTATTGATAATGCTATAGTATTGGCAAGGACTGCACCCTGCCATGATAAGATTATCGTCGTTTATTTTAATACCAAATTGTTCCTCGAAATAGTTCTCTGGCAGTTCATTAATATCTGCAATTACAAACCTAGAACCTTGATTGTTGTATTCATAAGTTTCTTTTGCGTCTTTGTCAAAATCGACTCCAGCAATAACATCAATCCCAGCCTGGCGAAGGCCGCAGGTCATTCCACCACCACCACAAAAGAAATCTATGGCTGTATATTTATTATTTGTTTTCATTGTCAAAACCAATTAATTCTTTTACATCAACTTCCAATACCTTTGCAATCTCAAAAAGCATCTCCAAACTTGGTTGGCGACGATTGCAAACATAGGCATTTGTTTGACTAAAGCTTTTGCCGATTTTCTCTGCAAGCCATGTCTGTTTAATTCCTTTAGCTTCAAGGACTTCTTTTATTCTATTCATATTGTTATATGATTTCTTGCTTTCCGTCTTCAAAGATATGAAAAAATACGCTATAAAATAACGAAATAAAAGGTAATATTTTATATTCACCTCATTTTTAATGAATTCTAAATGGGGAAAGTAAAAAAACAATTATTTCTCATATGTTCCTTCCTCAAAAATCACGTTCTCGACCATTTCATTAAACCTATCAACAATGTTCTCTTCAATCTGGATTGGGGGAGATTGTGTATATAGCTACTCATCATAGTGTAGATCAATTATAGGAGAGAATAATTGCAATAATCCATTATTTCCCGTGGCTCTACAGCAAGGTCATCAACTATCAGTAATGGGGAATCATTCTTCTTAATTTAATGATTTTGTATTACTTAGTAGATTGTGTAAATATTTATCCGAAAGCGAAACTTGGATAGTATTTGTTATATTATAATCTATATATTTATAACATATAATAAATCGGGTGATAAAATGAGCAAAAAATTATTAAAATATGATATTATAGGCTTCGTTTTTGTAAGCATTATAGGCACACTTGCGCATTTTGTGTATGAATGGACAAACAAATGCGTTATTGCGGCATTTTTCTGCCCGATTAACGAAAGTCCTTGGGAACATTTAAAACTAATCTTCTTTCCTTATTTAATATGGACGGTTATACAAGCATTTATTATGAAAGGCACAAAAAATATTTTGCCTGCCAAATTTATCGGCGTATTTGTCGGAATGACGGCTACGCTTTCATTTTTCTACACCTACACGGGTATAATCGGAAGAAATATAGACCCACTCAATATTTTCTCATTTTTTATCGGTGTATTTGTAGCATTTTTGCTTGATTACATTATTATAAAGAGCGAAAAAATGCAGGAAACGGGTAAAAATATTACCGCCGTAATTTTGTTTATAATTATGGGTGCAATATTTATACTTTTCACCTTTGCCCCGCCGCTTATTCCGCTTTTCAAAGACCCGATTACATCAAGTTATGGGATATAATATATTGCAAAATTCGTCAATATAATTCTATTTTTTTAATAAATTCTAAAATATCTAACTCTGAAAAAATTTTATTCCAAGCACGATCATACTCGGATACATATTCTGAATCAACGACTTTTTTCATGATATCCGCAGATCATAATTTCTAATTAAGACTTCATCAACTTTTCCACGACTGTCTACATTAGATCCAATCGTTCTATTTGCGCTAACATACTCTATTTTGAATTTGTCACTAGCTTCTTCTTCAAAGAGCTGAATTATAAAATCTGTAGCAGCATTACTCATGAGACATTTTACACCACGATCTGTGAGATCAACCATAACGTCTCTTAGAAGCGTTTGACTCTTATGATCAAACCCGCCGGCCTGATATCCTGTAAAATTTGTACAATTTGGACTATCATAAGGCGGATCGAAATAAACAAAATCGCCCTTTTCTGCATCGTGTACGGAGTGTTCAAAACTCTCATTTTTTATTTCAATATTAGCAGAGTTGAGATATTTATTAATTGCCAATAATATCTCCTCATCAAATATTGCAGGATTTTTATATTTACCATAAGGTGTATTAAAATAACCCATTGAATTAACTCTATACAAACCATTATAACATGT
>ENA-OOXJ01000903-OOXJ01000903.1-human-gut-metagenome-genome-assembly--contig:-NODE-903-length-21820-cov-2.672548_pt1 | contig 21820 bp, 16 predicted proteins | sample MGYA00241587_ERZ501343 | MGnify/ENA primary metagenome ERZ501343 (study PRJEB25962, sample SAMEA2042918) | human gut metagenome | biome: human gut; feature: human-associated habitat; material: faeces... | reverse complement strand
AGAAGAATTGCAATATGCCAAGGAAAGTTGGGAAGTTGAGATTGTGCCTGAACTTGGTGAATATCCTGTTAAGCCAGGTCAGGTAATAGCATTGAGTGGAAATACAGGCTATTCTTTTGGACCCCATCTTCATTTGGATATGATAGAAACTAGTACTGGAGAACAGATTGATCCTTTGCCTTTCTTTAAGTGTTATGTAAATGACCATACTGCACCCAAAGCAAAAAGTTTTATGCTTTTCCCGCAGCCAGGCTTGGGGACAGTAGATGGGGAACAAGAATGTAAAGGATATCCGATAAATTTTTCCGGTAAAATAACTGCGTGGGGATTGATTGGAGTGGGAATTTGTGCTTATGATTATATGGAGGGTGCGAATAACCGATATGGAGTACATACGGTTGTTTTGGAAGTAGATGGGAAAGAAGTGTTCCGTAGTAAGGTGGACCGTTTCTCAAATGAAGAAAACCGATATATCAATTCATGGACGTATGGACAGTTTATGAAATCATTTATTGAGCCGGGAAACCGGTTGCGTATGTTGAAGGCATTAAATGGAACGTGTGGATTGATTGATATCAATGAAGAACGTCCTTATCAATTTGTTTATACATTATCGGATGCCTTGGGGAATACCTCCAGGCTGGCTTTTACTGTACATGGAAAGAGTCAGAAAATATCTGCTGTATGCTATGATGGGAAGTATTCTTTAAAATGGGATAGAGTAAACAAAATTTCAGAACCAGGTTTACGGCTAGTCATTCCTAAAGAGCGGCTTTATAAGGATGTACAATTGAATTATGCAGTAAGGGCTGATAGTGGTGATGTGGCTTTTACTTACCAATTGCATGATAGACGAATTCCTTTACACAAGTATTGTGATATGTATATTGGGTTACGACATCATCCTATAAAAGATTCATTAAAATATTATGTAGCAGGAATCAATCCAAAGGGAAAGAAGTATTATGTAGGTGGAAAGTACGTAGATGGATGTATGAAGGTGAGTATCCGTGAATTAGCAACTTTTACTGTCGCTGTTGATACAATTTCGCCGGTGATAACACCTCTTTTTATTAAAAAATGGGGGAATATGGGGCGTATTCTGTTTAAAGTGAAAGATAGTGAATCAGGAATCGCTTATTATCGTGGAACAATTGATGGTAAATATGCTCTATTTGGCAAGCCTAATTCTATTAGTGGAAATTTGGTTTGTGAATTGGATTCCCGCTATGTGAAAAAAGGTGGTAAACATAAAGTGGAATTGACCGTAAGAGATAGGTGTGGAAATGAAAAGGTTGAATGTTTTAACTTTACGTGGTAATTTCTTAGGAAAATAGGAAATAATATTAACTGTATATAAAGTATGAGAATAAAAGAATTGATTATTTCTACCTTATTTGTCGGAATGACAACGGTAGAGGCTTTTGCATGTACCAATCTTATTGTGGGCAAGAATGCATCTGTAGATGGTTCGACCATTGTGTCCTATTCTGCTGATTCGTATGGCTTGTTTGGTGAGTTATATCATTATCCTGCAGGTATGCATAAGAAAGGGACATTGATAGATGTACGTGAATGGGATACAGGCAGGTATTTGGGGCAAATTGAACAGGCTCGTCAAACTTATAATGTGATAGGAAACATGAATGAGTTTCAGTTGACTATCGGTGAAACTACATTTGGTGGTCGTCCTGAACTCGTCGATACAACAGGTGTCATAGATTATGGGAGTTTGATATATTTTGCATTGCAGCGTTCGCGTACTGCTCGGGAAGCTATACGGGTAATGACTGATTTAGTGCAGGAATATGGTTATTATAGTAGTGGAGAGTCGTTCACTATTGCTGATCCTAATGAAATATGGATTATGGAAATGATTGGTAAGGGCCCTGGAGTAAGAGGTGCTGTGTGGGTTGCTGTACGTGTGCCGGATGATTGTATTTCTGCTCATGCCAACCAAAGTCGTATTCATCAGTTTGACATGAGTGATAAGGAAAACTGTATGTATTCTCCAGATGTTATATCCTTTGCCCGTGAAAAAGGATATTTTGACGGTGTGAATAAAGATTTCAGTTTTGCCAATGCTTATGCTCCACTGGATTTCGGAGCCCGTCGTTATTGTGAGGCTCGTGTATGGAGCTATTATAACATGTTTACCAATATGGGGGAGGAACTTTTGCCTTATATTGAAGGTAAAAGTGATACCCCAATGCCGTTATTCGTGAAGCCTAATCGCAAGTTATCTGTGCAAGATGTAAAGAATGCTATGCGTGACCATTACGAGGGTACTCCATTAGATATAAGTAAAGATTTTGGTGCTGGTCCTTATCATACGCCTTATCGCCTATCTCCATTGGATTTTGAAGTAAACGGACAAAAATATTTTCATGAGCGTCCGATATCTACGCAGCAAAGTGGTTTTGTTTTTGTTGCACAAATGCGGGCAGATATGCCGGATGCTGTTGGCGGAGTATTATGGTTTGCTACAGATGATGCCAATATGACGGTATTTACTCCCGTTTATTGTTGCACAAATAAAGTACCAACCTGCTATACTAGAGTAGATGGTGCCGACTATATTACTTTCTCCTGGAATTCTTCTTTTTGGGTATTCAATTGGATTGCCAATATGGTTTACCCTCGTTATGATTTAATGATTGGAGATGTACGGTCTGCTCAAACAGAGTTAGAGAATACTTTTAATATGGCTCAAGAAGGTGTTGAAAGTGTAGCTGTTAAATTGTTAGAGAAAGATCCTGAAGCAGCAAAAGAATTTCTGACGAATTATACAAACCTAACTGCACAGAGTACATTAGATGCTTGGAAGCGTTTGGGAGAATTTTTGATAGTAAAATATAATGATGGAGTTGTAAAGCGTGTGAAGGATGGTAAGTTCGAACGCAATTCCATTGGACAACCGGCTGGTGTTTTACGTCCCGGATATCCAAAAGAGTTTTTGGAGGAATATGTGAAGCAAACAGGGGACCGATATAAAATCCCGGAATAATTTGTTTATTCGCTTTATCTCTCTATCTTTGTAAAAGTGAAACCTTTAAATAAACTATATGAATTATGGAAAATCAAGAGTTGATTAGATTAGTAACAGAAAAAGCCAATAAATGGCTGACACCGGCATATGATGATGAAACCCGTGCGGAGGTAAAACGCATGTTGGAGAGTGCTGATAAAACAGAATTAATCGATAGCTTTTATAAGGACCTGGAATTTGGTACGGGAGGTCTACGTGGAATTATGGGTGTTGGTAGCAATCGTATGAATATTTATACAGTAGGAGCTGCAACACAGGGTATGGCTAACTATTTGAATAAATGTTTTGCTGATAAGGAGCAGATATCTGTTGTAGTAGGTCATGACTGCCGTAACAATAGCCGCTTGTTCGCTGAAATTTCAGCTGATATTTTTTCAGCAAATGGTATTAAGGTATATCTTTTTGATGATTTGCGTCCTACTCCTGAAGTTTCATTTGCTATCCGGCATTTGCATTGTCAAAGCGGTATCAATATAACTGCAAGTCATAATCCGCGTGAGTATAATGGTTATAAGGCTTATTGGGATGATGGTGCACAGGTTCTTGCTCCTCATGATACTGCCATTATTGAAGAAGTAAATAAAGTAACTGTTGCTGATATAAAATTCAATGGCAATAAGGAGCTGATTCAAATAATTGGTGAAGATGTAGATAAAGCATACTTGGAGCAGGTACATTCTATTTCCATAGATCCAGAAGTGATTAAACGGCAGAAAGATTTAAGTATAGTATATACACCGCTTCATGGCGCTGGTAGAGTACTTATTCCTCGTTCGTTGGCTTTGTGGGGATTTGAAAATGTAAATTGTGTACCTGAGCAGATGGTGAAAGACGGTAATTTCCCTACTGTTGTATCTCCTAATCCAGAGAATGCGGAAGCCCTTTCAATGGCAATTGAGTTGGCTAAAAAAATTGATGCAGACATCGTGATGGCAAGTGATCCGGATGCGGATCGTGTCGGTATGGCCTGTAAAAATGATAAAGGGGAGTGGGTACTGATTAATGGTAACCAGACCTGCTTGATATTCTTGTATTATATAATAAGAAATCGTATCGCTACAGGCAAGATGCAGCCAAATGATTTTATCGTCAAGACTATTGTTACTACTGAATTGATAAAAGCAGTAGCCGATAAGAATAAGATCGAAATGCGCGATTGTTATACCGGTTTTAAGTGGATTGCTCGTGAAATCCGTTTGAGTGAAGGTAAGCAACAGTACATTGGTGGTGGTGAAGAAAGTTATGGATTCTTGGCAGAAGATTTTGTACGTGACAAGGATGCTGTTTCTGCTTGTTCATTGCTGGCCGAAATTTGCGCATGGGCTAAAGATCAGGGGAAAACATTGTATGATGTATTAATGGAGATTTATGTAGAATATGGCTTCTCTAAGGAGACGACAGTTAATGTTGTAAAACCAGGAAAAAGCGGTGCAGAGGAAATTAAAGCCATGATGGATAATTTCCGGGCTAATCCGCCTAAAGAAATCGGGGGCTCAGCTGTTCGTTTGGTGAAAGACTATAAGACTTTAAAAGCCACTGATGCAGCTGGAAATTCTACAGATTTGAATATGCCTGAAACATCGAATGTACTTCAATATTTCACGGAAGATGGAACAAAGATTTCTGTTCGTCCTTCAGGAACAGAACCTAAAATTAAATTTTATATTGAAGTGAAAGGAACAATGGGATGTCCGAAGTGCTATATCAGTGCAAATGCTGAAGCTGAGAAGAAGGTAGAAGCTGTTCGTAAGTCTCTTGGCATATAATGAATAAATAAATAAACTTTGTGTGGTAAAGGGTGCGTCAGGAGTTTTCTTGATGCATCCTTTTTTCATATTGTATTTTATAGAAACATATTTATCTTTTGACAGATTAAGATCTTATGGAACTTTCGTACATTCTTCAGAAATTGGGGATAGAAAAATTAACTCCGATGCAAAAAGCTATGGAAGAGGCTTGTGCAAAAAACAATGATGTTGTATTGCTCTCTCCTACAGGAACAGGAAAAACGCTCGCTTTTTTATTACCATTAGTTCAATCGCTAAAAACAGGAGAAAAGGAAATACAGGCTATCGTGTTGGTTCCATCTCGTGAATTGGCATTACAAATAAGTGAGGTCTTGAAAAAGATGAATACTCCTTTTAAAACTGTGTGCTGTTATGGAGGCAGACCTGCAATGGAAGAACATAAACTGTTGAGAGAACTATCTCCTAGTGTTGTTGTCGGGACTCCGGGAAGAGTATGTGATCACTTGAGAAAAGGTAATATTAACGGCACGAATATACGGACTTTAGTTATTGACGAATTTGATAAATGCCTTGAATTAGGATTCCTGGATGAAATGGCAGAAGCTATCGGTTATTTTGGCGCATTAAAAAAACGTATTTTACTCTCTGCCACAGACACAGATGAGATTCCGGGTTTTGTTGGTATGGGTACTGGTGGAAAACAACAGGGCGGCAGTCGTGGAATTGTAAAGTTGAACTATTTAAATCAAAATCCAGTAACTTCCCAACGCTTGCATTTTTTTAAGGTGCTATCAGCCGAAAAAGATAAATTAGAAACCTTGTATCGGCTGTTATGTGTTATAGGTAAAACTCCAACATTGGTTTTTGTGAATTATCGTGAAAGTGCAGAGCGGGTATTTCATTATTTGCAGTCAAAAAAAGTCCTTTGTAATGTTTTCCATGGTGGAATGGAGCAAATAGATCGTGAAAGGGCGCTTTACAAATTTCGTAACGGAAGTTGCCCTGTTCTTATTTCTACGGATTTAGCTGCTCGTGGACTTGATATTGCCGGTATTGGCAACGTAGTCCATTATCATCTACCTGTTAATGAAGAGTCGTTTACGCATCGAAATGGGCGTACTGCCCGTTGGGACGCTACGGGAGCTGTTTATCTCATTTTACATGCTGAAGAACAGTTACCTGTTTATGTGACCGATGAAACTGCTGTGTTTGAATGGCCAGAAAAGTTACCGAAACCATTCCAAGCTCATTGGACTACTTTATATATAGGTAAGGGCAAAAAAGATAAGATTAATAAAGTTGATATTATTGGTTTTCTGTGTAAGAAGGGAGGACTGTCTAAAGATGATATAGGGATTGTAGATGTAGGTGATTATTATGCTTTTGCTGCCGTACGTAGCAGTAAGGTAAAACAGGTGTTGATGTTGATTCATGGTGAAAAGATGAAAGGAGTGAAGGTACTCATAGAAGTGGCTCAATAGAAATATACAATAGAGATATTGATAAATATGCATAATAAATGCAATTTATCTGACGAATAAGAAGTTATAGGTATCTTTCTCTTTCGTTTTAGTTATCTTCTTTTGGCTTGTTATTTCAACATAACAAATTGGTGTATATTTTGTATATATTCCAATAAAAAGTAAGATAAATACGCGTTAAAGTGTAAAAAATATAAGGAAAGGTTTGCTTACCCGAAATAAATCCGTAAATTCGCCATGTCGAAAGATATCAAATAAACGGAATTGTATAATCAAAACTAATTTCAAATGAAAAAGCATAATTTCAATGCAGGACCCTCTATTCTTCCGCGTGAGGTTATTGAGGAAACAGCTAAGGCTATTTTGGATTTCCATGGTTCAGGACTTTCTCTTATGGAAATCAGTCATCGTGCCAAAGATTTTCAGCCCGTGGTTGATGAGGCCGTTGCACTATTCAAAGAATTACTAAATATTCCTGAAGGTTATTCAGTATTGTTCTTGGGTGGAGGTGCCAGCTTGGAATTCTGTATGGTTCCTTTCAATTTCCTGGAAAAGAAGGCGGCTTATCTGAATACTGGTACATGGGCTAAAAAAGCTATGAAGGAAGCCAAAGCTTTTGGAGAAGTAGTTGAAGTCGCTTCCTCTGCAGACGCTAATTATTCGTTTATTCCTAAAGACTATACAGTACCAGCTGATGTAGATTATTTCCATATTACGACCAATAATACAATTTTTGGTACTGAATTGAAAGAGGATTTGAATGTAAATGTGCCGATGGTTGCAGACATGTCTTCTGATATATTTTCCCGTCCGGTAGATGTATCGAAGTATATTTGTATCTATGGTGGAGCACAAAAGAACCTGGCTCCTGCCGGTGTTACGTTTGTAATAGTGAAAAATGATGCATTAGGAAAAGTATCACGTCACATTCCTACTATGCTTAATTACCAGACGCATGTAGATGGAGGATCTATGTTTAATACTCCTCCTGTTGTACCTATATATGCAGCATTACAGACTTTGCGCTGGATTAAGGCACAAGGTGGGGTTGCAGAGATGGAACGTCGTGCCATTGAAAGAGCTGATATGCTGTATGCGGAAATAGACCGGAATAAGTTATTTGTAGGTACTGCTGCTAAAGAAGATCGTTCTCGTATGAATATTTGCTTTGTAATGGCTCCAGAATATAAGGAGTTGGAAGCAGAATTCTTAAAATTTGCAACAGATAGAGGTATGGTCGGCATTAAAGGACATCGTTCTGTTGGAGGTTTCCGTGCTTCTTGTTACAATGCCATGCCTAAAGAGAGCGTGCAGGCTTTAATTGACTGCATGCAAGAGTTTGAGAAACTTCATTAATCATATTTATTTGCCACAGGAGGGCACAGGGTTTCACAGAGGGTGGAAAAATACTCTATGAAACTTTGCACTGTTCTGTGGCTTTTTTAATTTTATTTTTTAAGCCATGAAAATATTAGTAGCAACAGATAAACCGTTTGCCAAGGTGGCTGTGGACGGTATTCGTAAAGAGATAGAAACAGCAGGTTATGAACTTGCTGTGTTGGAAAAATATGGTGAGAAAGCTAAATTGCTGGATGCAGTGAAAGATGCTGATGCAATTATTATCCGAAGTGATATTATTGATGCAGAAGTTCTGGAAGCTGCTAAGCAATTGAAAATTGTGGTGCGTGCGGGTGCCGGTTATGATAATGTCGATTTAGATGCTGCCACAGCACATAATGTATGTGTTATGAATACTCCGGGGCAGAATTCCAATGCTGTGGCTGAATTGGCTTTCGGTATGATGGTTATGGCGGTACGTAATATGTATAACGGTACTTCTGGAACTGAATTGAAAGGGAAAAAACTAGGTATCCATGCCTATGGAAACGTAGGCCGTAATGTGGCCCGTATTGCTAAAGGTTTTGGTATGGATATCTATGCTTATGATGCTTTTTGCCCTAAAGCGGTGATAGAGCAAGATGGTGTACGGGCTATGGATTCGGCTGAAGAATTGTATTCTACTTGTGATGTTGTTTCTCTCCATATTCCGGCAACGCCTGAAACCAAGAATTCAATTAATTATGCATTGGTAAGCCGTATGCCTAAAAATGGTCTGTTAGTTAATACGGCACGTAAGGAAGTTATCAATGAGGCGGAATTGATTAAACTGATGGAAGAACGTACCGATTTGAAGTATGTTACCGATATAATGCCGGCAGCTAATGATGAATTTGCAGCCAAATTTGCCGGACGTTATTTTTCTACACCGAAAAAAATGGGAGCGCAAACTGCCGAAGCCAATATTAATGCAGGTATCGCTGCTGCAAAACAGATTGTAGGCTTTTTGAAAGACGGTTGTGAAAAATTCCGTGTTAATAAGTGAAATCGAAAAGTGTGATCTATGCTGAAGGGAACTAAAGAGAGTATGCAGATATACGTGCCATTGATTTTGGGCATATCCTTAAATGGAGTAACCGGTGTGATGGCTATGTCCGGTTATATGGAAGGATTTCTACAGGGAATGGCTGTAGTTCTGTTATGTCTCAGTGTTATTCAGATGATTATCATATTTAAGCGTAGAATGAAAACAGCTTCAAAATAAATCAAGATTTATGGCAACAATAAAACCTTTTAAAGGCATCCGACCGCCACAAAATCTGGTGGAGAAAGTGGCTTCACGTCCTTACGATGTGCTAAATTCTGAGGAGGCACGTGCCGAGGCCGAAGGTAATGAGATGTCTCTTTATCATATTATCAAGCCTGAAATAGATTTTCCTGTCGGTACAGATGAACATGATCCTCGTGTTTATCAAAAGGCAGCCGAGAACTTCCGGAAATTTCAGGACAAAGGATGGCTGGTGCAGGATGAGAAGGAAAACTATTACATTTATGCCCAGACTATGAACGGGAAAACCCAGTATGGTCTGGTTGTAGGAGCTTACGTGCCTGACTATATGAATGGGGTCATCAAAAAACATGAGTTGACCCGTCGTGATAAGGAAGAAGACCGCATGAAACATGTACGGGTGAATAATGCCAATATTGAACCTGTGTTTTTTGCATATCCAGACAATCAGGTTTTGGATGCTATTATAGCCCGTTATACAGTTGAAAAGCCTGTTTACGATTTTATTGCTCCTGGAGATGGATTTGGACATACATTCTGGATTATTGACAAGCAGGAGGATATTGATGCCATTACTCGTGAATTTGCCAAGATGCCGGCACTTTATATTGCCGACGGGCATCATCGTAGTGCTGCTGCTGCATTAGTGGGAGCGGAAAAGGCCAAACAGAATCCCCATCACCGTGGAGACGAAGAGTATAATTATTTTATGGCTGTATGTTTTCCAGCCAATCAATTGACCATCATCGATTATAATCGTGTGGTAAGAGACTTGAATGGTCTTACGCCCGAACAATTCCTGACTGCTATTACCAAGAATTTTGTGGTGGAGGAAAAAGGCGATGAAATATATACACCGGCAAAATTGCATAATTTTTCGCTCTATTTGGATGGTAAATGGTACAGTCTGACTGCAAAGCCCGGTACTTATGATGATAATGATCCGATAGGTGTGCTTGATGTAACTATATCATCAAATCTGATATTGGATGAAATATTAGGTATAAAAGATTTGCGTTCAGATAAGAGAATAGATTTCGTGGGTGGTATCCGAGGTTTAGGTGAATTGAAAAGACGCGTAGATAGTGGAGAAATGAAAGTAGCATTGGCACTTTATCCAGTCAGCATGAAGCAATTGATGGATATAGCCGATACAGGTAATATAATGCCGCCTAAAACAACTTGGTTTGAGCCAAAACTTCGTTCGGGATTGATTATTCATAAACTAGAGTAGGTATAATCTCCCAGAATTGGATAGAAGTAAATAAAGCTCCTCATACTGTATTAAAAAAGTGTGGGGAGTTTTTTTTATATATCAATATGTTGGTGTTTCTATTTGTTAGAAGATTTGTCTGTTATTGGGCTGTATGGTTCCTTTTTGAAACGTCTCTGAAACTGGGTGTAAAGTTTTTTGATTGGGTAATAAAAAGATAGAATGTAGGTGGAAAACTGCAACCTTAGGTTAAGGTTGTAAAACCCTAACCTAGAGTTCTACAACTTTAGGCTAGAATTATAGAAACTTAGGCTTGGTTTTCACTTTTTTATAGGGATTGTTGTCTTTTCCTAGTTCTTAGTCTGATTTGTTTAACAAGAGGCGTGATTTTCCTTTTTTGTTCTGTTAAGACGTTTTTCCTTAAGGTGTAAATTGCATAAGATTGATGAGACGTCCTATCTGTTCGGCGGTACTACGCAGATTAGAACATGCCGTTTGTGGTTCTGTGGCTTGTGCCAATGGTAATGGTGCTGGGGTAGAGGAGAGTACGGCGACAAAACCTGCTTTGTTTAATTCATTTATATTTTCTATGCTTCCAGATAATAATATGACCGGAATATTTTGCTTTAATGCTTCTGATAATATACCGGAAGGTATTTTCCCCATTAAAGTCTGCCGATCCGATTTTCCTTCGCCCGTAATAATGAAGTCGGCTTGTTGGATTTTTGTTCGGAAATCTAACATATCGAGTATAAGTTGAGCACCTGGTACTATTCTTGCATTGAAGAAAGCCAACATGCTTCCTCCCATGCCACCGGCAGCTCCGGCTCCTGGAACTTGGGAGATGTCTTTACCGGTTACGTTATAAAAGACTTTTGCCAAGTGTTGCAGGCCTTCATCAAGCATCTTTACCTCTTGAAGGTTTGCTCCTTTTTGCGGAGCGAATACATAGGCAGCTCCATTGTGTCCATAGAAAGGAGATTGTACATCGCATGCAATGATGAATTGTGAATCTTTTATAGCCGGATGTATGGCAGATGTATCTATACTCTCTACTTGCGCCAATAAGGCACCATGCATGGCTGACATTGAAGTATAGGTATGAGATATGCATAATTCCTCATGGTACTTATTTAAAAAGCGGAATCCAAGCGCCTGCAACATACCTGAACCTCCGTCATTGGTAGCACTTCCTCCTAATCCGATTATAAAGTTGCGGCAACCTTTGTTTAGGGCATCACGTATTAATTCTCCTGTCCCAAAAGAAGTGGTATACATTGGGTTCTGTTTTTCTCGGGGAACGAATGTAAGGCCGCTGGCTACTGCCATTTCAATAATGGCAGTCTTCTTGTCCGGTGATATTCCGTAATAAGCTTTATGAGGTTCAAATAGTGGTCCGTGAACTTCCATGTGAACCAATTCCCCCTGGATGGCTTGCGTGCATGTGTCTAACATTCCATCTCCACCATCAGATACGGGGATGACATTAATTTCACTATTGGGAAATGCATTCATTATTCCTTCGGCTACTGCATTACTTGCTTGTATGGATGTAAGACATCCTTTGAAGGAATCCATGGCGATTATTATTTTCTTGGGAGTATGCATGTATTATACAATTTGATGTCAGAAACAAAAATACTGATTTTTATCCATAAGTGTATACTGGATTTTTAGGTGATATAATCTTTCTTTTGGATTTATCAGTTTATTCATTTTAGGGCATTATATGTAATTTTCTCTTCGCTTTTGGGGAATGGATTACCAGAATTTCCTTTTTATGGATGATTTTGAGACAATAAATGTTATTACGCATCTAATTTCATAAAAAAAAGTAAAAAGGTCTTGTTTCTTTGGTGACTCCCTGTTACTTTTGAGATATAAATTTTAAAACTATTAAAGCACATGAAAAAATTAATCTTATCTTTTGCACTTTGCTGCGCCATGGGAAGCGCTTTTGCACAAAATGCAGATCCCGCACAATTGATTAATGAGGGTAAAGCTGCCCTTGAAGCAAAACAATACGAAGAAGCATTCACAAAATTCAGCACTTATCTATCTCAGACAAATAATCAGGACTCGGTTATTGCCTTTAATTGTGGTGTGTGCGCCGATAAAATTAAGAAACCGGCTGAAGCTGTGAAATTTTTTGATATTGCCGTTCAAAAGAAATATAACTTAGCTAATGCCTATATAGGAAAAGCTGGTGCATTAAAGGATTTGAAGAAGAATGATGAATACGTAGCAACTTTGAAAGAAGCTGTTGAAGCATGTCCTGACAATAAAACCTTAATCAAACTTTATGTCAATTTCTATATTAATCAAGGTACTATTGCACAAAAAGCCAATAAGGTAGCTGAGGCAGAGGAGGCTTATAAGCAAGCAATTACTATCCAGCCGGAGAATACCACTGCTTTGAACCGCTTGGGTTCGTTGTATTATTCTACAGGAGCAGCTTTGGTACAGACTGATTTGGAAAAAGCTAAAATTGAGTTCAAATCTGCTAAAGAATATCTGGAAAAACTTGTTCCGATGCTCTCTGCTGACAAACCGAAGGAAAAGAAAATGCTGGATAATGTAAATACAATGCTGACATATATTAATTCAGTATTACAGTAATCGGATAATTTATTATCGGGTATAGATGCCGGTAGATAGTTCGGTCAGAAGGCCTATCTATCGGCTTTTTTATGTTGATATCCTTATTGTACAGATGGGATACTTTTTATTGGGGATGGATAGGGAGAAAATAAAAATGGTTCATGGAACTTTGAAATATTGCCCCATGAACCACTGTGCCGAATATCTTGCCTTATTTACTTTTTGCGTTTTAATACCATTGCAGTACGTGCCGGTATATATAGTTTCATCCAGCCTTTTTTGTCTTTCTTATAAAGCGGATCGGGCATCGTGAAATGTGTGATGCTATCATCCGTAAACCCGTTTCCGCCATATGCCGGGTTATCTGTATTAAGGATAACTTCGTATGCTCCTTCAGGAACTAAGAAACCATAGTCGGTAAACGATTGTTTAGGATTAAAATTAAATACAAAAACCAAATCTTTACGCATATAGGCCAAAATCTGATCTCCGTCGTTATGCCAGATTTCCTGTATAGGTGTTTCTTGGAACTTTCTTACTCCTTTGATAACAGCCAACATGGAATTATCAAAATCGTTCATGTAATGATAGGCCAGATTCTTGTTGTCTACAAGATCCCATTGGCGACGGGCATATTTGCATGACCATCCGTTGCCTTCACGAGGGAAGTCTATCCATTCGGGGTGCCCGAATTCATTTCCCATAAAGTTAAGGTAACCTCCATTGATAGTTGTGGCGGTGAGCAATCTTATCATCTTGTGTAGTGCTATACCACGGTTTACGGTATAGTTTTCATCTCCTTTTTGCATGTGCCAATACATATCGGCATCAATAAGGCGGAAAATAATGGTTTTATCGCCTACCAGTGCCTGATCGTGGCTTTCACAATATGATATGGTCTTCTCATCTTTCCGTCGGTTAGTAACCTCCCAAAACATGCTTGAAGGTTTCCACTCTTCGTCTATTTTTTCTTTTATGGTTTTAATCCAATAGTCTGGAATGTTCATAGCCATCCGGTAATTGAAACCGTATCCACCATCTTCAAATTTGGCGGCCAGTCCGGGCATACCGGATACTTCTTCGGCAATGGTGATAGCTTGTGGGTTGACTTGATGAATCAGTTTGTTGGCCAGTGTTAAATAGCAGATGGCGTTGTCGTCCTGATGTCCGTTAAAGTAATCTCCATAGTTGCAGAAGGCTTCGCCCAAACCATGACTATAATATAGCATAGAGGTTACACCGTCGAATCGGAAACCATCGAAATGATATTCTTCCAGCCAGAACTTGCAGTTGGAGAGTAGAAAATGCATTACTTCATTCTTACCATAGTCGAAGCATAATGAATCCCATGCCGGGTGTTCGTGGCGGTCGCCCGGATAAAAATATTGATTAGGATCGCCGGCAAAGTTACCCAAACCTTCAATTTCATTTTTTACAGCATGAGAGTGTACGATATCCATGATTACAGCAAGACCCATCTGGTGAGCGGTGTCAATCAGTTCTTTTAATTCATCTGGTGTACCAAAGCGTGAAGAGGCTGCAAAGAAACTGGAAACATGATAGCCGAAGCTACCGTAGTAAGGATGTTCTTGAATAGCCATGATTTGGATGCAGTTGTACCCGTCTTTGGCAATGCGGGGGAGTATATTTTGCTGGAATTCTTTATAGCTACCTACTTTTTCTTCCTGTTGTGCCATACCTATGTGGCATTCGTAAATAAGCAGAGGGTCAGTACTAGGCTTGAACACCCGTTTTTTCATTTTGTATGGCTTTGCTGGAGCCCAGACTTGCGCACTGAATATTTTAGTTTGTTCATCTTGTACTACGCGGGTTGCCCAAGCTGGGATGCGTTCTCCTTGTCCACCGTCCCAATGAATCATGAGTTTGTATAAATCTCCGTGTTTCAGAGCATCGGCAGGAAGCTTTATTTCCCAGTTGCCATTTGATTTGCGTTTTAGGCTGTATTTCTTTTCTTCTTTCCAGTTGTTAAAGGTACCAATAAGGAATATTTGGGTTGCGTTAGGAGCCCATTCCCGGAAAATCCAACCGTCTGAAGTACGGTGAAGTCCGAAGTATAGATGTCCGGTCGCAAAATCAGAAAGTGTTTTTTTACCATTGTTGGTCAGTTCTGCTTCTTTGTTTATGGCATGTTGATGGCGGCCGTTGATGGCATCGGCATACGGCTCTAGCCAAGGGTCGTTTTTAATTAGATTCAGTGTTTCCATACTTTTGAACGTCTATTTTTCAGCGGGTTATCTTTTTTATGTTATTTCAATTAGTTTCTATTATCATATTTTATTAGAACTATGACTCAAATTCGTCAATCGTGTAATTGACAAAATCAGAAAATCGTTTTAATTGTTTAAATATATCGTCTGTGCGTTCCAAAAAATCAGGACGAAGGAAGAAACTATCAGGTTGAGAGCAGAATACAGTATATTCTTTACATTGAAGGTATTTCAGATAAGGATAGTCTCTAGGGAATCCTTTTGGGGCAGATTTTAGAAAATTTTCGCCAATAACTGGAAAGTATTGTTTGAATGCCGGATCTTCTACAATGCTGCGGAATTCATCCATATTGTCATATACGGCTTGTCTTAAGGCTCTGAGTAATGGCGAGGGGGGACAGTAGCTTCCTCCTGCCAGCATACAGTTGCCTGGTTCCAAATGGATGTAGTAACCGCAATGGTCCGATTTTTTCCCCCGAGCATTGATATATCCACCCATGTGAGTCTTGTATGGGGTTTTATCTTCGGTAAATCGGGTATCTCGATATATACGATAGGTACAGTCTTTTGCCTCAATACCTTTTATGGTTTCGTCAAAAAGTGATATACGGGAAATCAGGATGGTCAGTAGATTCTCAAATTCATTCCGCGCTTTTTCGTAATGTTCGCGATGCGCATTGAACCATTCCCGATTGTTGTTGGCAGATAAATCTTGCAGGAATTGGAATATAACAGAAATGTTCATATACTATTTTTTCTATTATTTACCTGCCAAATGTACTGATAATATTTGATATCCGTACATTTTTGCATGAAAAAATGAAATACATTTCCTGTAGAAAAAAAGTGTTGGATCTGATTATTAGAATTTATCTGTTTACTTAAGTTGCCTGTTCTTATGATGAAGCCGTTTTTCTTTTTTTATTCAAAACAATAATTATATCTCGTTAGCTGTGATGTATAAATTATTTGCTGAAATAAACGTCTCGCGCGCTGAGATGGATAACTCGGCACGCGAGATGAAAGTAATCTGCCTGATAAATAAGTTGTTTATGAAGTTAACGAAAATTACTTCTATCAGTTGGAATGTTCTAAAAGGACCTAGCAGACAATTTTCAGTATTTTTCCGTTGTATCCTTCAATTGTGGTTCGTGTAGCTTTATAGGGTAGGAGACTTATTGTCTCTGCTTGACCAGTCAATAGATCGATGGCTTGATAATCTTCCTTTTGCGGAATCTGTAGAAAATCGAAGGCATGTGAGGGTATATTGACGGCAACATCAACCGGGTAGTAATCGAAATTGACTATGATCAGTAATAGTTCATTTTCGCACCTGCGCATAAAAGCATATTGACGATGTTCGTTGAACCGCCATCCGTTAATATTGGCATACATCAGATCAAAGAACTTTCCGTGAGCAATGACTTTTTCCTGATTGCAAAGATTCAGGATACGCTGATATGTATCGCGCAGATCTTTTTGCGATTCGGTGAGTAATTTCCCATCGAACTTGCCGCCATTGCGCCATAAGCGGATGGAATCTACGCTCCAATAATCGAAGATGGTAGTACGTCCGTCAATGCCGCTGAATCCTTCGCTATCCATGCCCAATTCTCCAAACTCTTGTCCGAAGTATATCATCATCGGGTTGGTGTTCATACAGGCCGACACAATCAGTGCCGGAATGGCTTTGCGTGGATCTCCTGCAAAGAAGTCGGAGGCAATGCGTTGCTCGTCGTGATTTTCCAGGAAGTTTAACATGCGATTCTCAATGCCGGATAATTTTTGCCAGCAATGGGTGATTGCCGTTGCCGATTCCGAATTGCAGACAATGGCACGCAACGTGTCATATAGCCCCACTTTGTCGTAAAGGTAATCAAACTTTCCGCGGAACAGGTAGTTTCTGTATTCGTTGGGATTGTATACTTCGGCAATGAAAATGATGGATGGATACTGTTCTTTGATTTGCGGTATTGCCCATTCCCAGAATTCAACGGGAACCATTTCGGCCATATCGCAACGAAAACCGTCTATATCTTTACCTGCCCAGAATGATAGGATATCCAGCATCTTGTGCCATGTATTGGGTATGGGATTGAAATGGCGTATGCCTCCATGCTCATAATCGACACCGTAATTCAGTTTGATGGTTTCATACCAGTCGTTAATGTTGGGATATGCATCGAAACGGTTGTTACCGGTTGCCTTGGCCGGATATTCATGATAGGCCTCACTGGCTGTTCCTTTCATGTCGAACTGTCCGTGCAATTCCGATTGGGGGATGTAGTAGAAATTATTGTTAGGACTAAAAGCTACACTAGTGTCATCGTGTGCTCCTAGTTGCTCTATATGATCGGGTTGGACGTCTGAGGCATATTGCCGTGACACATGGTTGGGCACAAAGTCTATGATAACCTTTAAGCCGCAACGGTGTGTGCGCTGTACCAGATTTTCGAACTCTTTCATACGGCCCGGAACGTCTTTGGCTAAATCCGGATCTACATCATAATAGTCTTTTATGGCATAGGGTGAACCGGCTTTTCCTTTGACGATAGCCGGATGGTCAGGATGTATATTGTAGCGACGGTAATCGGTCTGGGTGGCATGTTCGATGATACCTGTATACCAAATGTGGGTTATGCCAAGTTTTTTTATTTCTTCCAGCGCTTTAGTAGTGAAATCGGCCATTTTCCCACAGCCGTTTTCCTGTATGCCGCCGTTTTGGATACAGTGATTATTGTTGTTTCCGAATAACCGGGTAAATACTTGATAGATTACTATTTTAGAGTCATTTTCCATATGCAGATGTTGTAACTTTTATTTCCAAACAGTGCCGTTTTCGGCTAATAATTGACGCAAGGTTTCGTTGGCCGTGTTGTAACCTTGCATGAAGATTTCTTCTGCCTTTTCCAATTCCCGGTTGCTGTATCCGCCCAGATTGTACGGCTCAATGAGTAAATCGGCTTTTTCGCGTTCGGGAAAGGTATTGGAGCGAAACATGAAGTTGTAAGAACGCATGGCTATGCTGACAATATTCATCTTGTATTTTGGGGCCATCAGCGGGCTTACATTGATAGCTACGACTTTTTGGCAGATCCTGCGGATAATGCTGACCGGGAGATTCATCAGTACTCCGCCATCCACGTAATATGTGCCGTCGATGTTGACGGGAGCAAACAAAACCGGCATGCAGCACGATGCAGCCACGCGTTCGGCAATGTCGCCTTTGTGGAAATGTACCATTAGCCCGTGGTCCAGGTCGGTTGCTGTAATGATGAGAGGTGTCTTGAGTTCTTCTATTCGTTTGGCCTTAAGGTTACTCCGCAGGAAGTCGATGAATTCTCCCAACTCAAAAAGCCCGACTTTAGGAATGACCAGTTTGGTCAAATCCTGAAACTTGTGTCCGGCAAAGTATTTCAAAACCTCGTGAGGCTCGTTACCGTCGGCATAGAAGACACCTGCCAATGCCCCGGCACTTACTCCTGAGATAATGTCCGGTTTGATGTCATGCTCCAACAGGGCTTGCATAGCGCCCAAATGCGCAAAACCCTTGATGAAACCTCCACTTAATGCATATCCTATGGGATACTTGTGAACTAACCTGTTGTTGCTTGCAGCTTCCATATTCATTATAACTTTTTACTGTCTTTATATATAATGATTCTTGGGAGATACTTCCCGCTTTGGGGCTCGCAAACATACAGAAAAAAAACGAAAACATGAACAAAAAATACTATGTTTGTTCTCTGCCAAAGAGGCATTGACAAACATAGTATTCAGTTCGGTTTCTAATCTCGGTATTACTTCTTGGCCAATATTCTCAGCAGGGCATAGCCTCCAAGCCATTGGAGCAACATGCCCGGAATACCCATGCGGAAGTCTTGCGCTGCCAGGAAGAAATCGTCGCACAGCAACCACTCAAAAGCTGTGCCTACAATCTGATAGGCAAGTACCACACCGAGCAGGGCGCCAATTGTAGCCTTGTGGAAGCGGTGTGACGCATAGGCTGCCGCTCCAGCCAGAAGGCTCGACTTGATGAGTATGGCCGGAAGTACGGCTGCTGCAGGCATGGCAAACAACAGATGGTTGATGACCGGAGACAGAACAGCTGTGAGCAGGCCCACGTGGAATCCGTACTTATAGGCTGCTATCAGCGTGAAGAAGTAGATGGGAAGCAAAGTGGGGCCCCCTGCCGGAATAAGGTGGCAGAGCTGGGGAAGAATGATGTTGCCTGCCACGAAAAGCAAGGCAAAGAGATATGTCTTTGTATCCCGGAAAGTCAGTGCTTGAGTTTTTACAGTTGTTTCCATATTTGTTGAAGTATTAAATGTTAGCATTTTATCAGTTCATAGTCCATCGTTCCGATGCCTATCTTTTCGGCGTGGTGCAGGCCGGCTTCCCAATTGGTATCGGGATGGACAAGGTGGAACTTGTCTTGACCGCACAGGTCGTCGTGCTCGTGTTTCTGGGCAAGGACGTTGTTACCGTGCAGGATAGGGGCCTGCTTCACCATGTCGGCACAGGCCATGTCGAGGGCGACGGGGTCGGCCGAGGCCAACATTCCCAGGTCGGGCACAATAGCGGCATCGTTGTGGTTCCAGCAGTCGCACTCGGGTGATACGTTCATGATGAAACTGATGTGGAAGTGAGGCTTGTCCTTCAGCACAGCCTTGGTATATTCGGCTATCTTGTAGTTGAGGCGTTCGGAGGTATCCCAGTCGCTTACTACGGCGGCATCGTGCTGGCACAGGGCAACGCATTGTCCGCATCCTACGCAGTGGTCGTAGTCGATCTGTGCTTTGCGTTCGGCGTTGAGGTGGATGGCGTCGTGGGCACAGTGTTTCACGCAGATGTTACATCCGATGCAGTGGGCGGTATCTATCTTGGGCTGTGAGGAGGCGTGCAACTCTAGTTTGCCGCCCACGCTGGCACAGCCCATGCCCAAGTTTTTCAACGCGCCGCCAAATCCGGCCTGTTCGTGTCCCTTGAAGTGGTTCATGCTGATGATGATGTCGGCATCGGCAATGGCGGTGCCTATCTTGGGGGCGGGGCAGTATTCGCCGTCAATGGGGATTTCGCGGTAGTCGGTACCCTTCAGTCCGTCGCCGATGATGACCTGGCACTGGGCCGAGATGGGGTTGAAGCCGTTTTCCATGGCGCTTTGCAGATGGTCTACGGCGTTCGAGCGCCGGCCGGAATAAAGTGTGTTGCAGTCCGTCAGGAACGGTTTGGCGCCGTAGCTGCGGAGCAGCTGGGCCATACGTGCGGCGTAGTTGGGGCGGATGTAGGCCAGGTTACCCGGCTCACCGAAATGTATCTTGATGGCCACGAAACTGTCCTTCAGGGGCAGCTGGGCAATGCCTGCCTTCTTCACCAGGCGCTCCATCTTGTCGAGCAGATTGGAGGTGGGGGAAGTGCGCAAATCCGAGTAGTATACTTTTGCTTTTTCCATGTGTTTTTACCTATTTATAGTGATAGTATCTGCAAAAATAACGGATTATTTCCATATTAATAGGTATATGGCTAAAAAAAGTAGGGAAATCCCTTTTGACAAATAGGGGGATAATAAGAGGTCTATCCATGTTTCTGCCTACCTTTGTGGCAACTAAAAACTCGATAAGATGAAAACAATCAGACTAATTATTGCGGGACTGGTAATGACGATGGGATTCAGCAGTTGTTCCAGTTTGTTTTATGATGCTAAGGTAGATGTGTTGAACAGTATCCAGAAGGGGATGAGCAGGCAGGAGGTCACCAAGATATTGGGAACTCCAGAGTATCGCCGCTTCGACCGGGATATAGAAGAATGGGAATATTCCAGAGTGCTGTCCGGTAAAAGTAATATCAGCCGAACTCAGATTGTCGTGACTTTTGAAGGTGGGAGAGTCGTTGCAATGGACTCATTCTCCGGAGAGCCACGTACGTTGCCGGTTGTTCCCAGTGAAGTAGTGATAGATTCTCCAGCTCCGGTTTATGTCAGGGGGATGCACCCCGAAGACTTCCGGCATTTTTATGAAAAAGTGAAGTCCCGCCCTTTCAAGGATGATCAAATCGAAATGATGAGAACTGTTGCCCGAAACAACAGTCTGAACTGTGTGCAATGTGCCAGTTTGATGGCACTATATACTTTTGATGACGACAAGATGAAAGTCCTCAACATATTCGCTCCCAATATCGTAGATCCGGAAAACTACGAAGCGATTTTAGACGTCATTGATTCACTGTTCAAGAAAGACGATGCCAAGAAAATTCTGGGCATACGCTATTAAGAAGCAGGCATGTCGAAACGCATTGTCCGTTGGTGCCAAACACATGATGTATCGGAGGCTGACAGATAATGCGTTTAAGGTAAACAGATAATGCGTTTCGACGAGCTCTTATTCCGATAAAGGAAAGTGCCATAACGGACCGTTCCCGTGCCCTATATTCATGTCTTTCCCCCGGTTTATCGCAGTACCGATATACTCTTTAGCCTTGCAGACCGCTTCATCGAGTTTGCTGCTACCGGCAAGAAATGTAGCTATGGCAGAGGAAAGGGTACACCCCGTGCCGTGCAGGTTACGGCTCTCTATTTTGGGATTGGAATAGAGGATGCATCCGGATGGCAGGACGTCAGCCCCGGCAGAAGGTTGCCGGCAATAAAGCACGTCGCACATGTCATTGCCCTCCAGATGTCCGCCTTTGACGAGAACAGCGGTATTGTATCTGCAGGATAATTCCTGTGCCGCTTGCTGCATCTCCACAGTGCCGGCAATGGTTCGCCCCCAAAGCAGGCTTGCTTCATTCAGGTTGGGAGTAATGAGGGTGCATAGCGGAAACAGTTCCGTCTTAATGACTTGTATGGTTTCTTCGGTCATCAGCCGCCGTCCGCTGG
>ENA-OOXJ01000901-OOXJ01000901.1-human-gut-metagenome-genome-assembly--contig:-NODE-901-length-21863-cov-3.294296_pt1 | contig 21863 bp, 18 predicted proteins | sample MGYA00241587_ERZ501343 | MGnify/ENA primary metagenome ERZ501343 (study PRJEB25962, sample SAMEA2042918) | human gut metagenome | biome: human gut; feature: human-associated habitat; material: faeces... | reverse complement strand
GGTGCCCGCCTGATGTCTGCGGCAGATATTTATACCGTGCTGAAGAAAAAGAATCCCGCTGCCTTAAAAGATTGCTCCTGTACTTCGTTCAGCCGCTTGTTGGCCCAGTTGGGGCAAAGGGTACACACAAGGTATGGGAATGGGTATTGGGTGAAGAGAATATAAGTTGATACGGCCGGTAAAAGCAAAGACTGCCCACTGAACCATTGTAATGGTTGGGGCAGTCTGTTCCTGATACAATCTTTACCTGAATACCATTCCTCCGAGAAAGGAGGCATGACGGTAAAGCCAAACTACGTTCTTAAGAGATTGATTAAAGGTCAGTAGAATTAGGAAATCTATCAAAGATTTACCATACAGGTAAATTAAACTGTTGTATCTCAGCCTCTGTATGTTCTGTACGGAAAATCTCCAGTACTCTCTTTATGATTTCAGGATGAGCCGCAGCCACATTATTCTGTTCGCGAGGATCTACGGACAAATCATATAGCTCAACTTCCTGATTACCTTTACGAACATTCTTCACGAATGCTTTCCAATTACCCATGCGAACGGCCTTCTGACCACCGGCTTCCGGATATTCCCAATACAGAAAATCATGTTTTTCCTGCTTGTTATCCTCTCCAAGCATAGTAGGAAGCATGCTGATACCATCTGTCGGAGGACATTCCACACCGGCAACATCACACATCGTAGGCATCATATCCCAAAATGCAGAAAGGAGATCGGACTGACTGCCGGCTTCAATATGATTCGGCCAGCAAGCGATCATCGGTACACGGATACCACCTTCACGTAAGGAACATTTGCCCCAACCTGTTTCACTCTTAAACGGTTTGGCACTGTCAAAGAACGGAGAATCAGAACCTCCATTGAACGTAGGACCATTATCACTGGTAAAAATTATAAGTGTATTTTCATACAAACCCAATTCTTTCAACTTGGCGACCAAACCACCTATTTGCTCATCCCAATGACTGATCATGGCTGCATAAGTGGCACGAGGATAACGGCAGGGGAAATAGCCCTTATCACCAATATAAGGTTCCTCGTCACCAAATTTCTCAACATAATGCTTAATCCATCTTTCAGGGGCTTGTAGAGGTACGTGAGGAACGGGAGTGGTCCAGAACAAGGCAAAAGGCTCGTCTTTGGAACGCTCCACAAAATCCAGTATCTCCTGATACATCAGATCCGGAGCATATTGCTTCTGAACATACTTGGCATAACTCTTCTCATCACGCGGATCTGCCCCCTTGTCAAGTTTTGTACCCGGTACTAAGAGATGGTTGTCCAGATATTCACGCTGCTCATTACGCCACAAGAAAGGCGGGAAATAAGTGTGAGCCTGACGTTGACAATTGTAGCCATAGAAGAAATCAAATCCCATCTTGTTAGGCGTACTGACAGAACCTGGATACCCCAAACCCCACTTGCCGATACAAGCGGTCGTATATCCTGCTTCTTTCAATTTACGGGGAATCATCACTGTATTGGCAGGAACAGGACGTTGTCCTTCCAACGAAGAGTCGGCCAACATCGCCTCATGGCTCCAGACTTCTCCACGCTCGGCACACTCATCATTTCCACGAATATAAGCATGCCCCATATGCAACCCTGTAAAGAGAGAACAACGGGAAGGGGCTGAAACGGCCTGACCACTGTAATGGTTTGTAAAGCACATACCTTCTTGAGCCAGACGGTCTATATTCGGAGTCTCAATTTTCTCCTGACCGAAACAACCGATATCTGCACGGCCTAAGTCATCAGCTAAAATGTAGATGATGTTTGGCTTCTTGATTTCTTGTTGGTTAGCACAAGAGGACAAAGCACAACCTATAGAGATAATGCTTACAAATGTTCCTTCTATAAGATAATCATGTTTCATTTATTTATATTTATTTACATATTAACAATTTTACCATTTACATAGTCTGAGATAGATCACTTTCCTTTATAGCAGGACCAAATCTATATCCCAAACTCTCAAACCATTGTCTTTTCTCTAACACTCTATAATAAAAATCATCAACGTTTATTCTATTCCCTCGGTACCACATTTGTTCTGCCAACACAAAAATACGGGGGAAAAGCCGATAATCGATTAAAGATTCTGTCACACCATCATCTGTCCATAAGGCGGTAGTCATGCCTAATATCAATGAACCTCCTTTTGACAATGCGACATCTGAAGGATTATGCAAATAAACATCTTTAAAGTCAAATGTACGTTCTACACCATATCCTCGCCAAGGTATTATAGGGAAATTGAGATAGCAAAAAGTATTGGTACTACAAATTACTGGATAACCATGTTTTAATGCATTACGTAGAGCCAAATCTTTATGCCCACGATAATTCCACCATTGTATTATTACATTATCCGGTAACAGATAACCATCCTGATAAACAACATCTCCCCAAAAAATGGCCTTCTTACCTTTTGTTTTTAAATAAGTTGCCATTTCTGCAGAAAACCAAAGTTGTAAATCATGCTCATCATGCAAACCTAAAGATTTTATCCTACGCTGGCAGTCTGAGCATCTTTCCCAATTTCCTTTAGGCGCCTCATCTCCTCCCAAATGAATATATGAAGATGGGAAAAGATCACATACTTCATCTAACACGTTTTTCAAGAAAAGAATAGTTGAATCTTTACCTGCGCAAAAGATATTTTGGGTAAATCCAGTTTTAGGAATCTCTACCGAGTCTTTAAAGCAACCCAATTGCGGATATGCAAAAAGAGCTGCTTCTGCGTGTCCTGGCATATCAATTTCAGGAACAATGGTTATATTCCGATCCGCCGCATAACTAACTATTTCCTTAATATCTTCATGAGTATAATATCCTTGTTGTTCCACTCCATCAGCAACATTACTACCAATTTGGGAAAGGCGTGGATATCTTTTAATATCAATTCTCCATCCTAATCCTTCTGTCAAGTGCCAATGAAAATAGTTCATTTTCAAAATTGAAGCCATATCTATATATTTCTTCAATGTCGCTACCTGTTGATATTGTCTACCAGAATCTAACATAAAGCAACGCCAATTTACACGGGGATTATCTACAATTTTACCGCATTTAAAATACAGGTTATCAGCCTCCTCTATAACCCATTGCCGTAATGTCTGAATTGCATATAAGAAACCGCCATAATTGGCAGCAGCTATTCGTATTTGTTTTTTTGTTATATCCAATATATATCCATCCTGTGACAACGTAGAATCAAGAAGCAAATAAATGTCGGCGATCTCGTGATTTTCCTCCCATATTATCCTCTTTTCCCCAAGAACTTGTTGTTGAAAGAAACGTAAATAAAATGAGGTAGTATCAAAAGTACATATTGACACATTAGCCTCATCAAATAACAGATAGCCTTCAGTCTTCTCTATTTTCTGTGGAGTAGGAAGAACTATTTGGGCGAAAATTGTAGCTACAACACAAAAACAAAAGACAAACAGACAAAAACAATTTTTATATAGCATAATTATCTCTTTTTCAGAAGAACCATATTTTACTCAGAGTAAATATATGGTTCTTCTTTCAGTTTATTATTATTTCCAACCAGGATTTTGTTCCAATTGTGGATTCAAGACTATCTCTTTACGAGGTATCGGATACAAATAATAATAATCCGGCCATAAATGCGTTTGCTGAGGATGAAACTCCAAATATCCTTCTGAAGCTCCATTATCAATAGTCACATTCGTACCTACTGGAAAATCATCAAAAGAGACCCATTGCCCTAATTTCTTTTTAAGGGCATAATGACATTTTTTCCAACGCCTCAAATCATTATATCGGAAACCTTCTGAAAACAACTCGATACGTCTCTCACGACGAATCTCCCATAACAAAGGGCTTACCTCATAATCATCCAAATAATCAGAATTCCCCTTATCGCGATTCGGGTCAAAATTTACACCAATCTCTTCTACTCTCATAGGAGCCACATTAGCTCGTTTACGCAATTTATTTATCGTTTTATCTGCAACTTCCTGGCTAAATTTATCCAACTCGTACATTGCCTCAGCATAATTCAACATAATTTCCTCAATTCGAAACAAAGGTAAATCTGTTTCTTCATTACGTTGACTACCTTGGCTCAAATAACAACAATAATATTTCCAGTTATTATATCCAAACGCAGACGGATACCAAGGCTGGTTTTCCAAATAAAAATCAAAGTGAGGAATTGCTCCTAAAATACCACCATTATAACCTTGCCGGAAAGGCAACGTTTTTTGCCTTTCTTTAGCAGAACCATAACCTATCCCCATACGTAAATTCAAACTATCAATAAAACTTCGATCTTTAGGATTTTCTGTAAATTTCCATTTGGTATCCCAAGCTGTGGTTGACTCAGAACGATCCACACGATAAGGTGGAGTAACATGAAGCCAAAGGCGATGATCGCGATTACTAAATTCCAAATAAACATCATGATCACCTAAAAATAATGGGCTATTCCATCGAGTTTTACCGTCCGAACATAAGTAGCTATCCATTAAATCACGCGTCGGATTATAATAAGATAAAGCTGTTGTACCTCCAATACTCGTTGCATGAACAACATTAGCAGCATCAAGATATTCCTTATATAAAATAATACCCGGAACGCCAGATAAATCCAAAGAGCAAAACAAATCATCATAACAATCTGCTATCGTCGGGAAAGCTACTATCAACTCCGCAGAGACCCGTTCACATTCTTGCAAAAATATATCCGCACCACTCAAATTATGATATTTCCTCCAAGTTCCTTCAAACAAACAAAAGCGAGACATCAAGGCTTGTACACATGCACGATTTATAGTATTTTTTCCTTCACCCTCTGGATTAATATTCTGCTCAGCATACTGTAAATCTTCTAAAATATGATTGGCAATTTCATCTCTCGTAGCTCTCGGACCGTATATTAAATCACTTTCATCATCACTCAACACATGATCTATCCAAGGCACTCCACCATAAGTAGACAATAATGTAAAATACCTTAAGCTACGAAAGAAATAACCAACAGATCTCCAATTTGCTTTCTCCGTATCACTCATTTGTGAAGCGTCAATATGATCAAGCATCAAATTCACACGACGTATATAACTATAATAATCCCAATCTGTATTTGCCCTACTGTCAGGTATAGTTACTATCCCCCTAATCCACTCACTTTCACTAGTTCCTCTTGTCCGATTATATGAAATGTCATCGGTAGAATTTTCTGCCCCATATCCAGGAACGGAAAATGTTTCATATAGCCCCCAACTATAAGCTTTAAAATTTTCATAAGTTTGAAAAGCTGTTTCAGCCGTTGGATCTCCTAATGGATATCTTTCCAAGAAATCGTTATTAAGGCAACTTGTAAAAGTTACCAAAAACAATATATATACACACAATTCTTTCATATCTTAATAATTAAAATGTAACATTAAATCCAACAGAGAATTTTCTCATAAAAGGATACTCCCACATACCTTTAGATAACATATCAGTTTCCAACCCTTCAGGGAGATGATCCCAAGTATATAAATTCTCACCACTAAAAAACACTTTCACATCATCTAAATACATATGTTCTGTCCATTGTTTAGGTAAAGTATAAGAAACGGTAATATTTTGAAGCTTTAAATAAGAAGCATCCGCCAAATATTTAGTCTGCTTCCATCTGTTTTTATCCGTATTACCCGCATTATTAGCATATACACGTGGATAAAATGCATCTGTATTTTCTGGCGTCCAAAAGTCCAACGTTTCCTTGAACAAGCTTCCCCAAGAACCATTAGGCCAAGCAATCTGGTCGGTACGCCAATAATCACGTTTACCCACGCCTCGCAGAAAGACAGATATATCCAATCCTTTCCAACGAATACCTGCATTAATTCCATAATGGAAACGAGGTGTAGAATTTCCTATAATGCGTTGGTCGCCTGGATTATCAGCGGTTCCATTACCACTCCATATTGTCTCCTTATCTTCATCAAAATTCTTATATAAAATATCCCCCGGATATACTCGATCAACTCCTTTAGGGATAGGAATGCCTTCTTTTAAAGTTCCATCTGGATTAAAATCCGATTCTGTATAAAAGCGATCAGTCACATATCCCCAAATTTCTCCTATTTTCATCCCTTCACGATATATATTATCGCCTATCAAATTGGTTTCATTGCTATATTTTGTTATTTCACTTTGTGAATCATACAAATTAAAACCTAAATTATAACTTAAGTCTTTGCCTATCTTATCCTGCCAATTAAGTTCTAATTCCCAACCATAAGTTTTCAAATCAGCGGCGTTTTGTTTTGCAGCAGCAGTACCTATTACCCAAGGCAAATCCATTCCAGGTGCCAACATTCCCTTCGTATCACGACGGTACCAATCAAATGTACCAACCAAACGATTGTCAAACAGTCCGACATCAATTCCAAAGTCTAAAGTATATACTTTTTCCCAGGAAAAAGTACTACTGACCATCAGAGGAGAATTCAAAGAAATTGCTTTCTTCCCATCAACCAACCAACTACTTTCGTACAGCCCCATAGAAGGGATATAAGGATAATTGTCTGGAGTCCCATCAGATTTAAGAATTATCTGATTTCCAATACTTCCCCAGGATATACGCAATTTCAAATTAGATAAATAATCACGTGTCTTTTGCATAAATGCTTCCTCTGAGATTCGCCATGCTCCCGAAAAAGAAGGAAAGAAGCCAAATCTATTCTCTTTAGGGAAACGCGAAGAACCATCATAACGTCCATTCGCTTCAAACAAATACTTACCATCATAAGAATAATTCACTCGATAAAACAAACCACGGATAGCATATTCATTAAAGCTGTCTGAAGCCGATATAGTACCTGTTGACCCCGAAATAGAAGGTAAATTTCCTAATAATACATCCATTCGTTTAGTCCATTGAGATTCATCATGACTCATTTCCTGATTATATCCTCCCATTAAATTAACACTATGTTTACCTATAGAAAAATCATAATTGGCATACATATTCACAGCATTATAATTGGTAAAACCTTGTGTTAATTCATAACTTGAATTTTCCACATTATTAATTATACCTGTAAAATTCATCCCCACATACTGATACTTATTAATGTACATCCTATTATAATTGGTAATCCGATTATAAGTATACTCCCCTGTTATTTTAAGCCCCTTAATGGGAGATAATATCACTCGTCCTAAAGCACGAAAATCTGTTTTCTTGATAACCCGTGGCTCACCATAACGGATATAAGTAGCAGACGTTTCAGCTGGATATACAATCTCATCTATTGTATAGTCTGAAATATTTTGATAAGAGGGCAACTGCATTGCACTGCCCCAAACTCCATTTCGTCCCCCTTGTTCTACTTTATTTTGCGTAGAATTAGCATATCTAATATCCAATTGTGTAGTCAACCACTTATTAACATCAATACTTAAAAAGCTCGACATATTTATTCGATTGTACTTGTCTTTATCAGTTATAAGAATACCATCTTCACCTGTATATCCTAAACTAAGGCGATATGTAGTTTTCTGACTTCCACCTGAAACTGAAAAACTATGATTCTGCATAAAGCCAAAACTATCCATCATATCATCAAACATGTCATTTTCTCTCATCAAAAACAAATTACCTTGTTCATCAAAAACATAACCATTAGGATACTTAGAAGGGTTCAACTGATAATCACGTATATATTCTTCCCATCGAGTGATGTTTTTTCCATCCACATAAGTATCATTAGGCCATCCCATTTCTTTATATGCTAAGACTGATTCCAATGGAGTAGCTTTTTGTGGAAGTTCCGAGGCCTGAGAGAAAGAAAAATTATTATTATAATTGAATTGTGGTGTCATATCTTTCTTACCCTGTTTTGTGGTAATCAAAACAACTCCAAAGGCCGCTCTCGCACCATATATTGCAGCAGAAGCTGCATCTTTTAATATGGAAACCGATTCTACATCCTGAGGATCTATCATATTAATATCCATTGGTACATTATTAACCAATACCAATGGAGCACCACCATTGATAGATGTTGTTCCACGAATGTTATATGAGAGAGCATCACCAGGAGCCCCTGAAGAAGACTCGATCTTTAAACCTGGAACTGCGCCCTGTAAAGCTGCTGCGACATTGGATATTGGACGATCTCCCAAAGTCTTTTCCATACTGACACTAGCAACCGCTCCAGTTAAATTAACTTTTTTCTGCGTACCATATCCAACTACAACAACTTCATCAAGCATCTCTGTATCTTCTTTCAAAACAATACTCATCGAAGATTTTCCATTTATAGCAACTTCTTGTGTTTGAAAACCAATATAAGAAACAGTTAATTTAGCATTTTCTGGCACTTCAAGCGTAAAGTTTCCATCAATATCCGTAATACAACCAATAGTAGTACCTGTCACCTTAACATTGGCGCCAATTATCGACTCTCCACTAGTAGATTTTACCGTACCCGATACACGCTTTGTCTTCGACGAAGAGGCCTGCTCCGCCTTATCACTAATAACGATGGATTTTGAGGATACAATGGTATACTTCAGATTACGTCCCTTCAAAGCTTCGTTGAGCACAACTGAGACACCGACCTGACGTTTCGAAATGGTAATGTCATTTTTGTCATCCACCAACGTATTCCGATAGGAGAAACGATAGGTAGTCTGTCCCTCAATACTCTTGAAAACTTGCTTCAAGGTAGCGTTCTTCAGCTCGACGGTTACTTTCTGCTCTTGAGCAAAGGCTGTCATAATGCCTATACAGAAGAAACAAACCGCCACGCAAAGCAATCTTTGTAACTTTGATTGATTGTTCATGTTTCTTTTTGAATTAGATTAATGATTCTTAAATATTAAAAGGTTAAACAAGCTTGTCTATAAGTAAAGACAAGACTAAAACGGATTCGTACCAAAGGAAACACATGTTAAAGAACATATAAAATAAAAAATCCTATTTCCGCACATAAAGCACTATGCCGAGAAATAGGATTTTACCCAATGTTGCCCTATCCAATCTTTAGTGTAAATCCACCAAGCTTATGGTTCCGTCCTTCAATGTGGCCTTCAGATGATACGAGTGTTCGATCACTTCCAATACTTCATTGATATTCGTACGACTCAGAACGCCTGTAAACAAATCGCCCTGATAGTCTATTTCTTCCGTCTCTATAGCAATAGACACATGATAAACCTCTTCTATTTCTTTCAACACTTCCGCAAACGGCACATTACGGAATACCAATTCCCCACGCCTCCAGGCAGAAGCATCTGTGGTATAACTACTTTCCTCAACTGTCACGGTTCCATGTATCTGATCAAGAATTGCTTTCTGATTAGGTGACAAGATAACACCCTGCCCGGTCTTCAAGGATTGGAAACGAACACTGCCTTCCTCCAGAGAAAGTTCTGCTGTGGCGTCGGCTGAACGGGCACGAAGATTAAAAGTGGTACCAAGTACAGATACTTTCAATCCTTTTGCAGTGATAGAGAAAGGACTGGAAGGATTCTTGGCTACACGAAAATAGCCTTCACCATCGAATGCCACCCGACGTTCGTCAGAATTGAAATTGGACAAATTATAAGAAAGGCGTGACTCGGCATTCAACGTTACTTGTGTACCATCCGGCAGAGAAATAGTTACCTGTTCTCCCTTACCTGTAGTAGCCACAAAATCTTTCTGAGAAAGAACGGTATTCTCCTGATACAAGTAAACGGTAGCAATCATAAAAAGAGGAAGAAGAACAGCTGCCGCGATCCGAAGCACCTTCCAATAGAGAGGTACAACTCGATGCGAAGGGAATAACCGTTGGTCGATCCGCATCTTCAGTTCATCCAAACGGTGAGCATCGCTCGAAGAAGCCTCAGCAGACTCCCAAGCTTCACGCAACGAATCTTCCAAACGGTCATCACTCATCGAGTTTACTTCCTCACGCAAACGTCTTAGTTCGTCAGGAGTCAAGTTGTCGTTTCTATATTTTTGTTGCAGTTTATCCATATTGTTCACAGTCCATTAGTAAAGACATTATTTTTGCTTCGACGTACCATGCTAAAGCCATCTATTCACAATATTTAATATCAAGCCTGCCACAGAAAGTACCAGAACCTTGGCAAGTAGTTCACGAAGAGTTTTCAATCCCACGGAAAGTTGATTCTTTACCGTCTGCTCACTCAACGAAAGACGTTCGGCTATCTCTTTATTGGATAGTTGAGAGAAACGCGAAAGAGTAATGACGCGTTGTTGGGTAGAAGGCAGCCGACGAATGGCATCCTTGACAATCTTTACATATTGTTCGTATTCTACCCGATCACAATCCTCGCCCGCAGACAACTCATTCTGGTAATCCACATAATCTTCGTAAACAGGAGAATTAAGGGTAGAACGATAGGCATTGATAACGCGATGTTTAGAAATGGTGAACAACAAAGAATGCAAGGTCTCTTCCTGACGAATGGTTTCACGACTGTTCCATAAAGCAACAAACACATCCTGCACAATCTCCTCTGCATCCTCGCGAGACTTGGTATAATGCACACAATAGGCCAGCAACCGACCGGCATAAAGCTTGTATATCCGGTCGAAAGCTTCCTTGGAGCCACGCTTCAGTTCCGCAATCAAGATATGTTCTCCCTGCAATGTCATTTCATATCAAAGGTATCAAGGCTTAATATCTGCATATACAACGGGCAAAAATAGATTATTTTCAATTAATCACACTCATCTTTCATTGATTATTTCAGTTGATTGCATGCCACATGTAACATTCCCTCAGGAAAACAACGCTTTACGAGGAGGAAAACACCGTTTTCCCTGGTGGAAAGCATTGCTTTCGTTCAGACGCCTAATTTACATAGTTTAATCGTCTGTTGCAAGCGAAAGGTCACGCAAACGAATAATATATTCATCATCCCGCTGAAAATTCGAAGATTATCGGTACATTTGTCACGCAAAAAAAGAAAGAACACTACTATGACCCACCGTCTGAACACCAACAAACAATTCATGATAGGCAACGGCATCCTGGCCTTTGCCGTCATCTTCGTGGTTGTCCTTTTCGTCTACATGAGCATGCGCCTGCAAAATGACGAAAACCGTCGCTATGCCGAACACTATACCGTCTCGCTGGTCAAGGGATTCGAAGGCGACTCCGTATCTATATACCTCAATGACAGCCTATTACTAAACAAAACCATCGACCGTTCGCCGTTCGACCTCGAAGTGCGACGCTTTGCAGAAGAAAGTGCCCTGATGATTGTAGACAATGCGACAGAAAAATTATCGCTCTTCGAACTGAGTGAAAAGGGAGGCACTTACCGTTTCGAAAAGGAAGGGGAAACAGTGAAACAACTGCCCCAAGAATAACATCTGTCTTCACAACGAGGCAGAAAACGCCTTCAGTTCCTGTCTCAGAGCCTCGCATCGACCTTCAGTCAGGCGGTCAAGCATTTCCCAAAACTCCGCACCATGGTTCATGATGCGCGTATGCGTCAGCTCGTGCAAAAGCACATAGTCAATAAGGTGTTGCGGCAGGAGCAACAAATAATAGGACAAGTTGATATCCCTGCGCGTAGAGCAACTACCCCAACGGCCGGAGCTGGAGTTAACCTTTACCTCGTGGAAAGGCAAGCCATGTTGCTTCGACAAGGCATACAGGCGAGGGGGCAACACTAGCTTGGCATTCTTCCGCAAGGCCTCACCTATCAACTTCTTCAGCCAGACTTGAAGTTGGGGATTAGAAAAATCAGTACCTATTGGACACAGAATCTGCATCATCCCCGGCTCCGAACGTGCCTGAAACTGACGGATATCCCGCTCTACCAAGGTCAGTTTAAAGTGCTCCGCTTCAATCCGATAGTTCAAGTCTATCAGCTTTTCGCTTCGTCGCGCCTGCGTTTCACGCAGACGGGGGCGCAAAGTTTCCAATCCTTTAGTCACATCACTCCACGTTGCTCCCAAAGGGACGGTCACAACAAAACCGCCCTCTACTGCCCGAAATATCAGCCGCCGCGCACGAGCATTAACTCGCACCACGATACTCCCCAGTTCGGCATCCGTAACCGATTGGCCCGTCATGCATCGTTGTTTGCCTTCCATCATCCTTACCTCCATTGAGTTTCGACTGCAAATGAACAAACTTCCGCACAAAACCACAAAACTTTTGTGCACAAAAGCGAACACACTGTCCGATTATGAACAATCCATATTTTCATTCGCCACTCATAATCAAACAATTACATTTTTGGTACGATTCTTGCACCTACGAAAACAGAAAATAAAAACAAAAAAGACGCCAGCCGTTGCAACGTTCGGCAGCCGGTTTTCGTCTAATAAATAAAGCAAGAAAATAACATTTAAATATCGACGAATATGAAAAAGTTTACAACACTTACCTCTATCTTCCTACTGACAACCGTTTTGAGCGCCTGCGCACAATCGTATAGTCACCATTTCAACTCAGGCAACAGTTGGCTGGGCGGCAAGGAAGTCAAAGCAAGCAAAAACTACGTGACCAAACAAATCAAGATTAGCGACTTTGACCAGATAGCCGTCAGTGGTAGTCTCGACGTCACCTATACACAGCAATCGGGCAAACCAAAAGTGGAAATCTATACATCGGACAACATTGTCGACCTGCTCGACATTTACGTCAAGAACGGCAAACTGAATCTGGGGTTCAAGAAGAACGTGAAGGTGTCCTACAACAAACTGGAGATCCGAGTAACATCAGAAGATCTGAATGCAGTCAACGTAGCAGGATCGGGCGACTTCAAATTCACCAACGGACTGAAAACCGACCAACTGAAGATGAATGTAGCAGGATCGGGCGACATTACAGCAAGCAACATACAATGTTCGCAAGGATTTACAGCCAACGTAGCAGGTTCGGGCGACATCGAATGCAAACAGCTTAAAGCAGCCGACATGGATATCTCTGTAGCAGGATCGGGTGATCTGAAGATTGAAAACGCTCTAGTTACGTCAGTCAATGCAAGCGTAGCAGGATCGGGCACTGTGAAAATCAGCGGCAGTGCCGACAAAGCCAATTATAGTGTGGCTGGATCAGGCGACCTCTATGCCAATGACTTCAAAGTGCAAAACATATCAGCCAGCGTAGCAGGATCGGGCGATATCAAATGCCATGCTGTAGAACATTTAAAAGCACGTGTCAGCGGAAGTGGAACCATTGGCTACAAAGGAAATCCGGAGTTAGACTATCCTGAGAAGAAAAAGGTATATAAATTATAACAACAACTAAACCGACAAATTCTCTCTGACCTCTGCCGACAGGCAGACAAAACTCTCTAACATGTGAAGGAAGGCGCACTTAAGATTGCCTTCCTTTACTTTTTTATACAAATTACCATAAAAATAAAGGGACGCTGCATCACGCGGCATCCCATTTATTTTTAGTTAGTTTTTATAAGATTTTGAGAGAATTGAAACTTCACAGCCTCAAGTCGTTTTAATAAAGCACACTAACTATTTTTTAAAGCAAATGAAAATGTATATTTAAAAACAATGAAAATTCATCTTTTGTCGGTCTCCTCCTTCTTGTCAACACGAGCCAAACTATCCATTAGCTCTTTTTCATGACTATCTGCCGGATTACCCGAAAGTGCTACTGAAGGTGTAGACATCTGCTTCCCAATCGTATCAAGAGAAACAACTCCTGCATTATTATCGAAAACAGAGTGTTGCATGACATTGCCCAATGAAAACATCAAAGCTATCACTGCAGCAGCCTTAAACAACGGCATGAAACGTGAGGATAACGTCATACGACGAGCTTTGACAACAGGCACTTCTACGTGCGCCAGCACCTTCTGGTCGAAATCCTCGCCCAAGCCGTCTTGTTGCAGGAACTCCTGATATACGAACAGATCCTTGTAACGGAGCAAGTGTGCCGGCACATCTTCGTTATTGAAAAACGAACGAAGCTGTGCTTCCTCTTCTTGGGAAGTATCGCACTGCCAATAACGTTCCAATAATTGTTCTATATAATTAGAGTCCATAATTATCTATATCTATAAATTTCTGTTTTACCTTTTGCCTAGCTCTGAACAAGTTTACTTTGACCTGCTCTTCCGTCAACCGTAAGGCAGCAGCTATCTCTTTATAACTCTTACCCTCCACATCACGCAATTGCATAATCAAGCGTTGCTTCTCAGGCAATTCACCGACCAATCTGTGCACGAGTTTCAACCGTTCCTTGTTCACCAATCGATCATATGGGCTTGATGCATCAGGCGTCTGTTCAGCTTCTATGGTCAGTTCCATCGTCTGCGAGTCTTTCTTCTCACTGCGGTCGATTGCCAAGTTGCGAGCCACTGTTAGACAATAAGCCTCTACTGATTCCAACTCATCCCATTCATCACGCTTATTCCAGACACGTATCATCGTCTCCTGCACAATATCCTCCGCCTCTGCTCTGTCGAAAGTTATCCGCAGAGCCAACCGAAAGAGTTTATCTTTCAGCGGAAGAATATCTTTGCGAAAATCGATTTTCTGCATCTTCTAATGAATTGACGGTTCAGCAGGATAAAAGTTACAGTAGATAGTTACTTTTTTTCAAATTATTTCCAGATACGGGTACCTCCCTGTTCGTTGATAGCTGATGCTAAGGTAATTACGACCTCGGACACACCTGCTTCCAAGGCCTCAAAAGAGTTCTCCAGTTTGGGAATCATGCCACCTTGTATCACACCGTCAGCTACCAATTGATGGAATTCAACCTGATTGATTGTAGGGATAACGCTGTCATCGTCGTTCTCATCGCGTAACACACCTTTTTTCTCGAAACAATAAACCAAAGTGACATCAAACAAGGCTGACAAAGCCTTGGCTGTTTCGCCCGCAATGGTATCAGCATTGGTATTGAGCATGTGGCCTTCTCCATCGTGGGTCAAGGGAGCCATAACAGGCACTACACCTTTGGCTATCAAATCGCCCAGCAGCATAGCATTGACTTGTTTTACATCGCCCACAAAACCATAGTCGATGTCTTTCACTGGGCGTTTTACAGAACGAATGACATCCATGTCGGCTCCTGTCAATCCCAAGGCATTGACACCACGTGCCTGCAAACCAGCCACAATGTTTTTGTTTACCAAACCACCATAGACCATCGTTACAACCTTCAGCGTCTCGGCATCAGTAATGCGGCGACCGTTCACCATGTGGCTCTCGATACCCAGTCGTTCAGCCAGTTTCGTGGCCGAGCGACCTCCACCGTGTACCAGCACTTTGTATCCTTCAATGGCTGCAAAGTCGTCCAACAATTTATGAAGGGTAGTTTCCTCCTCTACAATCTTGCCGCCTACTTTGATGAGTGTGAGTTTCTCTTTCATTATCTTAATATATATGTTATTTACCACAGAGGACACAGAGTAACACAGAACCTCATTCTCCTCTGTGTTACTCTGTGTCCTCTATGGTGATAAATTGTTATTCCAAATAAGTATATCCGTATAGACCCGAACGGTAATTAGCCAAGAATTCCTTACCTTCCTCAAGCGAAATGCGTCCTTCCTTGACGGACTGAGTTACCCATGTCTCAAGTTTACGCACCAACTTCTTAGGATTATACTGTACATAGTCAAGCACCTCGGCCACCGTCTCGCCGTCAATAAGTTGGTCGATGGAGTAGCCCTTGGAGTTGACAGAAACGTGCACAGCATTCGTATCACCGAAGAGGTTATGCATGTCGCCTAGAATCTCCTGATAAGCTCCCACGAGGAAGACGGCCACGTAGTAGTTTTCCTTGTCACGCAGGGAGTGCAAAGGCAAGGTCGTGGCATCAGGACGGGAAGTGACGAAGTTGGCAATCTTGCCATCGGAATCGCACGTCATGTCCTGAAGCGTAGCCTCGCGATCGGGTTTCTCGTCCAGGCGCTGGATGGGCATGATGGGGAACATCTGGTCGATGGCCCACGAGTCGGGTAGTGACTGGAAGAGTGAAAAGTTGCAGAAGTACTTATCTGCCAACAGCTTGTTCAACTTACGGAACTCCTCAGGACAGTGTTTCAGCCCACTGGCAATGGAGTTGATTTCACGGCAAATACTCCAATAGAGTTTTTCTATTTGGGCACGGGTATTCAGATCCACGATGCCGTGGCTGAAAAGGTCGAGCGCCTCCTCGCGTATCTGCTGGGCATCGTGCCAAGGCTCGAGCATACTGCGCTGGCTCAGGTTATCCCAGATGTCGTAGAGTTCCTTCACCAGCTCGTGTGCATCCTCACCTGGCTCCCAGTCGTCGTCCATCTGCGGCAGAGAAGCCGTTTCCAACACCTCGAAGATGAGGACAGAGTGATGGGCGGTCAGACTGCGACCTGTCTCGGTAATGATGTTAGGATGCTGGAAGCCGTGCTTGTCGGCCGCATCGACGAAGGTCGACACGACGTCGTTCACGTATTCCTGTATGGAGTAGTTCACAGAGCTTTCGCTGTTGCTGGAGCGGGTACCGTCGTAGTCCACCCCCATGCCGCCGCCAGTATCGACGAACTCGATGTTGAAGCCCATCTTATGGAGCTGCACATAGAACTGTGAAGCCTCGCGCAAGGCGTTCTTGATACGGCGTATCTTAGTAATCTGGCTGCCGATGTGGAAGTGAATCAGTTTCAGGCAGTCCTTCATATCCTTCTTCTCGAGGAAATCGAGGGCTTCGAGCAGTTCGCTGGATGTCAGGCCGAACTTGCTAGCGTCGCCGCCGCTCTCCTCCCACTTGCCACTGCCACTAGAAGCCAGTTTGATACGGATACCAATATTAGGACGCACCTTGAGTTGCTTGGCCATTTTAGCGATGAGGTTCAGTTCGTTCAGTTTCTCAACGACGAGGAAGATACGCTTACCCATCTTCTGGGCCAGCAGAGCCAGCTCGATGAAGCTCTCGTCCTTGTAGCCGTTGCACACCACGAGCGAGTCGGGGTCGGTATTGACGGCAATGACAGCATGCAATTCGGGCTTCGAGCCTGCCTCCAAACCGAGGTTGAACTTCTTACCGTGGTTGATCATCTCTTCCACAACGGGACGCATCTGGTTCACCTTGATGGGATAAATGATGAAGTTCTCACCCTTGTAACCATACTCTTCGGCTGCTTTCTGGAAACAACAAGACACCTTCTCAATGCGGTTGTCCAGTATGTCGGGAAAGCGCACCAGCATGGGAGCCGTCACATCGCGCAGCTGGAGCTCGTCGACCAGTTCTTTCAAATCGACCTCCACACCATCCTTACGAGGAGTTACTACAACATGACCTTTCTCGTTGATACCAAAGTAGGAAGTCCCCCAACCAGTAATGTTGTACAGCTCTTCCGAATCTTCAATACGCCATTTTCTCATTCTTCTGTAACTTAGCGGTTTTTTATTAGGTTTGATTATTTAGTGGACAAAAATACACATAAATCCTGTAACAGCATCTTTTACGGACGAAAATACATACGAAAGACAAACTTTTACAGCTCCAACAAACGACGCAAGCTGCTGACCGACTCTGCTATCTGATGACGGTCCTCCAGACGACTGCCGTCGAAACGATAACGGGCCTGCCCGTAGAAAGAGCGTCGACCGTCCAACGCACGCTCAATAAAGATGCGAAGTTCTTCATCCGTCTTGCCTTGCAAAATGGGACGTTGCTGAGTTGCTACACGCAAGCGACGAAAAAGCACCTCGACAGGGACATCAAGAAACACGGTCTGCCCCTGACGATTCATATACTCCATATTGTCGAAAAAACAAGGCGTGCCGCCCCCCGTAGAAATAACGACATCCTCAAACTCGCCTGCCTCGTGCAACATATTACGTTCCAGCTGGCGAAAGCCATCCTCACCTCGCTCATGGAAGAGATCGGAAATAGAACGATGGAAACGTTCCTCGATATACCAGTCGAGATCGATAAAGGTCAGTCCCAATTCGCGAGCAAAGGCCTTTCCAAGGGTTGTCTTTCCGGCACCCATGTAACCGGTCAAAAAGATGCGTATCATATCTATTACAGTAACAGCCTGTGGTTTGTGGACAAAGATAAGCAATTCTGCAATGCGCAGAGCCAGAAACAGAAAATATTTGTACCTTTGCCACATGAGCAAAAAACAAAAATACTACGTGGTATGGGCAGGCGTCATGCCCGGCATCTATGACAGCTGGACGGACTGCCAGTTGCAAACCAAAGGATATGACGGCGCCCAATTTAAATCGTTCGACACGCTAGAGGAAGCAGAGTACGCCTTCGCCTCATCACCCTATGCCTACATTGGACAAAAAACTTCGACAACAGAACGTCCTCAGAAGGCAGCCAGAGATGATAGTGAATTTTCACCTGAAGTCATAGAAAACAGCCTAGCCGTAGACGCAGCCTGCAGTGGCAACCCTGGTCAGATGGAGTATCGTGGCGTACACGTAGCCTCACGCCAACAAGTATTTCATTATGGTCCCGTCTACGGCACAAACAACATCGGCGAGTTCCTGGCCATCGTCCATGGATTGGCCCTGCTGAAGCAAAAAGGACTAAACATGCCTATCTATAGCGACAGCCGCAATGCAATCAGCTGGGTGAAACAAAAGAAATGCAAGACTAAGCTTACTCGCGAACCACGTACAGAAGCCCTGTTCCAACTTATAGAACGGGCAGAGAAATGGCTACACGAAAACTCCTACACCACTCCCATCCTAAAGTGGGAAACCGACCGTTGGGGCGAAGTACCAGCTGACTTTGGGAGGAAATAGTTCCATACTATTTATTCACTCTTTTCTCAACTTAGCGACTGCATATCGTTCAGTCGCTTGTAGTATCCGTTCAGAGCGAGCAGCTCCTCGTGGCGACCACGCTCCACAATCTCACCTTCGTAGAGGACACAAATCTCGTCAGCGTTGCGAATTGTAGAGAGACGGTGGGCTATAGCGATAGTGGTACGTGTCTTCATCAGACGTTCCAAAGCCTCCTGCACCAGACGTTCACTCTCTGTATCGAGAGCCGAGGTGGCTTCATCAAGGATGAGGATTGGCGGATTCTTTAAAATAGCGCGAGCAATACTGATGCGCTGGCGCTGCCCGCCAGATAGCTTACCACCACGGTCACCGATATTGGTATTGTAGCCATCGGGCGTCTCCATGATGAAGTCGTGAGCATTGGCTATCTTGGCCGCGGCAATGACCTGCTCCATCGTAGCCCCTTCTACTCCGAAAGCGATGTTATTGAAGAAAGTGTCGTTGAAGAGAATAGCCTCCTGATTGACATTGCCGATAAGAGCACGTAGATCACGGATACGCACATCCTTTATGTTGGTGCCGTCAATCAAAATCTCACCCTGCTGCACGTCGTGATAGCGCGGCAGAAGGTCGACCAACGTCGATTTACCCGAACCCGACTGCCCCACCAACGCAATAGTTCGTCCGCAAGGTACGGTCAGATTGACATGTTTCAGCACCTCGCGCCGTCCGTCGTAGCTGAAGCTGATGTCGCGGAACTCAATCTGATGCTCCAGCCCCTTCAATTGCTTCGGATGAGCAGGCTCCTTGATGGGATTTTCGGCCAGCAATATTTTGTCGATACGCTCCATCGAAGCGAGTCCCTTCGGAATGTTATAACCTGCCTTGGAGAATTCCTTCAACGGATTGATGACACTATAGAGAATAACAAGATAGAAGATGAACGACGGAGCATCGATAGCCGAACTGTTGTTCAAAATAAGTGTACCTCCAAACCACAAAACAATGACAATGAGGCACGTACCCAAAAATTCACTCATTGGATGGGCCAAAGCCTGACGCGTGGCCACCCGATTGATTGCATCTCGATAGTCATTGCTGCACTTATCGAAACGTTCTTCCATCTTCTTCTCGGCAATGAAAGCCTTGATGATGCGCAAGCCACCCAAGGTTTCCTCCAGCTGGGACATCGTATCGCTCCACTTGCTCTGTGCCTCGAGCGACTTCCGCTTCAGTTTCTTACCTACAGTACCCATCACCCAACCCATGGCCGGCACAACAAGCAGTGTGAACACGGTCAGTTGCCAGCTGACGGCAATCATCGTGGCGAAATAAACGATAATCAGAATGGGATTCTTGATGAGCATATCCAGCGAACTGGTGACGGACGTCTCCACCTCGGTCACGTCACCACTCATGCGGGCGATAATGTCTCCCTTACGTTCTTCAGAAAAGAAAGCTAGCGGCAAACGCAACACCTTATTGTAGACCTGCCTACGGATATCGCGCACCACGCCCGTACGGAGCGGTATCATCACGGCCGAAGAGGCAAAATAGGCCAAGGTTTTCAGCAGCGTCATCACGGCCAGGAACACACCCAAAATGAGCAACGTCAGCGAAGCCCCCTGATCGGCAATCAACTGAGACACGCCATAATAGAAGTTATTTACTGCCACGTCTTTCAGCCCCATGCCGGTCGTATCCCAAGGAATAAACTCATAGACCTTCGTGTCCATCTTGAAGAGAATCTGCAAGATGGGAATAATCAGCGTAAAAGAGAATATATTAAGGAAAGCCGACAGCAGGTTGAGAAACAGCGCCCAAACAAGGTATTTCTTGTAGGGCGGCACGAAACGTCGCAGCAGTTGGAGGAATTCTTTCATTATCGTCACATTTAATATATAGGTGGACAAAGGTAGTGAAAAAAACGTTACCTTTGCCAACCTAAAACAAAGAATACACATGAAAGTAATTGTTGACGATAAAATACCCTTCATCAAAGAGGCTTTGAACACCTTGGCCGATGAAGTGGTCTATGTCCCCGGCAAGGACTTCACCCCTGAACTTGTCAGGGATGCCGATGCCTTGATCATCCGTACCCGCACCCGTTGCGACCGCCGACTGTTGGAAGGCAGTCGCGTGCGTTTCATCGCCACCGCTACCATCGGCTTCGACCACATTGACACGGCTTATTGCCAGGAGGCAGGCATTACGTGGCAGAATGCTCCTGGCTGTAATTCAGCCTCCGTGGCCCAATACATGCACTCCTCCCTCCTGCTCCTCCAACGCCAGAAGGGCTTCCGACTAGAGGGCAAGACGCTGGGTGTCATCGGCGTGGGCAACGTGGGTACAAAGGTAGCGCAAGTAGGCCGCGAGCTGGGCATGCACGTCCTCTTGAACGACCCTCCACGTCAGGAGAAGGAAGGAGGAAACCTCTTCTCCCCGCTGGAGCAACTGATGGAGGAATGTGACGTACTGACCTTCCACGTCCCTCTCATCCGCGAAGGAGCTCACAAGACTTTCCACCTGGCCGATGCAGACTTCTTCAGCCGCCTGAAGCGCCGCCCCATCATCGCCAACACCTCACGAGGCGAAGTCATCGAGACACAAGCCCTGCTCCATGCTCTGCAGACAGGACAAGTAAGCGACGCCATCATCGATGTTTGGGAAAACGAACCTAACATCAACCTCGACCTACTCGACCACGTCTTCATCGGCACACCCCACATCGCAGGTTACTCGGCCGACGGCAAGGCCACGGGCACGCGCATGGCCCTCGAAGCCGTGGCGCGCCACTTCGGCCTGCCCGGCGGCTTCGACATACGTCCGCCCCGCCTGCCAGAGGGCCTCCGTCCCGCTGCCGACCCGCTCGACCGCAAGCTGCAGCTCTACAACCCCCTGGACGACACCCGCCGCCTCAAAGCCGCGCCCGAGAGCTTCGAGCAGCTGCGTGGCAACTACCCCCTGCGCCGCGAGCGCTGGGACTGACCGCCCCCGCCTGCGCCCGCCCATGCGGAAGAGGGCCGTCGGACGAACTCCGACGGCCCTCTTTCCGTATGCGTCCCGGCACTTTGCCGGTGCAGGGGCTTTATTTGATAAACTTCACGACGCGGGCTTCGCTGCCCTGGCGCAGATAGAGCACGTAGGTGCC
>ENA-OOXJ01000893-OOXJ01000893.1-human-gut-metagenome-genome-assembly--contig:-NODE-893-length-22056-cov-19.268306_pt1 | contig 22056 bp, 19 predicted proteins | sample MGYA00241587_ERZ501343 | MGnify/ENA primary metagenome ERZ501343 (study PRJEB25962, sample SAMEA2042918) | human gut metagenome | biome: human gut; feature: human-associated habitat; material: faeces... | reverse complement strand
TATTTTAAATTGTTAAACTTTATTTAAACAGTCCGGAGTTTACCGGACATGTATGGAATACTATATTAAAGAAGATAACGAGTATATTGAGGAAATCATGAAACTATGCGAAATATTGGCCATTTCTCCTCTCCCTGAAAATAGTAGTGTGCATGAAAAGCAAGAAGGTAATGATATGAGGACGCGGGCTAATGATGTGCTGACAAGAGCAATCAATTCGTATCAAGGCAGAGCGGCCAAAATATTGGTGCACATATGCGCAATCCCCTCTCGAAGGCCAGCAGTTTACGACTTTTTCAAAAGTAATAATTCTTTATTGCATGAATGCGTAAAAACAATACCTCTGCTCTATCTTAATGTGAAAGATTATTATGATGAAGAACTATATTTGCCGATGCTACAAGCACTTCTGTCGGATATGGGGCCAGTAGCCTTGTATATTCAAGCAAGTGCAATTCAATGGTGTTTCTACCATAGAAATGACGTTGTTGCCAATTATATTGACCGAATTGAGCGTGATTCTTCAAGTCATGAAATTCTTGCTCAAATCTACTTTTACGGCATTAGGGGAACGACAAATCCGGATCAGTGTGAAAGACGGCTAGAAAGGGTACTTTCTTTAAATAATGAGGAGGTTGTGGAGAAGATTGTTGAAATAGCAATGAAATCGTATAATATAGCGGAATACAGAGACGTGTGTATTAAATATCTTGAGCGCTATGCGTCAGACAATAGAGAAAAAGTTGAAAGAGCATATAGTTTGTATTGCAATTCTCTTCCGGTTGAGGCTTTTGGTTGGTATTGTAGAATCGTAAAAATGTGTGGGGAAAGGGAGCATATGGTATTATATAATCAAATTAAATATGTGAAGAAGTGTATCTCTACTTATCCTATTCTATGTTATAGATTCTTACAATCTCAACAATCAGAGAATATGTTATCGTTTGATAACGAAGTAGCTAAAGTCTTGTTTGAAATATATAGAAAATTGAGTTATGATGAGGACACAGATGCCATGAATGAACTGCTAGATATCTTTGATGAGTATTTTTACCGTGACAATAGAGTCATGAAGTATGCAGCTTTATTATTGTCATAATCTTAAGATTTCTATAAATACAATAGATACCAAAAGCACAGTACCAGGTCATTTAATTTTAACCCAAGGATAATGATTATTTTCAATAGGGATGAGTATAACCGCACCCCGGATAATTCGAGCACCCATAAAACTTCCCGTACGGTCCTTCGCGTAAGACGAGGCGGCCGCCGCACCAGGGGCAGTAACCGGAAGCGACAGCGTTGTCCCGACGGCGTTTGGTGAGTTTGGTGCTGCGGATGTGTTTTCTTTTGTTTTTCCAGGAGTAGGTGTTGGCGGTGAGCAGGTGGCGGTAGATGTCATGGACTTCTGAGTCGGAGATTACGGGAGTGCGGTGGCGGCGGATAAGGTGACGGAGGAGGTTCCAGTGGATGAGGTATTCTTCGGTGGTTATGCTGAGTTTGGTGTGGGTGGGAAAGACGACAATTGGGATTATGGGCGGGAGGTTGTGCTGGCCTTGGAGGCAGTGTCGGATGGCTTTGACGTGGCCGTGGTTCTGATGTATGGGATTGAGTAGGTGGTATTTGTGACCGTAGACGTTTTTGGTCCAGTATTCGCTGTGTTCATTGCCGTAGATGAGGCCGGTGTAGGTTTTGGTCTCGATGACGAAGATGGCGTAGGGGGAAATGACTACGTGGTCGATTTCGGAGGTGTGTCCCCGGTAACTGAGGAGCAGGTTGTTGATGACTTTGTATTTGCTGTTGGGCAGGCGGCGAAGGATGGAGGCGACATGTTTCTCGCCACGGCGGCCTTTTGGGATCAGTTGGCGGCAGAGCGGCAGTAGGATTGCGACTACGATGACGATGATGCAAACGTATTCAGCAGTGCCATTTATGTTCATATTTGGCTATAAGTCGTTGATGGCGTGATCCCTTATGATATCAGAATTTATTTTGTCGTAATATTGAATTGCGACAAAATAGCGTTCTACGAAAAGAAGTGTGTAATGCTCAATACTTAGTGCTATTACCCCTTCATCAGTACTGAAAATTGAGTGATAATCGTAATTGTCGGTTTTGATTTCAAATAATATGTCGGAATTGGATGTGGCGTTCTCATTGGGGATATCTTCAACATCCTCGGAAGGAGCACCGTATTTTTCTGTCAGCATTTCTTTTAACGAGGTATAATCTTGCAATAATGTTGACCAGGAATCCCTTTCAGGAAAAGAAACAGAAACGTGATTCACTAAATCGATATTGTCAAGAGTAGATACATATACTCTACAGTCTTTATATCCGGCAAAATCTCCAATTAGGAACATCTCATCTTTTTCCGAATCTTCATTTAGTTCGAAACCGATCGCTATTAATGCATCTGAAAACTTTTCAAGTGTTCCGTCAATAGGAACCCCTTTGAACTTCAAATGCTCCGTCTGTGCCAGCAGAGCAGATGAAATGATTGTGCATATAATTAATGTGATAATCTTTTTCATAATTATGAAACTCAATGTACTGCAAATCTACTAATTAATTCCGAATATCCGCCTTCATGCGAAAGTCTTGTCCTCAGCACCCGGATCCATCAACCCCGCAGGAGGCGCCTTCGGAGATGGGGCGGGAGCGGAGCCCGGCTTCTTCCGGGACGAGGGTGACGGTGCCGTCCTCGAGGAGGAAGCAGGGGATGCCGGCTGCACCGGAGCGTCTGGCTCCGTCGAATGCCGGGCTGCTGTCCCTGAGCCGCAGGAACTCCTTGAGGTTCTTGACGTGGGCGCCGATGTTGATGACCTGGTAGCGGTCATTTCCCTTGATCTGCTCCTCGACGTATGTGCAGTCGGGGCATGTGGGTATTCCGTAGATTTTTATCATGTGCGTGCTGTGTTGAATTCAATGAACAAAGTTAGTGTTTTTGAGTGCAGGATGACTATATTTATGATACTTTTGTCGTTGTTCCTGATATGGTCTGCGGGAGCGCTGGAGGATGCTCTTGGTGATGTCACTGTACGGTCTCAGATGACAGTCATAAAACTTTGTAAAAAATTTGCATATAACCTAATTTTTCTATATGTTTGTGCAGATTTAGATTGGTTTGGAGTATGGATTTCAACATCGTTGACATAGAGGAATTTTCAGGAGAGATGGCAAAGATTTATTCGATTATACTGGAAGATGATGAAGAAACGCTGCTGGATAAGTTTTTTGAGGAGAACAGAGGGTATGAGAAAGAATTGAGAAATATAGCTGCAAAGCTTGATACAATGGGGCATTATACAGGTTGTCGGATACATTTTTTCAAAGATAAGGAAGGAGCTCCTGGGGATGGTATGGCAGTGTTGAAGTCGGGGCGATTGAGATTGTATTGCTTGAGGTTTGACAATACATGCATATTTGTTGGTTCTGGAGGATATAAGCCGCCTGGTGTTGCAGCTTATCAAGATGATTTTCTGCTGAATTCGAAAGCACAGCAAATGAGGAAGATTGCGGCCTCTATCAATAAGGCGATAAAGGAAAAGGATTTGATTATAAATGATGATGGAACAATAAAAACAACTGATTTTTTGGATTTAAAGATATGAATAATAGGAGAAAACAATCGGATACACTTGCCCGTATCCTTGCCGATACGGAAGAACGTGATTTCTGCAGGATGCGAAATCGGATGCTGGTTGCAGCCAAAATTGCCGATGCCTTGAAAGTTAGACACATCACGCAGAAAAGATTTGCGGAGATGATAGGCAGGAGTGAACCTGAGATTTCAGAATGGCTGTCCGGTGACAGGAATTTTACTATCGACACTCTTTCCGATGTCAGTATGTGTTTGGGTATAAGACTGCTTGATGTGTCATATTCAAAAGCCGTCAGGATACCTGATGCCTTTGCCGAAGTAAAAGTAACAAAGCGCAATAAGCTTGTTTCATTCCAGGGAAAGAATAAGGGCGTCTTGGTTCAGGCTTCGGGTAAATGGATAGTAGAGACTGATGGACAAGGTGTATTATTGGCATATTAACGGTTGATATATGAACGTAAAATATAAACTGGAATCAATCGTCGAGACGGAATTCAGGATGGACTATGATTTTGATTATCCATCTATGGATTATGAAAAGGCTCGTGTTCTGGTAGGACATGAAATTAAGCCTAAGATGGATAAGGATTTGGTAGTAATCACTGCGCGTGCGTCTATAGTCTATGGTGAAGAAGAGAGGACTTTAGCATCCAATTCCATAATGATGACCTTCGGCCTGTCTCCCATAAAGGAGATTATAACCCTTAACGAAGATGGAACATTCGTAACACGCAGCAATCTTGTTGTTGAGACTTTTTTAGTTGCGGCTATCGGTGGACTTCGAGGCGTTATGATGAAGAATCTGAAAGGGACGCCTCTTGACACGTATTTTATTCCGCTTATTCCTATTGAGCAATTTAGAATTAGACGAACAAACTAAAGTAAACGAATAATATGAACAGGCAGAATTATTCAATCAAAGAATTTTTGTCCTTCCTACTGACTTTAATTCAAAGAGATGATGGACAAAAAACGAAACAGGCTCTGGAGACAGAGGCAACAGATGCGGGTGTTCAAGGCCCGTATGATGTATTTTTCTGCTTGTGGACACAGTATTAGGAATGATGACGGCAGCTGGAACGAGCATCCTCATTGGTTCGAAATAGCCCGTGTGAGATGGGCGCAGGCATACAGGACTACGGGTACACCATGCAGTTGTTGGATTTGTAGGGGAGAAAAGTATAACCGCAGGGAATACAAGAAAGAAAGTCGAAGGATAATCAGGGAGGAATTGGTGGAATGATGTATATTTGTGCCATTTATAGAAACGACCATGAACTCAACCGCCAAAGACGCTCTCACCGGTAACCTCGCCTGTCTTGCAGCCTACCTGATTTTCGGGTTCAATATCGTGTGCTGCAAGAACATAGCCAATGACGGCCATGTGCCTCCGATGTCGCGGTTCCTGATGCGGTCTGCGGGGGCATTGTCAATTTTCCCCCGCATGCGCATCATCATGCGAAAGCTCTGCTTCATAGTGAGATCTGCCAAATACCTTACCGTGATGCTGCTGACAGCACTGTGGACCATGTCTGAACCGGCCGCGGCTTCCGCTCCTGACCGCATGGAGATATGGTTTGACCGGCCGGCCGCCCTGAAAGGGGCGCGGATATGGTCGGAGCCGCAGTCCGGGATGATGAACCCGGATCCGGAGTGGGAGTCCTCCACGCTGCCGATAGGAAATGGCTTTTTCGGGGCAAATATCGGCGGTGGGGTGGCTCTCGAGCGCATTACCCTCAATGAGAAATCGCTGTGGCGGGGCGGTCCGGGAGTTCCGGGCGGTGCTTCGTACTACTGGGACGTGAACCGGCAGTCTGCGGATGCTTTCCGCCGCATACGCAAGGCATTCGCCGAGGGTGACCTGACCGTGGCTGACTCTCTTACACGCCACTGTCTCAGGGGCACAGCCTCATACGAGACCGGGGAAGAGACTCCTTTCCGTTTCGGCTCGTTTACGACAATGGGGGAGCTGACGGTAGAGACGGATGCCGGCTCAGGAGATGTGTCGGATTATCGGAGAAGCCTTTCGTTAGACGACGCGGTGGTATCGGTCCATTTCAAGAGCGGAGGCGTGCGGTACGGCAGGGAGTATTTCATCTCCTATCCCGACCGGGTGATGGTGATGAGGTTCCGCTCCGATACACTTCAGCGGCTGAAATTGGCCTACACTCCGAATCCTGAGGCGGATGTCAGCATCAATGAGGCTGACGGCTCTTCCGTCCTGTACCGCGGAAGGCTGAGGAGCAATGGGATGAGGTTCGCAGTCCGTATTACGGCTCTGACCGTGGGCGGCCGGGCGACCGCTGCAGATGACGGCAGCATCAGCGTGTCGGAAAGCGGGGATGTGGTGTTCGTCATAGCGGCGGCTACGGATTACAGGATGAATTTTGATCCGGATTTCACGGACTCGGTAGCATACGTGGGGGAGGATCCGGCCACGGCGACCGGAAGGATGACGGCCTCTGCGGTGAAAAGGGACTATGACTCTCTGTTGTCGCGGCATAAGGAGGACTACCGCTCCCTTTTCGGGAGGGTGAGGCTCAGTCTCGGGCCGGAGCCGGAGGAGGCTGGCGGAGATCCGGCGTCAATGCCGCTTCCCGAGCGCTTGGAACGCTACCGGAGGGGATGTCCCGACCCGGGATTGGAGGAGCTCTATTTCCAGTACGGACGCTACCTGCTCATAGCCTCGTCCCGCCCCGGGGCCATGCCGGCCAACCTGCAGGGGCTTTGGCACAACGGTGTGGACGGTCCCTGGCATGTAGATTACCACAACAACATCAATATCCAGATGAACTACTGGCCGGCCCTTGTCACCGGATTGGAGGAGTGCTGCCGGCCGCTGACGGACTATATCCGCACCCTCGAGAAACCGGGAGAGCGGGTCGCCTCGGATTTTTTCGGAGCCGACGGATGGACTGCCTCCATCTCGGGCAATATTTTCGGATTTGCCTCTCCTCTGAGCAGCACCGACATGAGCTGGAACCTCATCCCTGTAGCCGGCCCCTGGCTCGCTACGCATCTGTGGGAGTATTACCAGTTCACTCAGGACCGGAAATGGCTGAAGGAGACGGGCTATCCTCTTATCAAAGGCAGCGCTGAGTTCCTTGAGGACTATCTTTGGAAATCCCCGGACGGGACATATACGGCCTGTCCCTCCACCTCGCCTGAGCACGGGCCGGTGGACGTGGGCGTCACATTTGCACATGCCGTTGCCCGCGAGCTGCTGGAGGCCGCCGTTTCAGCCTCCGCCGAATTGGACCGCGATGCCGGCGAAAGGGAGCGCTGGACCGGCATTTTGGACAGTATCGCCCCGTACCGCATCGGAAGATACGGGCAGCTCATGGAATGGAGCAGGGACATCGATGACCCCGGGGACCGTCACCGCCATGTCAATCACCTGTTCGGCCTGCATCCCGGACATACCGTCTCGCCCGTGACGACTCCCGCGCTGGCGGAGGCTTGCCGGGTGACCCTCGAGCACCGCGGGGACCTCGCTACGGGCTGGAGCATGGCCTGGAAGCTGAACCAATGGGCGAGGCTGCACGACGGAGACCGGGCCTACAGGCTCCTGAGGAACCTTCTGAGCGAGGGGACGACGGACAATCTCTGGTGCATTCACCCTCCATTCCAGATTGACGGCAATTTCGGAGGCTGCGCCGGCATCGCCGAGATGCTGCTGCAGAGCCAGATGGGCTTCATTCACCTGCTGCCGGCCCTGCCTGAGGTCTGGAGCTCCGGAGCGGTGGAAGGACTCAGGGCAAGGGGTGGCTTCATCCTGTCTTTCAGGTGGAAGGACGGCGCCATTACAGAGTGCTGCGTATATTCTGCCTCGGGAAAGCCCTGCCGGATATTGTACCGGGGTCAATATCTCGACCTTCCGGCCGAAAAGGGGAGGACCTTCCGGCTCATTCCGTCCGATGACGGTATTTCATTGAAAATAAGTAACAAATGACGATATGAAAGAATTTGCCACTATCCTGCTCGGCGCCATGCTGCTGTCCGCATGCGCCACTCCCGCGACCCGGGAGGAGGGTGACAGCATTCCCTACAGCAACACTATCCTGATAGATTCGTCCGACAGTCAGGAGGACATCATCGCGAAGGCGGCGCATGTGGTGCCTTCACCCAATCAGCTCGCGGCGCTGCGCAACGAGTTCATCGCATTCGTGCATTTCGGCCCGAACACGTTCACGGGCAGGGAGTGGGGAAGCGGCATGGAATCTCCGTCGGTATTTGCTCTCGAGGAACTGGATACAGACCAGTGGTGCAGGGCAATGAAGGCGGCGGGGATGAAGATGGTGCTGCTGACCGTGAAGCATCATGACGGTTTCGTGCTGTGGCAGAGCCGCTACACCGACCACGGCATCATGTCGACCGGATTCAGGGACGGGAAGGGCGATATATTGGCAGACCTGTCGGCCTCGTGCCGGAAGTACGGGCTGAAGCTCGGCATATACCTCTCGCCGGCGGATCTCTTCCAGATCGAGAGTCCCGACGGTCTCTACGGCAACCTGAGCGGATACAGTCTCAGGACCATTCCCCGCGAGGTGCCCGGCCGGCCGTTCAAGGACACCCGGAAGTTTGAGTTCTACGTGGACGACTACAACGAGTACTTCCTCAATCAGCTGTTCGAGCTGCTGACCGAGTACGGCCCAGTACACGAAGTCTGGTTCGACGGAGCCCATCCCAAGCGCAAGGGCGGGCAGAAGTACAACTACAAGGCATGGAAGGAGCTGATACACACCCTCGCCCCTGAAGCCGTAATCTTCGGCCGGGAGGATGTACGCTGGTGCGGCAACGAGGCAGGAGCCACCCGCCCCACCGAGTGGAACGTCATCCCTTATCCCGATGACCCTGACACTACGACCGTCTTCCCCGACCGTACGGCGCCTGACCTCGGGAGCCGCGAAAAGCTCTACGCGGGCCGCTATCTGCATTACCAGCAGGCCGAGACCAATACCTCCATCCGCGAGGGCTGGTTCTGGAGGGATGACACCCGGCAGGGAGTGCGGAGCGCGGACGACGTGTTTGACATCTACGAGCGCTCGGTAGGAGGCAATTCCACATTTCTGCTGAATATTCCGCCCAACACCTCCGGCCGTTTCTCCGACCGCGATGTGGCGGTGCTCGAGGAGGTGGGCCGCAGGATAGAGGCCACCTACGGGCCGGGAACGGACCTGCTGGCCAAGGCAAAGGGGCCCAAGGCCGTTTTAGACGATGATCCTGATACATTCTATACAATGGAAGGACCCGGCAGTGAGTTTGTAGTGACAATGAAAAAGCCTGTGACCATCAACAGGATAATGATTCAGGAAGCAGTCGCCGAGCGAGGCGAGAGGGTAGAGGCCCACGCAGTGGACGCCTGGATCGACGGTCAGTGGCAGGAGATAGCCTCGGCCACCAACATCGGCTACAAGCGCATCCTCCGTTTCGGGGATGTCACCACGGACCGGCTCCGCTTCAGGCTCCTCGGCTCGCGGCTTTCCCCGGCTATCAGCAGTTTCTCTGCGCATTACTACCGGGCAGGAGCGCCGCAGCTGACCATCTCCCAGGCTGCGGACGGAACGGTGACCATCGCACCGCGCCGCCAGGAGTTCAACTGGAAAAGTCATGGAGAGAATGCCTCTGCCAATCTCTCCGCAGGCTGCAGGATATACTACACCGTAGACGGATCGGAGCCCACGGAGGCTTCTGCCGAATACACAGCTCCGCTGCAGCTGCAGCCGTGTGAGGTCAAGGCCATTGCCGTCCTGCACGGTGATGCGGGTGCCGTGGCCTCCGAAAGGACAGGCTACGCCAAGGCCGGATGGAGCCTTCTGGGGTGCAGCAGCCAGATGGACAGCTATCCCGCATCCGCGGCCTTCGATGCAGACCCGGATACCTTCTGGTGTACAGAGAAGGGGGCAATGCCGCAGTATATCGCATTGGACCTAGGAGCTGTCGTGGAGCTGCGCGGATTTGCCTATACGCCCCAGAGGGTCAGCCCCGAAGGCATGATGGCGGCAGGCAGGATCATGGTGAGCTCCGACGGCAGGTCCTGGAAAGGGGCCGCTGCCTTCGAATTCGGAAATTTAGTCAACGACCCTTCGAAGCGCTACTGCTATTTCGATGCTCCGGTAACCGCCCGCTACGTCAGGATAGAGGCAACAGCCACGGAGGGCGGCAGCAGGAGGGTTGCGGCGGCGGAGCTGGATATTTTCTAAGTATGGAAAACGAATGTGTTATCAGGCTTTACAGCAGCTACAGCGACAGAGGCTCGGTCGGCAGTACTCTCAAGAGGGAGGTGCCGGTTGACGCATCGGCGATTGTTCCCGGAAGGGCTCTGCCGGGCTGGCCTTTCAGCGCGGAGCCGCCGGTGGTGGATTACTATGACGGCGAATACATGGAACTTAGCTTCGAGGGCAAGCAGTTGAAGGTCAGGGTAGGAGGGGAAATGCTTGAACTGTTCAGCGCTGAGGTGCCCGAGAATATCCACGTCCGTGAGTCGGTGGTCGGATATCTCTCGATAGAGGCGGTGCGGCCCTGCGTGTCCCGGGATTTCCCCGGGATGTTCCGGCGCGGGTCCTTCAACGCTCTGGTACAGACATTCCTGTCGGACAAGGCGTTTGCGGATGACCCGACAGCAGTCAAGCGCTTTATGTGGACTTTTCTGGCAGGTGAGAACTTGTTTTTCCTCCATGACAGCACTTTGGCGAAACTGCGCCGGTCCGCGGATACTGGCAACAGGTATGCGCTTTACGGTCTGGGCCGCTACCATTATTACGTGCGTCCTGATGAGACGTCCGACAGCATCGCAGAGCGTTGTTTCAGAAAGGCTTATAAGAAAGGATACCCTGAGGGGGCGGCGGGCCTGGCCCTGATGTACCGTTGCGGGGACATAGGACTGGTGGACAGGCTGCGGGCGAAGATCTTGTTGGCCGAGGCGATGGAACAGGGGTGCGACCTGGCCGCATTTGCCTACATTAGGGACTTGATATTCGGAAGGTCAGGGTTGAAATCCGATCCTGCGAAAGCGATAGAACTCCTCAATGAGCTGATACGCGACCAAGGGGACAATCCGATGTGGAGGTATATGCGCGGATGGGCCGTTCAGGTAACCGGCAGTTTCCCGGATGCGAAGGATGACTATGAGGCGGCGGCCCATGGAGGGATTATCGCTGCATGGGCTGACCTGGCATGTGCTCTGTCGTTCAATGAAAAAGACGAACTGGCCGACCCGGAAGCATTTTCAGCGGCGCTGGCCGTAGGGGCGGAGCACCGGGACTGCTACTGCGTCTATCTGCAGGCATTGTGCCAGGTGGAGGATTTCGACAATATGCAGCGTTACAGTCAGTTGTGCGCACGGGACAGGTACATCTCCCTGCTGGAGCAGGCCTACGGCATGGGGTCGAAGGAAGCTGCGGTGAGCCTTGGAAACACCTATCACTATGGTTTGTACAATACTGTCGAGGACTACGGCGAGGCCTATAAATGGTATGCCCGCGCCTCAATCCTCGGCAGCGGTGACGCATACGGGCAGCTGTACCTCATGTCGCTCAACGGGGATATCGAGGAAGAGGGGGATGCGCAGTATTTTAGGGACATCTGCGCTCTAAAAGGAGCCCGCTACGGTTCGGAAGCAATGCTCTCTGAGGCAGTTGGGGCATATAGGCAGGGCCGTCTGACCGCATTTGCTTCAGAGATAGAGCAATACTATCTGCCGCTGTCCGACGGGCAGGGGACGCAGGAAGAACCGGATGAGACGGATATACCGTATGATGAGGAATATCCCGATGATGACGGACGCTACGATGCTTATGTCTAACCGATTAACACTACACAGGCTATGAAAATATACCCTTCGCAGATTCGCCGGTCCGTAAGACTGCTCAAACGGATGCGCAGCAATTCCCGGAAAATGATGATGTGGAAAAATTATCCACTTGCAAATGAAGTCGTTTCGATGCTGGACGCGCTTCCGGAACGGAGCGGCCGGCATTCGCCCTACGACAAGATATTTCTCATGAAGATCCTTCTGGACAACATCTCTAAGAGCGACACTCCGCGCTTCGCGATCAGCGTCCTCGAGCGGCAGGCCGCACTTTTCAAGTCAGTGACGGAGGAGGATCTCAAAGAATATGACGATCCGCTGACTGTCGGAGAGGTAGAGGCCGAGCTGGGAAAATGGCGGGAATACATCGACTTTGACGGGGTGACTGAGGAAGAGTGGTGCAGTAAATATCACCGGTATCTGCGTTTTGACCCTATCGAACGCACTCCGCTGTGGGAGGAAATCTACTATGAAGTGGAGAAAGAGACGGACGAGGGCATAGGCAGGAATGCCCCAAGGGGCATGGGCTTCTGCTTCTTGTACTGGAGATCAAAGGCCGCAGTGCTTGCCCGCAGAGGCATCTTCTGGAGAAGCCCTCATGAGATGAATCCGCGCGTGATGTTCGACTGAATGTTGTCCCGCACAGAAATTTAAAAAATATCAAAATTTTAAAAAGCTGTAAACTTCGACATCTTTTTTTAGGATTCAGATTTCAGCCGGATAATTCCTCACCTTCGCATTCAAATGAAATCGCGCGCAATCGCATAATTTTAGAAGCTATGAGTAGAGGACACTTTGATTATCAGCAATGGCGGATACGCAAGACCGCCGGAATCATCGAGCGTGACATTGCAAGGGCATTGAGGCCAAAGCCGGAGATGGTTCATGAGGACTACTGGATAATTAACAAAATGGATTATCCTCATTCGATTCACAGCGTCGCAAAGCACAGGAGATTTTCGAGCCGTGAGGAAGCGGAGGCTTACCTTTTGCGTCGTTTTAAGAATGTGGTTAAGGCAGAGCCGCAATACATCGGCGGACGTTTTTTCCAAGATGAGACTGAAACCGTATTTCAGTCTACTAAATCCTATATGAGAGGAGTTCCCAGAGGTGAGAGGGTTCCGGTGCTGTACGCTATCCACCATTGCGTCTTTGACCACTATCCGTACGATGCGGATGTGCTGGAACTCAACGACAGTACCATCAGGACGATGAAGGAGGCCTACAGGCAGATCCGTATTGCGGAAATATATGCCGGGCACGTGGAATGGGTGATGAGCGGCGATGACGGAGAGGACACTGTGAGGGAACGTCTGAAAGAAGATCTGGTCGCCTTCGAAAAAGAGTACGCTTCCAAAGACTGGACGGATTTCCATAATGATTTCGATGAGTACGATGAGTGGTTCGAGGAAGAAATATCCTGCAGGCACAGTCTGTGGATGTAAATCTCAGAAAAGAGGCAAGCAGATCGCATCCAAGCGTTTCCGCAGGCGTGTCAGGATACTGATGCGTCTGCGGAAATATGAGCGGCTGCCCTATCGTTCTACGGAATTGACTTCGCCGTGGGACCTGGGCGGGGACGGCAAATGCTTTTACGGTTACCATCCGGATAAGGAATGGTATGCGAAGATTATGCGTAAATGACTTTAAGGGAAGATGAACTATAGAATATAATTGCTATTTTTGTATGGATTAAAAGCGTATCAGAAAACACATATTCCGGCAATATGCCTACATATAACTCAATAAAAGAACTGACCAGGGGGCTTCAACAGGGTGCCAGGCTTCTCAACGACATGTTCATCAAAAGAAAGACCGTGTCGATAAAGTATGACGATGCTGTCGAGACCCTTGACGGAGATGAGAATAAAGTAAGGCATCTCATTGATTTCGGCGTTATTGTCCGCTCAGGGGATACGCTGGAGCTGGATGATGCCTACCAACGGTTTTTCGAGGAGGTGCTGGCGGTGAACGAGGATATCGACATTGCCTCTGTACAGACCTATATCTCAAAGCTGAAACTGGGGATAAACTCTTTTCTTGCTGCAGACAATCAGGCCAGAAGAGCACAGTATCTCAGAGAGATACGTCATACATTCAAAAGTATTGAAAATGCTACGAGGAGGAATGTGGTTGACCTCAAGCGTAATGTAGAGCAGACTTACAAGCAGGAACCGAATTTTAAAATAAAGGAGCTTAGGCTGCGTGACTTTGATGAAAAGGCCAGACTTATATCAGAGCTTATCCGGCAGACAGAAAAAGCCATGGATGAGCAGAGTGTGTTCTTTGCTAATGCTGCTATGGATGTCGGTCTTAGGCAGACTGTCAGCGAGGTGAGGGAAGGCCTGCACGAATCGTTCCATGCCTTGATTTCTATATCGGCTCAGATTATTGACTATCTGAACAGAATAGAATACCAAAGCAATCTGATCAAAAAAATCCGGCAGCTGAAGTACATGAAGGACCAGCTGATGATAGAGGAGAGCACTGATATCAGAGTCCTGCTCAGCAGAACAGATGACTTGTGGATGGAGAAGCAGCCGAAATATATAACCCGTGTTTCACTGGATTTTCTTCGGAATGATGATTCCGCATTGGAAATACTCAGCAATATAAGACGCAGGCTGTCCCGGAAAACTACGGTGAAAACCAGGCTTGCAGATAGGATTGATGATAAATTTCTCTCTGAAACTCAGGAAGTCAGTCGTATGTTCAATCATGCTGAGATAATGAACGGCTTTTTTGCCCAAAGCAATGATCTGTTCAACTACGTATGGAATTATGAGTTTACAACACCGACAGATGATGAAATGCGGCTTGTACTGTTCCTTCAGCTGGCATCCCAGTACGACACACAATTGAATTATTTGCCTGAAACAAAGACCGTCAGAAACATAGAATACCCTCTAATCTACTCAAAATGAATTACACCAGGGAAGTTTTCCAGAGATTGTCAAGAGGACAGTTCATTTCAGGAAACAGCATAGATCCTGAAACCAGAGCTATATACAATGACATCGAAGAATGTCAGCAGGAGTACGAGGATTATTTCCGCAAGATAGATTTTTATCTCTCTGCCGGAGACGGGTTTTACTATTTCAGCAGAAAAGAGCCGAGGGTTAACATTGAGAACAAGCTTCAGTCCCTTTTCTCGTGGATTGACTATCTGGATTTTCTGAAGACGTATGATACCGCGTTTGACGCAGGGACGCAGTTCTCGCTGGCTCAGATGGAGATAAGGCTCTCATCGGATATTGAACTTAAGGAAAAGCTTTCGCGGCTGTTTCCGGACAGACAGTCTAACAGAGACAAACTGGAGGCCCTTGCAAGTGTGATGGTCAACATGGGGTTTGCCGAGCAGACCAACGAGACAGAAGGTCGGTACCAGGTAACTTCCGCATTTCATTATATCGAGCAGATAATATCCTGTATAAACATTGACGAGGAGGTGAAAGATGAGATACCTGAATAAGATAGTATTCATAAACAGCGCGCATATTCCATACGCTGAGATTAAACTTGACGGCAATGTGCATTTCATAGGTACGCAGGGTGTTGGAAAGTCTACACTGCTCCGCGCAATACTTTTCTTCTACAATGTGGACAAGAGCAGGCTGGGCATACGGACTCAGGACAAGCAGAAGAGCTATGATGAGTTTTATTTCCCGTATCCCAATTCATATATTATCTACGAAGTTTGCAGGGAGAATGGAAAGTTCTTTGTAATGAGCTTTTTGTCCAGCGGACGAGTCGCTTTCCGTATAGTAGACTGTCCTTATGACAAGCATTATTTCGTCGATGAGGACAACAATGTAAGATACGAGTGGGGAAGAATAAGCGAGCAGGTCGGAACAAAAGTCTACCGAAGCAATATTATCAGGAGTTACGAGGAATTCCGGGATATCATTTATGGTAGTGTCCAGAATGTATCCAGGGACCTTCGCAGATTCAACCTGATGGAAAGTTCAAGGTATCAGAATGTTCCCAGGACTATTCAGAATATTTTCCTGAATCAGAGTCTGGAATCGCGTGTTATCAAGGATACTATAATTGACTCAATGGATTTTGCAGGAGACAGCATAGACTTGAATTTTTTCCGGGAGTATGTGAAGAATTTCCGCCAGCAGTATGAGGATATATGGAAATGGTACAAAAAGGAGAAGAACGGCAGTGTGAAAGTTAAGACCGAGGCGGAAAAGGTCATCAGCGGCTATTCTCTGTACGAAGTGGTAAGAAAAAATATAAAGGAACTGGGTGCCAAGCTCAACTATGCAAAGGAGCGTGATTCCGGCAGGCTGCCTTTGCTGGAAGAGAGTATCGCGGATAAATCCAGGGAACTGGACCGCTTGAAAAGGCTGTTGAGCGAAGAGCAGGATAAATATAACAAGGAAAGAGATAGCCTGAAGAAGGAAGAAGGAGCTGTGGAAGGCAAGCTGAAAGAGACAAAGACCAAACTGCAGCATTATTCCGAAATAGGGATTGAAACGATAATTGCGAAAATTGCGCAGGAGCAGGAGCTTAGAGTCCGTAAAACTTCGTTGCTCAACCAGCAGAGTGTCTTGACGGATAAAAACACGGGCATTACAACGCGGTATATGGCTTTAATGCAGGAACTGGACAACAATCTGAAGGAGTTTGTCATTCAGGCTAGGCAACGCATCAATGAGATAGAACGCATACAGACAGATGAAGTTGCCAGGATTCAGTCGAAGTATGTCTTGGAACGGGATAAGTTGAATACTCTCTGTCAGCAGAAATTGGACGAAATACAGGAAAATATAGATGCTGTCACGCAGGAAAAGATGGAACTGAGGCTTCAGGAGCAGAAAATCCGTCAGTTCAATCCTTTTCAGAAAGAAACGGACGACCTGCTGGCCCAGATTAGCGGACTGGATGCAAGACGACATGACCTGACAGTGGAACTGAATCAGAAACAACAGGATATCCTACGGATAACAAATGACACGGAATCCAAGCGCAGGGAACTTGAGAATGCCTGTGAAAAATTCATCCTTGAGACAGGACATAAGGAAGAGAGATTAAAAAATGAAAAAAGCAGGCTGGAGGAACTATTGGCCGCTCAGCACGGCTCCTTCATGGAATGGCTGGAAGGCAATGTGACCGGATGGAAAGACAACATAGGCAAAGTCGTGAACGATGAACTGCTCTACAGTACGTCTCTGGAGCCTCGGAAGGTCGGATATCCTGATGCTCTGTATGGCATCAGCATTGAGCTGCAGAATGTCGGCAGGATCGTCAATACTCCGGATGAGATCCGTTCTAAGATAGAGGATTATGAGCAGAAAATCAAATCATTGGAAAGCAAAGTGGCAGAGAGACAGCAGCGGCTCGAAGATGATATCAGAACTCTGGAACGTCAGCCTTCTGCAAGATTGAAGACACTCCGCATGGAAAAGATCAGTCTTGAGGCGGAACTGGGGCAGATTCCGGCAAGGACTGAACGTTGTAAAAAAGCAGTTGCGGAATATAATGAAAAACTCAAGGACTGGAGGGAGCGGGAACTGAATACCGTAAGGGAAAAGTCAGGTAAAGTAGAGGAACTGCTGGTTAAGCATAAGGCGTCAAAACAGCAGGCAGCCGCTCAGAAACAGAAGGATGCTGAGGAGTTACGCAGATTGTTCGACCGCAGGAAAAGAGAAATAGAATCTTCTGCTAAACAGCAAAAGGAAGATGTGAATGTGACAGTGAAGCGGCAGGAAGCGGACAATGCGGCGCGCAGACGGGAGCTTGAAACGCAGATGGACGCTGAACTGAAGGGGCAGGGCGTAGACGTGGACAGGCTCTCGGAGATAAGGAGGCAGCTCCAGCTGGTAAATGCTGAACTTGAGTATGTTGAACATCATAAAGAAGATTATTACGCCTGGCAAAAGGACAAGAAAGAATATTTTGATCTTGAGCAGTCCAGAAAGGAGGAGCGAAGACGGCTGCAAGGGGTGCTGGAGGATCTGAAGCATAAATTTGACCTTAGGAGGGAAAAGAAAGAGGCGGAGTTTCGCACTATTTCCGAGAATGTTCAGTCCATGCAGAGGGAAAGAGCGACGCTGACAGAAGCTATAGACCGGGTCAATCTGTTTTTGAACAATACCACCTGTCCTGCAGATATTGCAGAGGCCGGAATGCAGGAGAACCGGGAGCCGCTTTCTTCTATCCTGGACAGCCTGAGGGACAACATCGGCAGCATGCAGCAGAGGATGGAGGGATTTAAAAAGGCTGTTACCGTATTCAAGAGCAATTTTTCACCTCAGAATACATTCCATTTCCGGACTGAGTTCAGTACTGACAATGAATATCTGGAATTTGCATCCGAACTTAACGAATTTATATCCAACAATAAGATAGAGGAATACCGGATACGTACCAGCGGTCTCTATGCCGACATCATCAAGAGGATAGCAAGGGAAGTCGGAGACCTGGACCGGCACGGGGCGGAGATAAAATCCACTATAAATGAGATAAACCGGGATTTTAAAGAGAATAATTTCGCAGGTGTCATTAAGGAAATAGAGCTCCGGGCAGTGGAAAGCAGCGACAGGCTCATGCAGCAGCTTATCAACATCAAGAAATTTGATGATGATTATGGGTTTGACATTGGAAATCTGAATTTGTTTTCTACGGAGGAATCACTGAATAAGACAAATGACCAGGCAGTGGGGCTATTGATGAGTCTGGTCGAGATGATGGATATAGAGCGTAAGCGCGAAAGAATAACTCTTTCTGATACTTTCAAACTGGAATTCAAGGTCAGGGAGAACGACAACGACACCAATTGGGTGGAGAAACTCTCGAATGTGGGTTCGGACGGAACGGACATCCTGGTGAAGTCGATGGTGAACATCATGCTCATCAATGTGTTCAAAAGGAAGATATCCAAGCGTTTCGGAGATTTCAGGCTGCATTGTATGATGGATGAGATAGGAAAACTGCATCCTGATAATGTGGAGGGCATATTGAAGTTCGCCAACGTCCGGAATATTTTCCTTATCAACAGCTCACCAACAACATATAATGCTCAGGTCTACAAATATACCTATTCGCTGAGCAAGGATGACAGGAGCAATACTGTAGTCAGGACATTGTTGACGATAAGATAAATTCGAGGATGAAAAGTACAGCGGCGCAGACGGAAAAATTACTGAGGCTGGCAAAAGGGGAGACCTTGCCGGCAAGTATGCTGAAAGACGGTCAGTTCGAGCAGATGGTTTCGGACGGAATGCTGATTGCCGTCACCCGGGGCAGCAGGAAGAGTTACCGTGCGAGGGATGAACGGTCGTTGAGGAGCTATATTGCCGCCCATTTCGGCATCAGGAACCTTGAACAGCATCATGAACTGCTGCGGGAAGGAGAGGCGGCCCGTGCTGAGCAAGTAAGAATAATCGGCGATTCAAAGGCCGTAGCGCACCGTACATTTTGCGGATTTATGGTCAATTGCTACGATTCGATACCCGTTGCTTTGGCAGGAAAGTCCTTTGAACTGCTGCCAGAGGAAGGAACTTTTGTTTTCATTTATGATTTTAAGACATTTTCAATTCCCGGTGACATTGTTGTTGTGGGCGTTGAGAATGCTGAAAATTTCAGATATATCGTAAAACAACGGCATCTGTTCGAATCCACTCTATCCAAAGATACAAAATTGCTGTTTGTATCACGGTATCCCCAGCAGCAGAGCCGGGACCTTATGGAATGGCTGGCCTCAATCCCCAACCGGTATATCCATTTCGGTGACCTGGACCTTGCGGGAGTTCACATTTACCTGAGTGAGTACTACATACATCTTGGTGAGAGGGCTTCATTTCTGATTCCGGAAGACTATGAGAGCCGGATCTCAATGGGCAGCAGCGCAAGATATAACAGCCAATATCCCAAGTTCGGCAAAATGGAAATTACCGATCCACGTGTCTCTCATTTGGTTGAGTGCATCCACAGATTCCACAAGGGGTATGATCAGGAAGGTTTCATTGAAGTGGACTGAAAATGGAAAAGTGTTGAATTTATAGGGATTTTTCTATGAAAAAGTGTATATTTGCAGTAAGAAAATCCATAGAAAAGTGTAAACGCCATGCTGTATAGAAAGATTAAATCATATATTGAGGAGCATCTTAAGTCCAATGACGACAAGATTCTTCTTATTGAAGGGGCCAGGCAGATAGGCAAGTCCTTCATCATCAGAAATGTCGGAACGGCATTGTATGACAACTACGTTGAGATCAACTTCGTTGCAGATGATGAAGGAGAAAAAGTTTTCAAGAATGTCCATACGACCGAAGAATTTTACCTGAACTTAAGCATGGTTGCGGGCTCCAGGCTGGACAGATATGACAACACATTGGTCTTCATCGATGAAATCCAGCATTATCCGCAATTCCTGACCATGCTCAAATTCCTGAGGGAGGAGCACCGGTATAGGTTTATCTGCAGCGGAAGTCTTCTGGGCATTGCCTTGAAAGGAACTGTATCGGTGCCGGTCGGAAGTGTGATTCCTAAGAAGATGTATCAGCTTGACTTTGAGGAGTTCCTGATTGCGAATGATTTCGGCAAGGAGGCTATTGAGTATTTGAGAAAGTCCTTTGAGCAGAAGCGGTCTTTGGCCCCGGAGGTGCACGACAAGGTGCTGGGACTTTTCAAGAGGTATCTTCTCGTGGGAGGTATGCCGGATGCCGTTAATGAATATCTGGCTACCCACAATATCGTCAAAGTAAGAGAGATTCAGGAAGCGATCATAGTCCTGTATGGTATTGATGCATCCCGTTATGAGGAGGAAGCAGCCAGAAAACTGTATATCCGTCGTATTTATGATATGATTCCTTCTCAGATGGAGAACAAGAAGAAGCGTATCGTAGTCAAGGATATCCAGAATAGGGAAGGGGACAGATTCAGTAATTATGTAGAGGAGTTCGAGTATCTGATTCATTCCGGTATCGCTATAGCATCCAATGCTATCAGCAATCCTAAATATCCATTAGCCGAATCACAGCAGAAAAATCTGTTGAAGCTGTATATGAATGATGTCGGCATGCTGAGTTCCCGGCTGTATCAGTACAATGTCCGGCCTGTCCTGAACGATATTGCCGGCATCAACCTTGGCTCATTATACGAAAGTGCTGTCGCACAGGAACTGAAGGCTCATTACAACAAACTGTTCTACTATGACAATAAGCAGAAAGGAGAGGTAGACTTTCTTGTTGATGACAGCAGCACCATGAGTGTCCTGCCTGTCGAGGTCAAGTCTGGAAAGGATTATATGGTTCACAGTGCCTTGAATAACCTGATGGTGGTTCCGGACTACCATATAGCTTCATCAATCGTATTCTCAAACGACAGGGAAGTAAGGACGAAGGGCAATATCCTCTATCTCCCGATTTACTATGTGATGTTTATGGAGAACAGGATGCCGGAGAGAGAGGATTTGTACTTCTGATGTCCGTTAAAAGGGAATTGTGATTTTGAGTCAAAATAGTTAAACCATATTATGCCGAACGAAATTCAGTACATATTATACAATCTTCCGGAAGAGGAGGGCAAGGTACAGGTTGTCATCAAAGATGAGACGATTTGGTGTACACAAAAGGCGATGAGTCGGCTTTTCGGGGTAGATAAATCGGGTATTAGCCGCCATATTTCCAACATATTTAAAGACGGAGAATTGCAGCAGGATGCGACAGTTGCAAAAATTGCAACTGTCGTGAATAGAGGTATAAGGGGAGAAGTGGAAGAATCTGTGGATTTTTACAATCTTGACATGATTATCTCTGTCGGATATAGGGTTAATTCGATGCAGGCGACCCGTTTCCGTCAGTGGGCGACCAAGGTGCTCAACGAGTATATCCGCAAAGGATTTGCTCTTGATGATGACCGGCTGAAGCAGGGGACTGCAGTTTTCGGAAAGGATTATTTCCGCGAGTTGCTTGAGCGCATCCGCTCCATCAGGGCCAGTGAGCGCCGGATCTGGCAGCAGATTACCGACATTTATGCCGAATGTAGCATTGATTATGATAAAGATTCGCCGACGACGCAGGACTTTTATGCGATGATTCAGAATCGTTTTCACTATGCGATTACGGGACAGACTGCCGCTGAGATAATATACAGCAAAGCTGATCATACGAAGGAGCACATGGGACTGACTACGTGGAAGAACGCTCCGGACGGCCGTATATTGAAATCAGATGTCTCAATCGCAAAGAACTATCTGGACGAGAGAGAAATCCGTCAGCTGGAACGCGCCGTTACCGGATACTTTGACTACATCGAAGACCTTATCGAGCGGGAGAACACTTTCAGCATGTCCCAGTTCTCGGCAAGCGTTAACGAGTTCCTTGAATTCCGCCGTTATCAGATTCTACCCGACAAGGGACGCATATCGGCTGCTCAGGCCAAGGCAAAGGCCGAGCAGGAGTATGACATCTTTAACCGCACTCAGCTGATTGATTCGGACTTCGACAAACAGGTAAGAAAAATGCTGGAGCAAGAGAAAGCTTGACCAGGCAAATAAAATATTAAGCCTCAATATATCATATAATATAACGTGAGTTCGAAATAAAGTTAAATCTAAGTCATTAATTATTTGGGAAATAGCGGCAAAAGTATTAAATTTAAAGTATCAAAAAAACAAACATAAAACTCT
>ENA-OOXJ01000891-OOXJ01000891.1-human-gut-metagenome-genome-assembly--contig:-NODE-891-length-22113-cov-3.144437_pt1 | contig 22113 bp, 25 predicted proteins | sample MGYA00241587_ERZ501343 | MGnify/ENA primary metagenome ERZ501343 (study PRJEB25962, sample SAMEA2042918) | human gut metagenome | biome: human gut; feature: human-associated habitat; material: faeces... | reverse complement strand
TGCATCAGCACTTATCTTTTCTTTAGGTTTTTCTCCATCTTCAAGTTTTCTTTTTAATTCATATATTCTATGATATCCGACTTTTTCGGGATCAAGACCACAGGATTCAAGCTGATTTTCAATGGACACAGAAGGATATTCTTTATAGGCTTTATTAATGAACTCAGAACTAAATGTAATTCCTCTACGTCCTTTGACGAATACCCCGGAGTCAACTAGAAATGAATTATCATATAATTCAACTGAATATAGGCTCTGTCCAAATACTTTATTCTTTCCGTTAGTAGGACGCCCATAGCGCTTAAAGTTAATGATGATGTTATTTATTATAATTTTCCCTAACATCGAACAGTCAAAGCCGAATGATTTAAGTGTTTCTCTTATCTGTAAGGTAGATGGCTGCTTAATCCATTCATCATATAAGATGCATCTGAATTCATGTGTTAATACAAGTCTGTCTTGTCTTATGGCTTTGACATAGGGTGATTTAGATAATAACTCAATTTCTTCATTAGTGAACTTTTTTGGCATAGCATAATTTCAACAACGAAACGAAAAAAAGATACCCACAAGGTGGGTATCACAACTGTCAGGTTGTTGTCCTCCTTATGGGTACCATTTTAGAAGGCATGCTTTTTTGAGTGCAATTACACTATCGTACAGTCTCATTTGTTTCTTCTATCAGTAGTTATCTTAAGTTTTTCTAATCATTATAATAAGGCGTATTTCTTGTGTAAGAACTGTTTTGATATTACAATGATTGCAGCAACTATTATTCTCTGTTTAGTAACACGTTCACCACTCTATGGCATATGTGTAGGACGTATTATTAAATGGTTTTAAATAAAGCAATTTAGTTTGATAAGGAGTTAATAATGCATGATATCTGGAATCCCTGGCATGGCTGTGTAAAGTATTCTGAAGGGTGTATGAATTGTTATATGTATGTTTTGGATAAGATGAGAAATCAAGATGGTTCACATATATATAAGACCAATGATTTTGCATATCCACTCTCTAGTGATTATTCGCAAGGAACAGCACCGCCAATCGCATAAAGTGCACCACCTATATCATCAACTGCACCACTAGTCTAAAAATCAGAATATGCACAACTGCACCACCTCATGGGTGGTCTTTTTGTACTATCATGATATTGGAGACAATGTCTCTAATATTATGAAAGGAGCCTTAAAATTATGGCCGTAAAATTCAATCTGAGACTGTGCCTGCAGCTAATGGATCAGGGAATTTCTCTTAATACCATTTCCAAGCAATACCACATAAGCAAGCACACCTCATCGAAAGTAAAACGAAGAAAGGAGGAATTAGAATTTGATACTGCAAAATTAGAGTGTTATTCAGATACGGAATTAGGAAAGCTGTTCTTCCCTAATCTTTATGAAAGTGAAGACATCTATGCCCCTATAGATTATGAATATATTCATAATGAATTATCTAAACCTGGAGTCACTCTGAAGCTATTGTGGAATGAATACTGCATCAAGATAAATGATGGTAAGTATCCAGTAAGCTATTCAAAATTCTGCAGAGGATACACAGAACATGTTCAGAATCACAACTATACCAACCATATCCAGCATAAGCCAGGTATTCGTACTGAAGTAGACTGGAGTGGGCCTACAATGCATTATACTGTCCCTTCTACAGGCGAAGTGGTTAAGGTATATCTATTTGTAGCTACACTCCCATTCTCTCAGTATTCATATGTAGAAGCTACAAAGGATATGAAGATGGATACATGGATCAATTGTAATCGTCACATGTTTGAGTACTTTGGTGGATCTACAGTAAGAGTAGTCTGCGATAACCTTAAGACAGGAGTTGTGATGCATCCTAAAAACGGAGAAATCATCCTTACTGATACTTACAGTGATTTTGGAAATCATTATATGACTGCCATCATGCCTGCACAGGTCAGAAAGCCGAAGCAGAAGGCAAGTGTTGAAGGCACTGTAGGAAAGATAGCTACTGTCATAATCGCTTCATTAAGAAACAGAGAGTTTAATTCATTTGAAGAACTGTATAAGGCAGTTAGAGAAAGACTTGAGGTGTTCAACTCCACACCATTCCAGAAGAGAGATGGAAGCAGAAAGGAAGTATTCGAAGAGGTAGAGAAGAAAACACTAAGACCACTCCCTGAATTTCCTTTTGAGGTATGTCACTGGTTTTATTCAAGAAAGGTACAGCTTAACTGTCATATCGCTTATAAAAAGAACTGGTATTCAGTTCCATATGAATATGTAGGCAAGATGGTAGATATTAAGGTGACTGAGACCACATTGACTACCTATTATCAGAATAAGCGCATTAATGTACATAAGGTGTTTCCAGATTACGTTAAAAACAGATATTCTACATATGATCATGATATGCCAGAGTCTGTCAAAGTAACAGAATGGGATGATGAGCGTATAAAAAAATGGGCCAGTAAAATTGGCCCTTACACTAGAAAGGTAATAGATAATATATTTCTAACTAGCGTAGTTAAAGAACAGGGATATAATCCTGCATTAAGTGTACTGCATCTAAGTGATAAATATTCAAAAGAAAGACTCGAAATATCCTGCCAGATAGCTTTGAGTAAATATCCATCACCTAGATATAGACATCTTAATGCCATTCTAGCCAACAATCAAGATAGACAGAATTTACAGGAAAATATGAAAAAGGAAGAGAAAGCAACAGGCCATTTAAGAGGGCCTGAATTCTATGGAGGCAGATCAAAATGATTGATAATGAAACTATAAGAAAGGCATCTGAGATGGGCATTATTGATGTCATTGATGCGGTAAATACAGTAGAATCTAATACTACTTATATCACTTTATCATTTGATGAGAAAATCAAGATGATTATAGATATGGTATATCAGTGTAGATATAACGAAGCAGTAAAGAAACTGAAGAAAAGAGCTAAGCTTCGCTATTTAGAAGCGGATCTAAGGGATGTTCATTACACTGAGAATCGTCTTATAACTAAAGATCTTGTTTCTTCTTTAGCTACATGCAGCTTTATGAATCTGAATACAAATCTGGTTATACATGGTCCCTGTGGTACAGGTAAAACATGGCTTGCCTGTGCCGTAGCTAATGAGGCTATTAAACAAAGACATAAGGCATTCTATATTAGACTTCCTAGATTACTTGAACTATATGATAACATGAGAAATTCTGGAAAGAGCCTATCCCAGGCAGTGCAGAAGTATGCCAAGTATGAACTTTTGATACTGGATGAATGGTTGATGTATGAAATGAGTGATCAGGACAAGCAGTTCATTTCAGAATTAATGGAAGTAAGACATGATACATGTTCAACTATCTTCTGTAGTCAGTATCCAACTGAAGACTGGTATGATAAGCTGCATAAGTCAACATTGACAGAAGCTCTGCTTGATAGAATAGTACATAATAGAATCGATATAGATATGGGTACTGATAATTTTAGAATAAAATAAGGGAATTATTTAGCCAATCATGACTATCATGATTGGCTATTATTCTGGTAAGAGTTAGGTGGTGCACTTAATGCGACAGGGGTGGTGCATAGGTCTGCGACTACCGGTGCAATTACGAGCGAATAATCATCTAGAAATAGAGATGGTACATATAAGATACAAAGAGGAGAAAAGATAAGAGTCTGTATGACAAGTGATTTCTGTCTAGAAGAGGCAGATATATGGAGAGATGATGTCTGGTCCATGATCAGAAGAAGACAGGATGTCATTTTCTATATACTTACTAAAAGAGCAGAAAGACTTGAAGAATGCTTACCAGATAACTGGGGTGATGGATATGAGAATGTAATACTTAATGTTACATGTGAGAATCAGAAACGTGCTGATGAACGTATACCTATTCTATTAGATATTCCTGCTAAACATAAAGGAGTTATGTTAGCACCTCTTATCGGTCCTATTGATTTAGAAAAGTATTTAGATGGACGCATAGAAGAAGTGACATGCGGTGGAGAGAATTATGGTGGTACAAGAGCATGTGACTTCGATTGGATTAAATCTTTACATAATCAATGTGTGAATAAGAACACTACATTCACTTTTATAGAAACAGGATCTCATTTTGTGAAGGATGGTATTCATTATCGAGTGAAAGGAAAAGTAGCTCAGACAAGAATAGCTTATCGTTCTAAAATGAATTATCAAGGAAATAAACCAGTATATCATCTTTATGATTTCTTTGATAATGAATTAAGAGAAGATCAGTTGTATAAAAGAGAATTCAGTGAACATTGTATAGAATGTGCATCAAAACCTATATGTAATGGATGTGCAAGAAGATTTGGATGTAAACAATGTCTTTGATAATGAGAAAAAAGAAGTTTCAAATAGTATGAATAAGTAGAAGACTATAAGAGTAATTCTTATAGTTTTTTTGATACGTTTAAAGGAGATAGATGATGGAAAAGAATAAACCAAGATTATCTCTAGATGAACAGATTCAACATTTGAAAGACAAGGGAATACTTTTCAATATCATGGATGAGGATTCTGCTAAACAGTATCTCAAATACAACAATAATTATTATAAGTTGACTTCTTTCAGAAAAAATTATGATAAACATCCAGGTGGAAAAAATGAGGGAAAGTATATTAATTTGGAATTTGCGTATCTAGTAGATGTGTCAATCATTGATATGCGTCTTCGCTATAGAGTAGTAGAAATGGCTATGGATATTGAACATCATACTAAATTACAATTATTAAGAAAAATAGATGAGTATGATGAAGATGGTTATCAAATAGTCAAAGATTATATTGGTTCTTTGGATGACAGGCAAAAGAATAATTTTGAATCTGAGATTAATAGGAACAGAAGAGGTATCTATTGCAGGGATATTATTGAAAAATACGAAGGTAATTATCCTGTTTGGGCATTTATTGAAATAATATCGTTTGGGAAATTGGTTGGATTTTATCACTATTGTGCTAATCGTTTCTCTGATAAGGAAATGAAATATGATTATTATGGGTTGTTAACTTGTAAAAAAATTAGAAATGCATCAGCTCATAGTAATTGTATATTAAATGATTTGAGATCTCATACTGCAGAACATCGAACAAAGAAAGATATTACAGAAGAACTAATGAATATTCCGCATATGAATTCTAATTTCAGAAAGAATAGAATGAGTAACGAGAGAATTCAACAGATTATCACATTATTGTATATGCATAAGAAAATGGTAAGAAGTGAAGGAGTTGCCTTATATGAAAGTGGGGAATTGAAGAAATTAATAAGAAGGATTGATAGAAATTCTACCTATTATAAGACAAATAAATTAATCCAAGGAACTTTCAAATTTCTAGGATTAGTAGTTGACAGTTGGTTTTAGACAGTGTAACATTGCAGTAGATGAAAAAAGATATTCTTTTACAGTAGCGGCATTGTGCAAACGATGTTTGCTCGGGTTTTCTATTAATAGACCTCTTCGGAGGTCTTTTTTGTACATGAAAAACACATGTTTCCATGTGTCTTACTTAATAGTTGGATTGTAGTAAGTAATATGATGCTTCTTACAATAAGCATTGATTGCAGCTCTCCAGTCAGTATTTTTAGTATACTCTACTAAATAAGTCGCAATACCTTTTTCCTGACATGTATTTAAATATTTCTTTAATCGTGTTGATACTTTAGTATCCTGTTTTACATATTTCTTACCCTGTTTCTTAGTCATCATACAAGTCTGGTTTACACCTGCAACCATCTTAGAATTCTTATAAACAGTTTCTCTATAATCATAGGCATTATTCACAATAACTTTTAACTTATTCTGATTTGCTTCTTTAATAAGAGCATCTAATGCATCTGCATCATCAATCTTACTAATAAAGATACCATCAGCCTTTAAAGTTTCAGCTTTGTGATGTGGTTTCTTTAAACTCATATAGAAATAAATCTGTTTAGACTTCTTTCTTAAAACCTTCATATCTTCTATAGTTAAATCTTTACTTCTCACTACAATAAGATCATAGTGTTTCTTCATCTTAAGAAGCTCACTCTTTTTCTTTTTAGTAAGGACTGCATATGTACTCGCTTGTGATTTAACAGCTGTTTGAGAAGAACATCCAGTTAATACAAAGAAAGTACATAATACTAGTGTTAATATTTTTTTATACATTTTCTCATACCTCGCATCTCTTACATTATCACAATTTTTTCATTATGTGAACCCAGATTGTTTTAAGTGTGAAGTAGTTTTATAATAAATAGCCAAAAGGGGAAAGTTATATGACACAATATGAATCACAGTATGAGAGAATGATCAAGCAGCCAATCCCTTCTCTGATACTTACTCTCGCATTACCAACAACAATCTCAATGTTAGTGACTAATATCTATAATATGGCTGATACGTACTTTGTCTCTACAGTTGGGACAAGTGCTACAGGTGCAGTAGGGATTGTTTTTGGATTGATGGCTATACTGCAAGCTTTTGGTTTTATGTTTGGGCATGGAGCAGGCGCAAACATATCAAGAAGACTAGGGGCAAAAAGAGTAGAAGAAGCACGTATTTTTGCATCTACAAGTTTTTTTGGTTCACTCTTTTTTGGTGCTTTAATTGCGATACTTGGCCTTATATTCCTAAACCCGCTTATGTATTTAATGGGTTCAACTTCTACTATACTACCTTATGCAAGAGCCTATGCCTTCTTTATTTTGATTGCAGCACCTGCCATGACTTTATCATGTGTGATGAATAATATACTAAGATATGAAGGACAAGCATCACTTGCAATGATTGGACTCACATCTGGTTCTATTATTAATATCTTTGGTGATTATATTTTTATGCGTATATTTCATATGGGTGTCACTGGTGCAGGACTCTCTACGGCCCTGTCTCAATATATCAGTGCATTCATTCTCTATTCTATGTATCACAAAGGAAAGACACAAAGCTGTTTCAAATGGCAATATGTAAGTTTAGAAAAACATGTAATTGGAAGTATTGTTGCGGTAGGATTCCCTTCATTATGTCGTCAGGGATTAAATAGTATCAGTGTTATGACTCTTAACTTTGCGGCAGGAATCTATGGAGATGAAGCGATTGCGGCAATGAGTGTTGTGAGTCGTATATCTAATCTCATCTTCTCAGTAGGAGTAGGCATAGGTCAGGGTTTCCAGCCAGTATCAGCATTTAGCTATGGTGCTAAACGATATGACCGTTTGAAACAGGCATTTATCTTCACTGTGACTCTTTCTACTATTCTATTAAGTATTATTAGTGTCATCTGTTTATGCTTCACTAAACCGCTTCTCTTACTCTTTACACAGGATAGTCAAGTACTCTCTATTGCGCAGCTTGCGATGAAATTTGAATGTATTGCGATATTCTTTATGGCTATTAGTATTGGTGCAAATATGTTGTTCCAAAGTATTGGTAGAAGTGTTATAGCGACATTTCTAGCTGCTTTAAGAAGTGGTTTGGCTTTTATCCCACTAGTCATTCTATTGCCTCACATATGGGGTATTACAGGTTTAGCCTTATCTCAGCCTATATCTGATTTATGTGCAAGTATTATTCCTATTCCCTTTATTTTTAGTTTATTCAAGGAATTATCCTAAAACTATGGTATAATCATTTCGGTGATTAAAATGAAAAATATGAAACAAACAATATTAGAATATGTAAAAGTAATTCTTGTGACAGTAGTTCTTACATATGGTTTCTTATTCTTTGTCCAGATTTCTCATGTAGAAGGACAATCTATGGAACCTAATTATCATGAAGGGAACATTGTCTTAGTCAATAAGCAGTTCTATCATTATGATGATGTAAAATATGGTGATGTTGTCATTGCAAAATGTAATATATTAGGACAGCAGAGACAGATCATTAAAAGAGTCATTGGCAAGCAGGGTGATACAATAGAATGTATTGATCATGAACTCTATCGTAATGGTAAGAAAGTCAATGAAACATATATCAATGAACAAATGACAGACAGTAATTGGACTTATACAGTTCCTAAAGGTGATGTCTTTATTATGGGGGATAATAGAAACCATTCTACAGATTCCCGTTATATAGGTGCTGTTTCTTTTAAGAAAGAAATAGTCGGTAAAGTATTCTTTAAGGCCTTCTAGTAAAGGTCTTTTTTATATTACATATTAGATTTAACTAACTTAGCAAGCAAAATATGGGAATTTACTAAATTCCATAAATAATACCGCTTACATATGATAATTACAAAATTAGGCTTTGCATATTGTAAATATCTCTGTTATTATGGGGTAAAATAGATAGGAGCTAACATAATCTATTTAGAAAGGATGAAAAAATGGCTAAGAAATTCGAAATTACTAGAGGTAATGCAATCTTAAACTTCTCTGAAGAATTCTGTCAGAGTAGATGTGAATTAGTGGAAAGTGAATCTTTCTCTAAGGTATTGGAGAAATTCATTAAGAATCAGCGCAGATTAGAAACACAGTTATATATTTATTTACATGAACGCAATGCGGATGATTTCTTCTTATTAGGAGATTTAAGAAGCATTTTCAAGTTATTACTTGTACTTGATGCAGAACAGGTTTGTGCATTAAGACCAGAATATGCAGTGTATTTTGAAGATCGTGATATGTTCGTAAAGTTAATTGAAGACATTTATTTATACTGGAGAAAACTTCAGAGATATGCAATTGTTTTCAATGACTCAAAGAAATCAGGTTACCAGAGTGTACAGTTTGCTGACGCTCAGGAAGCATTTGAAAAACTTGTATTAGAAGTATATCGTTCAATGCAGAGAGCTGTAGGTAAGAACGATAAGGTATTAAGACAGATTACAGCAGGTGTGAATGCTGGTTTAACTGTTACTCACTTAACTACAGGTTTACCTGATGATTATGAATGTTTAAAGGATGTTCCATTCATTGAACAGGTTGTTATTCATCCACCATTCATCACTTATTCTAAGAGAAACAAAAGAGATGGTGTATTCCCAGAAAGTAGAACAAATCCAGTCACTGACTTAACATTTAATCCTGATCAGTGGTTATGTTACCCTGCAAAGGTTGGTAAGTTATTATGTTTCGTTTACTTCAATACTAAGTTTATGGCACAGGGTGTTACTTTATGTAACTTATTTGAACTTGCTGATGAATCAGAATATAGACATAATAAACCAGATCTAGTATATGTATATGGTTATGAAGACGGTAAGAAGGATCAGTCCTTCTTCCAGGATGACAAGAATGATATGATGGTTGCTAAACTATCAGCAAGTGATGAATTCGATTACTTCGGATATATGAAGAAGATGTGTTTAACACTTCACAACGTATCTAACATCAACCACCATAAATTACCTATCCATGGTGCTATGATCCAGATGAAGTTACATGATGGTTCTGAAAAGAATATCGTTGTAATGGGTGACTCTGGTGCTGGTAAATCAGAAACTATTGAACAGATCAAGGCTTATGGTGAAGCTTATATCGAAGATATCAAGACTATTTATGATGATATGGGTTGCTTATCATTAGTTGATGGTAAAGTAAAGACTTCAGGTACAGAAGTTGGTGCCTTCGTTCGTCTTGATGACTTAGATGCTGGTTACAGCTTTAAGGAATTAGATAGATCTGTATTCATGAACCCAGATAAAGTCAATGCTCGTATTGTAATTCCTATTACTGATTATAAGGATGTTATCGCTGATCATGATGTAGATATCTTCTTATATGCTAATAACTATGAAGCTGAAGGTGAAGCCTTAGAATTCTTTGACAATGAAGAAGATGCATTAAAGGTATTCAGAGCTGGTAACCGTATGGCTAAGGGTACTACTACTGAATATGGTTTAGTTGGCTCTTATTTCGCAAACCCATTTGGTCCAGTTCAGAGAAAAGAACAGACAGAACCATTATTACAGGAATTCTTCCATAAGATGTTTGAACAGGGTGTACAGGTTGGTGTACTTCGTACAAGACTTGGTATTAAGGGTCAGGAATATGATGGTCCTAGAACTGCTGCAAAGACTATCTTACACTATGTAACTGGTGATAATGATCTTAAGGAATTACCAGAAGAACAGTAATATCTCAAACACTTCAAGATTATTCTTGAGGTGTTTTTTTTATACAAAAATAGATGAATTTGATTATCTACCCTATGAATACGCTTACGGTTATGTTACTATTTTAACAAGGAGGCTTGAATATGGGTAAATTAGATAATAAAGTCGCTATCGTTACAGGCGGTAACGCAGGTGTCGGTAAAGCTATTGCAAAATTATTTGCAAGTGAAGGTGCAAAGGTTGTTATTTCAGCAAGAAGAAAAGAAGTATTAGAAGAAGTAGGTAAAGAAATTGAGGAAGCAGGAGGTACTGTATTATGTGTACCTACTGATATTTCTAAGATTGATGATGTAAAGAACCTGGTTTCTAAAACTGTAGAAGCATTTGGTAAAGTAGATGTATTAGTGAATAATGCAGGTGTACTTGATAAAGGATTAAATGCGATTGATCGTATTGATTATGATGATTTAAATAGAGTTATTGATATTAACCAGAAGGGTACAATGTATTGTATGTCTGAAGCATTAAAGGTTATGACAAGTGGTGCTTCTATTGTAAATATTGCAAGTGTTGCAGGTCAGTTTGGTGCTGGAGGAGCAGTTTATGTTTCTACAAAAGCCGCTATTATTGGTGTTACTAAACATGCTGCAATGCGTTTTGCGAAAGAAAATATTCGTTGTAATGTAATTTGTCCGGGTAGTATTACTACAGATATGGCAGCAGGCTTAACACCTGATACAATGGATATGAAGATGATGGGTGCTATGAGTGCTCATAGTGATTTATCACTAAAACCATGTAGTCCAGAAGATGTTGCAAGAGTCACTCTTTTCTTAGCAAGTGATGATGCAGCACCTATTACAGGACAGGTTGTAGTTACTGATTATGGTGTAGATTTATAATGGAGTGCGGCTTAGGCTGCACTTTTTCAATGTCTTTTATGCAAGAAAATATGTCTCTTGTGCAAGAATTATAGGCAATAAATCATATCTTAGATAGAGTTGAAGTGTAGAAAGGAGTGAAATGATGAAACTCAAGAAAATATTAGTCATTCTTATGACACTTATCGTTGTTGTGATTGTCTCTACGCTTCTTCATTATCAGAATATGAATTATATATCTGAAAACTGGAATATCGACTCCCCTTCAGAAAATACCATTGTCTATCAAGTAAAACCTTCTCCTTCATTTACTAATGATGGAATATATTATGAGGTACAGGAAGTTAAAAATAAAAATCTTCCCATTACATTGAATAATAAGAAGAATGATGAAATAGAAGAAGAATTCAATAAATATATCATAGAAGCAAAAGTATCACAAAAGCAGTTGCCAGACTTCACTCAGGATTATAAGTATTATAAGAAAAATGACGTAGGAAGATCATTGATTGTAGTAGCTCAGCGTCATAAGCTGTATATTGTATCCTATAATCTATAAAACGACTCGTTAATGAGGCGTTTTTAAGCGGATTGATTTTGTTTTGTCATTACAATTTATAATGAATTGATTATCTTTAACCTTTAATCTTATTTCTGTATGATCTGTTATATGTTCTCTAATAAAGATTTCCATCTGTTCAATAATATTTGCGTCATCCAAACGAGCATCAACAGGAATCATGACTATCATCTTAATATCATAATCTTCCAAACTCTGCATAAGAATAGTTAATCTATGATCAAAGATAGGATTATTAGTATGAGATACAAATTGTTTATGCATTAAATCATCTATTTCTTTCTCAATAAACTGATGTGTTTCTTCATCAGATATTACATGATCAAGCTTTCTTAATACATAAAGCATACGATGTTCTTTCTTTAATAAAGAATCATATATATGATTAATTCGGTCATTATTTTCTCTTTGTATTTTTAGCTTCTCTTTTTCTAAGTAATTCTGTCTATATTGGAAGAATAGAAAAAGAAATAATAAACTTAATACAAATACCAATACAGTCATTAAGATGATTGTAGATTGCGATAGCTTAATAAAAGAAAGAGCCTGCATTAATAAAGAAATTAATATAAGTAATATAATCCCAATTAGACCAAAGGTCTTATTCTCTTCGAGGAAGGAAAGATTATTTTTATTGTATTTTAATATCTTTAATAACCCCAAGGCAATCATACAATATAGAATTCCGAAAGGAAGTCCATAAAAATCGCCTATATTCAATATAGAAAATAAACGAACAAATAAAAGATTCACAAAAAGTAAAGCAGTAAAGAATAGAAGTGTTGTAGAAATACTATAGATCACAGCTTTATATTTATGAATATAAAGCATACATGCTTGTGTTACACATATAAGAATGATCAATAAAAAGTTATTGAGGAGAGAAGGATAGGTAAAAATAAACATTTCTGTGAGAGTAAGAGGAGCACAAAGAATAGTGTAGGAATACTTTTTTTCGGGTATTAAAATACTGCTGATGCAAAAACAAAGCATTGCAGTACTTATAACTGAAAATAAGAAATCAAATATCATAGCTTAATATACTCCTTGTAGTGGTGTAAAAAGTTGTTCTTATAGATACGTCCTACAGTCAGATTTTCATTATTATATAGGATGATATTACGATTGTAATCTTCTACATATTGAAGGTTAATGATCATATTTTTTTGAATCTGAACGAGTGTTGTATTGATGTAATTATTACAGAAATCTTTAAGAGTACCAGTTGTCATATAATCTTCTTTAAGTGTATGGACAACGAGATCATGACCAATAGAAACAACTGAATAGATATCTTGAATAGGAATCTGTAATGAACGTTTACTGTCTTTAAGTGTAATAGTGATATAAAGAGTAAGTAGTTTCTCTTTTAACTGCTTAAAGACAATATTTTTATCATAATCATAATGGTTCTTTCTGATGAATTGGAAAGGCTCAACCTGAAATGTATTAAATACAAGATTCTCGTGACTTGATGTGAATATAACCAGACAGTTATGCTTGTTTTTATGATATTTTGCGATTTCAATACCGTTCTTATCATTTAATTCAATATCCATGAATATAACATCATATGTACCTTCTATTTGATCAAAATGGTCAGTAATCACATTTGTAATCATATTAGGATTATGAAAGTATTCATTTATATCCTTTTGTAGCTGCATTGCGAAAGCGGTATTATCATCACAAATCAGTATATTCATAACATCACCTCTGTTATATTTTAACATATTATTTTATTAGATTAGAGAGGATTTTTTGTGGAATGTCTTTTATGCACGAAAATGTGTCTCTTATGCGAGAATTATAGGCAAATTTAATATCATAGTATAACATTTAGTTAACATCTAGATGGAAATTAAAAAAGAGAAAGGTTTAAAGCAATGAAGAGATTAATGATAATACTATTATCTCTTGTGATGATTTTAAATATCCCGATAACTAATGTTTTTGCTGATCATATTGAAGAAAACAATTTGAATTATTATTCCTATGAATTATTTGAGAATAGTGAAAAAAGATATGTGGATGTAATTAATAAGAAAACAAAGCATGTAGATTATATAGTATATGATAAAAAGACAGGTGTACTCACAATTAATGGAAGAAATAAAAAGTATGTTGTTCATGCAAATCATCCTAGAAATGCATCACATTATAAAATGAATTTCACTGTTGATTATCAAACAGCTGGACTTCTAGCAGGTAGTATTTTAGCTTTTACAGCGACTTCTATTTCATCCCTTAAAAAGGTGATGCCAGCTTTTAAGTTAGCGGTAGGAACTCAAGTAAAAGGCTGTTTAAAATATAAATGTCATAATAATAGGAGAACTTATATAACTCTTACAATAAAGTTTGGTAGCGGTCCAAAAAAGTCATATAGTTTTAAAACTAGTAGTTTGCGGATGAGCACTAAACCTTATATTTAAACACTCACATTTTATTAAGGAGGACTTACTATGAAAAGATTATGGGATTTAAATATCTGTATATGTATAGTAGTTACGTTTTTGTTTGAGTTATTAGATGGCAGCAATATGATTCCATCTCAATATCGTCTAGCAATAGCGGCTATCATTCTGATTTTCGATGCAATCTTTGCAATATATGCAATTATTGAAAGTAGAAAGAAAAATCATTCAATTAAACTGTTTTTAGATAATACTGTTTCTACTTTGGTTCCAGCAACTATTTTCATGCTTCTCGTATTTAATGTTGGTCCATTAAAATATCGTAATGAAGTAAAATCTGCAGCTATTTTATATTTAATTATAGGCTTGGTCTACAATTTTGTTAAGGATTGGAAATCAATGAAATCAGTATCAAAAAATCGATGAATTATATTAGTTATACTCTTTGTGCTTGATGCAATCATTTTAAGATATCTTCTTAATGACAGAATGAAAGAGAACAAATCAAAAGAAGTATTTTTACAAACTGATATCTTTGTGCTTATTTTACTTATTGTTCTTATACCTTTGCATTTAGATATTGTACATCCAATTATTGGTGCAGTATTATCAGGTTCAGTAATAATTTACCAGGTAATCGCAATTACTCATAATATTAAAGAGAGAAGAAAGAAAAAGAAAAAAAAGAAATCAGTCGCAATCCCTAGCGTCTAATAAAAAAATAATATACTATTATATGTAAGAGAGGTTCTATTATGAAAAAAATTCTGAATTATTTTACTGGTGTAATCATTACATTCCTATTTCTAATATTTAATGATCTTGATGCGATTCCATCAAAGTATCGTTTAGGAATAGCAGCAGTTATCTTTATTTTTGATGCAATAGTACTTGCTTATGAACTTATTGATAGTATGAAGAAAAACAAATCCGCAAAAGTATTACTTCAAGAGAATATTTGTATGATCATTATATTTATGATTTTGTTGATTTTGAGAATGAGTCATTTTTCTCAAGAATGTAAGTTTGTGATTGCAGGAGTGGTAGTTTGTTATATTATAATAAGTATAATCTATAATCATAAGAAAAAGGTGGAATTTGACTAATCCACCTTTTTTAAAGCGCAAAAAAAAGAGCTGTAATGATTTCATTACAACTCTCGTTAATATTAATAGTTACCCTGAGCAATCATAGCATCTACAACTTTTTCAAATCCTGCAATATTTGCACCTTTGATTAAGTCATAACCTAAGCCATACTTTTGGGCTGCTGCAACAGAGTTATTGTAGATATCTACCATGATAGTATGTAGTTTTGCATCTACTTCTTCTTTAGTCCAGCTATAACGCATTGAGTTCTGACTCATTTCAAGTGCAGAAACTGCAACACCACCAGCATTTGCTGCCTTTGCAGGTGCTAAAGTACCTTCATGACCTGTGAAGTATGCAATAGCTTCTGGAGTAGTAGGCATATTAGCACCTTCGATAATATACTTACATCCGTTTTCTACTAACTTCTTAGCATCTTCTTCTTCGATTTCATTCTGTGTTGCACAAGGGAATGCCATATCACACTTAACACCCCAAGGTTTTTCTCCTGGATGGAATTCAGCACCGAACTTTTCAGCATAGTCTTTTAACTTAACATCGTTCTTAGTTCTGATTTCAACAAGGAAGTCCCACTTTTCCTGAGTATTGACACCTTCTGCATCATATACATAACCATCTCTACCAGAGATAGTAACAACCTTAGCACCAAATTCAGTTGCTTTCTGAGCAACACCCCATGCAACGTTACCATATCCAGAACATGCAATAGTCTTGCCTTCATAGCTGTCATTGAAATGTTTTAATACTTCATTACCATAATAAACAGCACCAAAACCAGTCGCTTCAGGACGAATTAAGCTTCCACCAAATGGTAAAGCCTTACCAGTTAAAACACCGTTTTCATAAGCATCTTTAATTCTCTTATACTGTCCAAATAAGTATCCGATTTCTCTTCCACCTACACCGATATCACCAGCAGGTACGTCTACGCTAGGACCGATATGACGGTATAATTCAGTCATGAATGACTGACAGAAACGCATTACTTCAGCATCACTCTTACCTTGTGGATCAAAGTCAGAACCACCTTTACCACCACCGATAGGTAAAGTTGTAAGAGAGTTCTTTAAGATCTGTTCAAGACCTAAGAATTTAATAATACCTAGGTTTACTGAAGGATGGAATCTTAAACCACCTTTGTAAGGACCGATTGCGCTAGAGAACTGTACACGGTAACCTCTGTTCACAATAGTCTTACCTTCATCATTAACCCAAGGGACTTTAAACATAATAACTCTTTCAGGTTCAGTAAATCTTTCAAGGATCGCCATATTTTCATATTCAGGGTGTGCTTCAATAACTGGTTCCAAACTCTTTAAGATGTTTGTAGCCGCTTCAATGAATTCTGGCTGATCAGCATTCTTTTCTTTTAATTCTGTTAAAACCTTATCAACATATTTCATAACGAAATCCTCCTTAAATTAATTATATTATGCGTATGATAGGATTTCTATAAAATAAGAAATTATTATCACAAAGATAAAATAAGGGTTAAAGTAATAAAAAACTAGAAATTATTGGTTTTGTCTAAAAAATAGGCAGGAAATTCTAGCTTGATAGGTGATAAGATGAAAGCTGATATAATGATTGATGTACTATATATTTTTTGGGGGATGGTATAATACATATATAGAAAACTTTTTTTGTTGGAGGAGGGATTGAAATGAAATTTGATAAATGTCCTTATTGTTCAGGTAAATTGATTCATGGCTATATTAAAACAAGAGGAGAGGCTTTGACATGGTCAACAGATTCTAAAATACCAGTTTTTCTAGATAGCTGGCATTATTTACAGGAAGATGTCAAACTAGGTAATTTCCGTTATTTCAAAGGTGATAAAATCGATGCATACAGATGTGATACATGTCATGTCATTATCATAGCCGACAGCAAGGAATAAAAAAACGAGCACCACATTATTGTGATGCTCATTAGATTTTTGAATCAGTTGAGTTATGCAATCTTTTCGCCTTTTAATAACTTATAAACGATATAAGCGACTAAAGCACCAATAAGTGGTGATAATAAAAATACCCATAACTGATTAAGTGCAGTGCCTTTGCCAAGTATCTTCATAATAACTGCTGGACCAAATGATCTTGCAGGGTTAATAGAAGCACCGGTAAATGGAATACCTAAAATAGTAACAAGTGTTAAAGCACCACCAATTAATAATCCAGATAGTCTTTCTAATCTTTCATCATTTACTACATGTAAGTACACTAATACAAATACAAAAGTTAATACAGCTTCTATAAGAATTGCACCTTTTACATCTAATGAAATCATACTTAAAGAACTATAACCTGTCTGTCCAATACCTAAAGTAGTAATAGATACACTAGGAATACATTTAAGAGTACCAAGTAGTAATCCACTTGCAAGAAGTGCACCTAATAGTTGTGCCACAATATAAAGGATCATTTCTACGAGAGAGATAGCTCCATTAAAATACATTGCGATAGACACTGCTGGATTGACATGTGCTCCTGAAATAGAAGAGAACATATAATAAACGAATGTCATTGCAAGACCAAATACAACTGCAATACCGATAATACCTGCTACTGTACTATATGTAGAACCTAATCCTGTAGATCCAAGTAATGCATAAGCTGTAGTACCTAGAAATACAAGTAGGAAAGTACCAAGTAGTTCAGATAGAAATTTCTTGATTTTCATTGAATACCTCCAATATTTTTATGAAATGAGTGTAAGACAAATTCAATAACTTGTCAAATGATCCTAATCCATGTAGAATGTGAAAAGGTGATGAAAATGAAAAAATTCAAAGATTTTAGAGTAACAGTATTTATGATTATTATGATTCCTGCATTACTCGCATTATCTATTTATTCCAAAGTTGTATGGCATTCACAGATGCGTTTTGTCTTAGCTCTTATTATGACAATCACTATCGCATTAATCTGTCTTGCTGGCTATAATCTTCACTTATATAGCGATATTATCATGATATATACATGGAAATATGTCGCATTACTTCCAGAAATGATTGAAGTAAAGGATATTAAATCAATCAAGGCAGTAAGTAAACATAAGATCAAGATTGCGCATAAGTATATTTCTTATGCTTATGTGAGTAATAGTGAAGAGTTCATGGAAAACTATCAATTATTACAGGAATCTGCACAAGAACAAGAAAATATGTAAAATCATGTGAAATACCAAATGGGCATCTATTTGGTGTTTTCTTTTACTAAAAAACCATATAGTCGTATATGACTATATGGTCTGATTATTTCTCTTTGAGTACAGTATACATATTAACTAAAGATAATATGATAGATATACCGAAGAATAGTGTATTGAGACTACTGGAACTTATACCCAATTCATCTATAAGAATAGCTGTGTTCCACAAAGATATTGCAGCAGATATAGAAATACCTAAAGAAATCAAAACAAGTAGTACGCTATTATTATGATTACGTTTGATAAATAGGAATAAGAGTAACTGTAGAATCAATACAATTGAGAAGTAAATGATAGTTGTAGTCATGATTCTTCTCCTTTCTTTATGCTAAGTATTTTTACAAATATATTGTATCATAATAATATCAACGAATATATGTTTGAATAAGTATTGTAGATCTGAATTGTAGAATGAATAATGCATACATACAATGTATTAAAGTGTTCACTATAGATTTGTGCCAATTACTTTTTTCATCTTATGCAAAAAAAAGCTTTTAGAAGATAATAAGTGTATGATGCCTTCTAGGAGGGTTAAAGATATGGATCTAGCTATTTCACTTGCTACACAAATTGGAGCTTTATTTATTATGATAGGAGTAGGATATGTACTAATTAAAACAGATATATGTACAATATCAGAATCAAAACTTTTATCACAGATTGTATTATATGTTTCTGCACCTTGTGCAATCATCAATTCATTCCAGATTGACTTGACAGAAGAAAAGTTAAAAGGTTTCTTACTGTCTATTGGTGCAGCTATTCTTGTACATATTATTTATTATATACTTGCTAAGATACTCACAAAGAAATGCCATTTTAATGCGATTGAATCAATGTCTATTATGTATCCTAACTGTGGAAACTTGATTCTTCCTCTTGTTTCTATTGTATTAGGAAACGAAATGGTTTTCTATTGTTCAGGCTATATGATTGTACAGACTATATTATTGTGGACACATTGTAAGTTTATTATTAGTGAAGATACACACTTTGATTTAAAGAAGATTTTATTGAACATCAACATGATTGCAATTGCAGCAGGTATCATTATGTTCTTCTTACAGATTAAATTACCTACGATGTTTCAGAGTGCTGTATCTGGTATGGGCAGCTTAATGGGACCATTGAGTATGTTTGTAGTAGGAATGTTACTTGCTGGTATGAATATGAAGGAAGTCTTTACCAATGTCCGTGCTTATGTCGTATGTTTCCTTCGTTTAGTTGTATTCCCAGCAATTATTTTATTAGTTTTTATTTTTACAGGTATGACAAAACTATTCCCAAGTGCATCACAGGTATTAATGATTTCATTACTTGCAGCCAGTGGTCCAGCCGCTTCTACTGTGACTCAGTTTGCGCAATTATATGATAATCATGCTTTTGAAAGTTCAGTTATTAACGCATTATCTGTTCTTTTATGTATTATTACTATGCCAATCATAAATATCATCTATACGTTTTTGTTGTAAAATATAAAAACAACGTGCATAATAGTGGATATAAGGAGGGCTAAAATGTCACAAACTACAAAACGCGCTATTGAAGCGTCATTGAAACATTTATTATTAAAGAAGCCTCTTGATAAGATCACTATTAATGATATTGCGGAAGACTGTGGTATCAGCCGTATGACTTTCTATTATCATTTCCAGGATATTTATGATCTCGTAGAATGGTCATGTATTCAGGATGCTGAAGAAGTATTACAGGGCCATAAAACATCTGATACATGGGAAGAAGGTCTCTATGCACTCTTTGGTGCTATCTTAGACAACAAACCATTTGTCACTAATGTTTATCGTTCTGTTAGTCGTGAACATGTAGAAACATATCTTTATAGAATTGTATATAAGTTATTAAAGGATGTTGTAGATGAACAGGCTGTAGGAATGAATGTCAGAGAAGATGACAAAGAGTTCCTTGCGAATTTCTATAAGTATTCTTTTGTAGGTCTTACATTAGAATGGATCAATAATGATATGCGACAAGACCCAGAACTTATTATCCGTAAACTAGATAAAGCAATCAAAGGAAACATCAAAGCGGCCTTAAAACGCTATGAAACCTTTTAAACAAAAACACTATAATGTATAAAGAATAAACATCTTGTATAGGATGTTTATTTTTTTATATTTTATTTTTTCTATACTATGAGGATAGGGGGGATTGCCATGGATTTATTTGTGAAGCCAAGAAAAAGAGAAAACATTGATGCACATAATGCATATATATTAGGAAGTGACTTTACTAGTTTAGTGACTGCCTGTTATTTATTGAGAGATGGTTCATTAAAGGGTGAACATATTCATATTATAGATTCAGTAGATTCATTTCACCATTATGAATCTTATCTTTCCTTTGTAGATAATCGTAGTCTCTATTTATGGGATATATTACGTTCTATACCTTCTATAGAAACAGAGGGACTCACTGTTTTAGATGAAATGACTTATTTAAATCATGATGCACCTATGAAGACTGTTCATAATATACAATTAAGTGATCAATTAATATCAGAACTTGTTCATTTCTTCTTTACTCCAGATGAACAATTAGAAGGTAAACAGGTTAAAGATGTATTCAGCCAGGACTTTATGGAATCTGATTTCTACTATTATTGGCATGCTTTATTTCCAGTCAATGATGCTTATTCTTTTAAAGTGACATTACATCGCTATATGCATATATTGACCTCGCACAGCATGATTTCTCCTAAGTATTGTATATATGAATCAGTGATTGTACCTATTATAGAATATCTAGAGGCACATCATGTAGTCTTTCATTTTGATACTGAAGTCACTCATATAGAAATAGAAGACAATAAAGCCACTGCCTTTTCTATTAAGAGTGAAGGTATGGAAGAAACTATAGATTTGACAAATCAGGATCTTCTATTTATTCATACAAGTCAAAGTAAAGATTCTATAGTTCATGCAGTCATTACAACTCAGGATGAGAAGATCATCCATTACTTAAGAAATATTCTTCAAAAAGATCCACTTTCTGGTGAAGATATTACAGGTGGTGTTATTCCAATTAACGAATCAGCCTGGGAACTCAACTGGACAATACCAAGACAGCCTTACTATAAGAACCAGAAAGAGAATGAATGTGTTATTCTCCTTCATGGATTACATCCAGAAAAGACAGGAGACTATATAGAGAAGTCCATGTTAGAAAGTAAGGGCTATGAGATATGTGCAGAATGGCTTTATCATTTAGGTATTCCACAAGATAAAATCAATGAATTCTCATTGATGTCTGCTTCTACCGTTCCTTACACTCATACTAGTACTCATTGTGAAGCACACATCAATGGATTAAATTATGCTTATATAGGTGAAGGAGTTTCATTACCTTATGAATATCCAGGTAGCTTAGATTATCTCGTGCATACCGCAATGAATGCAGTGTATAGTTTATTACATATCACTAGAAGTATTCCAGCTTATCGTTATTCTATTGAAGACTATTTAAGTGTCTTCTCATCTTTATATGGTGATGAGACATTCATGGAAACTCAGTCATTCACAAAACGTCTTGTCTTAAAAGAACTATTAAGAAGAATAGAGGGCTCTGATCTGGAAGCCCTATTAAAGGAATATAAGTTCTTCTAGATAATATGAAAGTACTTTCTTATAAGAATCTCATTATGAGGTTCTTTTTTTGTGCGACAGGCAGTCGCTTATATGTTATGTCAACAGGGGCATGACATTTTCTACTTGTGAACTACCTCGACTTAATACTCCGTATTCTTATTGCGTGTCCACTTCGTCTCTACTGTATAGACAATATTTGCATCCACAACGCTACTTTTACGCATGATATTTAATGCACCATTCACATCTGCATT
>ENA-OOXJ01000878-OOXJ01000878.1-human-gut-metagenome-genome-assembly--contig:-NODE-878-length-22346-cov-3.124849_pt1 | contig 22346 bp, 15 predicted proteins | sample MGYA00241587_ERZ501343 | MGnify/ENA primary metagenome ERZ501343 (study PRJEB25962, sample SAMEA2042918) | human gut metagenome | biome: human gut; feature: human-associated habitat; material: faeces... | reverse complement strand
AAAGCCCAATAGTTTACATTATTCTTCCTAAATCCATCCGAAATCGGGCGAGTTTTTTTATATTTGTAGCTGTTTTTATTATTAACATTGACAAATGAAGAATATACGCAACTTTTGTATCATAGCACATATAGACCATGGTAAATCAACTTTAGCAGATCGTCTGTTAGAATTTACCAATACCATACAAGTAACTGAAGGACAGATGCTCGATGACATGGAGTTAGAGAAGGAGAGAGGTATCACCATTAAGAGCCATGCCATTCAGATGGAATATGTATATAAAGGTGAAAAATATATTCTGAACCTTATCGATACTCCGGGACACGTAGACTTTTCATACGAAGTGTCGCGTTCTATCGCAGCATGTGAAGGAGCATTGCTTATTGTAGATGCCTCACAAGGCGTACAAGCACAGACTATTTCTAATCTCTACATGGCCATAGAACACGATTTGGAAATCATTCCTGTTATCAACAAATGTGACATGGCTAGTGCTATGCCTGATGAAGTAGAAGATGAAATCATTGAACTTTTAGGATGTAAACGTGAAGAAATTATACGCGCATCAGGTAAAACCGGTATGGGAGTAGAAGATATTCTGGCGGCTGTAATAGAACGTGTACCCCATCCCGTTGGTGATGAAAACGCACCGCTACAAGCATTGATTTTTGATTCGGTATTCAATTCTTTCCGTGGCATTATTGCTTATTTCAAGATAGAAAACGGTGTCATTCGTAAAGGAGACAAGGTGAAATTCTTCAATACTGGAAAAGAATATGATGCAGATGAAGTGGGAGTACTAAAGATGGATATGGTGCCACGTGATGAGTTACGCACCGGAGATGTAGGATATATTATTTCCGGTATTAAGACATCACGCGAAGTAAAAGTCGGCGATACCATCACACATATTGCGCGTCCATGTGACAAAGCAATTGAAGGATTTGAAGAAGTGAAACCCATGGTATTTGCCGGTGTTTATCCTATTGAAGCCGAAGATTTTGAAGATTTGCGTTCATCATTGGAAAAGCTACAATTAAACGATGCATCGTTAACATTCCAACCTGAATCTTCATTAGCATTGGGATTTGGTTTCCGTTGTGGTTTTTTAGGGCTACTTCACATGGAAATCGTACAAGAACGTCTCGACCGCGAATTTAATATGAATGTTATCACAACCGTACCTAACGTATCATATAATGTATATGATAAACAAGGTCATGTTATGGAAGTACACAATCCTGGTAGTATGCCTGACATTACAATGATAGATCATATTGAAGAGCCTTACATACGAGCATCGGTCATTACCACTACCGACTATATCGGCCCCATTATGACATTGTGTTTGGGAAAACGCGGTGAACTGGTAAAGCAAGAATATATCTCAGGAAACCGTGTAGAAATATATTATGACATGCCATTAGGCGAAATAGTCATTGACTTCTATGATAAATTGAAAAGTATCTCCAAAGGATATGCTTCTTTTGACTATCATGCCAATGGTTTCCGCCCCTCTAAATTAGTCAAACTTGATATTTTACTTAACGGAGAGCCAGTTGATGCCCTTTCTACACTGACACATTTTGACAATGCATATGAGTTAGGACGCCGAATGTGCGAAAAGCTAAAAGAACTTATTCCCAGGCAACAGTTCGAGATAGCCATACAGGCTGCTATCGGTGCCAAAATCATTGCACGTGAAACCATCAAAGCTGTACGTAAAGACGTAACTGCCAAATGCTACGGTGGAGATGTAAGCCGCAAGCGTAAGTTGCTTGAAAAACAGAAACGGGGTAAAAAGCGCATGAAACAGATTGGCAATGTAGAAGTACCGCAAAAAGCTTTCTTAGCCGTACTTAAGTTGGATTAGCAATAATCTTCTTACTACGTCTATCTTTAATTTGTTAACCTTACACTATTACATACATAACCCCATAATTGAGGCTATCTATGATTTTATTGCGTACTATGAAAAACATTTCGTCACTTAATATTGTGGCGAGTATTATATTGTTTGCTACTGCTATTTTAGCAGCAGTTGTAGCCAATTCGTCATTGGCGCCTGTTTATACCAATTTTTTATCTCATGAATTGCATTTACGTTTGGGAAATTTCAACTTATTTTCACATGGAGGACATCCCCTTACAATGCTGCAATTCATTAACGATTGTCTAATGACAATCTTTTTCTTGGCTGTTGGTCTCGAAATTAAACGAGAATTACTGGTAGGTGAACTGTCTTCATTCCGCAAAGCTTTTTTACCATTTATAGCAGCATGCGGTGGAATGATTTTACCCGTAATTATTTATTCATTATCGGTAGAACCTCAATCACCAGCCATGCAAGGTATGGCTATTCCCATGGCTACTGACATAGCCTTTTTATTGGGCGTATTGAGTTTACTAGGTAATCGTGTGCCATTATGCTTGAAAATTTTCCTAACAGCATTTGCCGTTGTCGATGACATTGGAGGAATTTTGGTTATTGCTATTTTTTATAGTAACCACGTATCATATTGGTATCTGATAATAGCGTTTTTCTTATACCTTTTCCTCTATTTTATGAGGCGCCTTGGAATGACACAAAAACTGTTTTACTTATTTTTCGGCGTTATCATTTGGTATCTGTTTATGCAGTCGGGAATTCATAGTACTATATCAGGCGTAATACTCGCTTTTGTGATTCCTGCTCGTCCACGGTTGGATGCAGGCAAATACATTAAACAGATACGCACTATAATTGATGAATTTCCAGTTATGAAGTCCGACAACATAGTACTTACCAAAGAGCAGATAGCGAAATTGAAAAGGGTAGAACGAGCTTCCGATTATGTATTTAGAAGCATAGAACAACCAAAAACAATCAGAAATATCCAAGCATAAACCTTTAATTATCAATACATTCTAAAAATTAACATTTTTCAACTGTTTTTTGATGCTCCCCAAATTTCCACATATTTTTGAGACGTATTTCTGACGTGGAGAATTTGCGGAGCTTGTTTTTTGTCACACCGTGCAGACGGTTGACAAGGGTTTACAACCGTTTACGACAAGCGACAATATCCGCTCGACATTCAGTGACGGTCACATCGTGTAGAAAGGCGACAACCGTTGACTACCGTTTACATCCGTTCACCACTTCAGGAATATAGGATTGAAGAAATGAACCTGTAAACTGGCAAGAGCGGTACAAAATGCAGTACAGAGAAAGGATGATGAAGTACGCAATCTGAAAGAACGCTTGTCATGGAGAAATAAGGTACTCAATATGTTTACAAGACTTCTGGCGAGAAACAACACCACTTTCAGAAATGCTATAGATGCAATCATCCGTTTCGCTAAAGATACTTATCGTAGCATTTTTAAAAAAGAGGAAGCCAAAACCATTAAAAGTGTAATTGAAACCTTTTGAAAAGACAAGGAGGACTACAAAGCCATCGGTACTTTCCTTGTGTTCACGGCAGACCAGAAAGAAAACCTCTCCAATAGTGAATACCGAAAAGCTGTTCGTGAAGTGGATGATGTTGCCCTCGGCAGGTACGACCAAAGGCAAAAACAGGGACATTCGCTGAAGATGTAAGCGTTATGTATTTTCCAATGGAATTCCATAATTAAGTGGAATTTCCATTGGAAAATAACAGTTCCTACCATGGTAAAACACTTCATCTAAAATCCTATCGAATAGAATCTATAGCCATCAAAGCCTATTATTGAGTTGCCCGTATTGTCTATGCAAATATTATTGAGGCATTTGTTGATGTTATAGACTTGCTTTAATTTCCAGTCCCAGTCAAATTTGTATATCTGAGAAAATCCTTTTCCCTCAGCTTGTTCCTTGCCTGCATCTTGAAAAGTCTTGCCCCAATATAAAGCATAGATATATTTACTATTGGAGGTTATATCACGGAAATATACAGGGTTCTGTTCCCATATATCTGCACCATCTGTAATAAGTTCGCTCTGAATAGTATTTGATAATCTGAATGATGATTTTTCTCCGGTTTGCAGATTGATATATTGAATTACAGGATACATCTGGAAAGCAAAAACCCCGATTTGGTCATTATCATTATATGCCAATTTACCGAAGTTGGTAATCCACGATGGTTGATCAGGGTTGTATATAATTTTACTAATCTCGGTTATGCAGACCGAATCATCTTCATTTTTAGACAAGAATAACGACTGAGCCCCTCCGTTTGGTTCTCTGCCAACAAATAAATATTCGCGTAGGGATTTCTGAAAGACCTGTCTGGCATCCATTACTATGGGATAAGGCGTTTTTGATTCTCTTGAAATAACCACATCACCTGTAGTAATGGCTTGACCTTCATCTGATACTTTATATACAGTCGGCATCTCTCTGTCTACTACAAACAGATCATTTTTATTATCAGAGAAAAGTATTGGTATATAAAAATCATACTGTCCATTATCATTCCTGAACAGACTTCGTTTGTATTTTAGTTCTGCCTTTTTGTTGTCATACACATACTGTCTAACAAATTGCTGTCCATAACTGCCTCGGCTTTCGTATGTCAGCAATACATCATTATTATGAATACGGATATCTGTCAGGTTCTTTATATCCGGGATTGAGTCTATTGAAAGTAGTTGAGTCGGTGCATTTACGATATCTACTTTATTTTGACAAGCCAATAAGCACATAACAAAGCCTGCCAATACTACGGATTTAATAAAACTTGTTTTCATATTCAATCTAATTCTATTGGTTCATATTTAATCTCCTGTTCATTGTTTGAAGGTTTCCCAAATCTGCCATTGCTTTGTCTTACCATTACTTGTGAGCCAGCCGCATTGAGAAATGTAAATGGCTTGGTCATCATTCTTGCGATGGTTTTTCGAGCTTCCTGGCGACTGCATTTAATCTCTTTCTCGTAAGTATAGCAATTGATTGGATTCTGAGTGTTTTTAATGCTAAACGCTTCCCAAATATATAATCCATTCTCTTCCTCCACTTTCAAGATCAATCCGGGCAGACCACTGAATTTATATGGACCATAGGATAGCGGTATATCAAGCGTGTAGTAAGCCGTATAATTCCGCCCTCCCATAGTGGTTGTTGCCTTAGCACAAGTGTAGCACATTATTTTTACGGGAGACTCATCTGAATATTTCCATTGAAGATTCCTGAACATATCTTCGTAGCACAGCACACCGGCATTAAGTATCAGTCTGTATTTGACCGCAATTTTCTTCCCTTTGTACTCATTGAAGATTTCACAGGGAAGAGTTTGGTGAGAGTTGGATTGAGTTGGATGTCCCTTTTTGAAGTTTTCCGTAGCCAAAGAATCGTAGTGAAATATGATATCGCTGTAATCTTTGACAATGTTATTGCCAATCTGTATCACCCGGATATCTTCAATGTACTCTTTTGCTGATGAATGGTTTTTGAACTTAAAAGTGTAACGCACCTCATATTTCCCCTTGTCGATTGTTTCATAGTTGTCAAGGGGCTGCGGTGTAGGTGCCAACTGAGCAGTGGCATGTAATGTCATAAATGCTAACAACAAACACAAATAAAACTTTTTCATATTAACTATTTTATAATTAGAATATTCTGTATCGTATCTTCAGCAGTACACTCCGAGGACGAATCTGATATACAGAAGTGTTGTCCGTCAATCCTTCTATTGAGGAGTATACATACTCTTTATTGTTGAATATATTATCGCAAGAGAGTGTAAATGACCATCGCTTGTATGAATATTTCGCATTAACTTCTCCCAACAGGAATGAACGGTTATTCTGATTCAGATTATTGTAATAGTGTGAGATGTTAGCCCCTATCGTAATATCCGCAGGCAGATAGAATTCCAGAGAGATATTGTTGGTGAATGTCCTTAACATCGGCATTTCTCCCCCTTTTTGCATAGAAGTTTTGGATTGATAGTAAATGCCTTCATAGTTAAACGCAATCCATTCAAAAGGGTTAAGACTGAAATCTAATTTTGCGTTTATCGAATAGCCATTATAACTCATTATTTCGTTTTGTAGCAATATGGGACTATCGTAATAACTATACCGACATTCTGCACCGATTTTCAAACAACGCCAATCAAATCCTTTACTTGCTCTTACAGTCGCGGATAAAACATCAGCTGTTTCGTCAGTGGGAGAACTGATGATTCTTGTTACAAGCCCATCGTAATAGTTTCCGTATAATACATTCGGGCGGTTATGAGTCCAACCAATATCCGAACCGATAAACAGCATTGACACAATGTTCCTGTAGTCATATGACAATGAATAATTTTGTACGGTTGATTGATACAAATCATTATTCTGATATACGGATAGTTGTCTGTATGAAGTCAGGATATATTGATTGTAAAGATTTTCGATAGCCGGATTTGAGTGCCCCAGACTACCTTTTAATCTCAATTCATTGCTGCCATTGATGTCGTATTTTACAGTAAGGCGTGGTGCGACAACAAAACGGTGTTTGTCCGTTTCCACTTCTGCTATTCTGTCATTCAAATCAAAATATCTATAGTTGCCTGTGATTTGTAAATCCACATAGAATTTTCTTGCACGATAATTGGCAATAATTCCCACTCCGGTATTCAGCGATGAAAGATGTATGTCATTCCTGTAATCTTCCAATTGACTGGTCAATCCATTTTGAGAATAATCAACAAACAGTGTCGGATGAATTTGAAGATTACCCCATACGAGAGCAGAGAGAAAATCCAGGTGGTTCTCTGTTGAAAAGTTTCTGCGTTCTGCTCTTTGAAACATATTATCTCCTAACAAAACATCCGGAAAGAGATTAGTGGAAACGCCAAGATTGTGTGGGCGTTTTTCAAGGTTTATTGTTGATACAAAATCTACTCCTTTGTCTGTATTAGTACGATTGGTCAGATGGAACAGGTTGTGCAATCGGTAATTCTCAACATCGCTGTTTTGAGCAATATCACTTCCTGCATAAATATCGCTGCTACCACCTGTACTGAACCAATCAAATTTCAGCTGTTCTTTTATATAACTCTTTTCACTGTTTTGTAGATAAGTGATAGTACCATTTGCAAGATTCCTACGAAGGTTTCCACGATAATACTCATCCACTATGTTTTTTGAACCATCTGGAAGAATCGTAGTGGTTGTTGCGTGATTACTGCGCTTGTCATTATCATTTAAGTACGCAGCATTAATACCTAACTCTCCATTTTCCCCAACCCGAAATATGTGATTATATGTCGCGGTATGAGATTGATTGAAATAGTAGTATTTTTTATTGATGCCTGGAACACTCGGTAATTCAATGTCCGTTACACTTGATGTCCTTGACAGAGAGTTATCATCGAAAGATCGCAATTCTGTTTCAAGGTCATTACCGGAATTATTGCCCTTATATGTTGCAAGCAATTGGCTGTTTCTTTGAAAATATGTTGTTATAAGTTCATTGTCCCATAAGGCTTCCTTGTCATAACCACCTCCTAATGTTGCAATCATGTTATATACGCCCTTTACGCCGCTTTTGAGTTTAAGATTGATTGAGGCTCTCTCTTCCGGACGCAAATCTTCCAATGCTTTTATATTCTGATGGTTTTCAAGTATCTGTATCGTACTTATGCTGTTTGGGTCTATGTTGTTGGTTGCAATACCATATCGACCTTTCATCAAATCAAGTCCTTCGATATAGAAATTCTTGATAGGTTGTCCTTTGTAAGATATTTGCCCTACATCCGATACGGTTACACCTGGCAATCGCTTTAATACCTGTGCTACCGAAATATCTGTTTTCGATTGGAATGAAGCAACATTATAACTGATTGTATCACCTCGCTCATATATCTTGGGGGCATAGACTACGACCTCATCTATCTGATTCAGTTGTTCCTTTACAACAATATCACGCTCGTGCGATGTATTTGGGCAAAAAATGGTTGTTGCCTCTATGTTTAATCCAGACACATTGATTGCAATGCTATCAACAGAGGCGTTAAAATTCAGTGAATATAAGCCTTTCTCATCGCTGATGCAGGATGCATATACACTATATTTTTGATCCAGACGAGAGACATAAACACTTACATCAGGTATGACTTTCCCAGATGAGTTTTTTACATATCCTGAAATCAATGTTTGTCCGAATATCGGGCTTGTCCAAAATAAGAGAAGCAACCATAAAAATGCTTTTTTACACATACGCAAATCTTAACTTTGTTTACCACAAAGTTAGATACAAAGCCTGTGAAAAGACGAAAAAACGCCCGGATAAATCTATCCGAGCGATGTAGTATATTCCTATATTTCAACGAGTTGCAATTTTGATGCTCTGTTTTTTCTATTCTGTCATTTTGCACCCTCTTTTCAACACAATTTTCAGGCAAATTCTTTAAGGAAGTGCTCCTTGTTTTCATAGGAACTTTGCATAATCTCTCTTTTCAGCCTTGACTTGCGATTATATACGACAGGCAGGGATTCTCCTATCAGAATACTGATTGCTCTGGATGAAAACTTGACCACAACATACAGGAACAACTGATAATCTTCCGGCTTCATTTCGGGATATGCAGAACGGAATTCCGACATCAGACCTGACTTGTATTTATCTACAAATCTCTCCAATTCGACAATCGTCTTTTTATCCTCTCTAAGATTCGATATGCTGTTGATTACATTGCTGTATATCTTGGCTTTTTCCGATGTCGAACCTTGATAGATATAGTATGTATTACACAATTCATCTATGTACTTAAACTTCTCTTCAAATAATTGGTTTACCGATTCCTTCAGCATACCGCAGTCGTTCTCTGATACATTCAGGATATTACGGATATTTTCAGCCCCCAGCATTTTCATCTCCATCTCCTTGCGATAAGCCTTTGTATGCAGATAGTAGAATCCGGACAGAGATAATATCAATATCACTGCAATCAGGATTATTACTATTTTACTGTTTCGCTCATGTCGAAGTTCAGTTTCAGCCTTGTAGTCTTCGTATATGTGATAGTTGGCAACGGTCTGTGCCAAATACTGATTTACAATCTGACCTCTCAGGCTATCTTGTATAAAAGGTTTATCTTCTCGCTCTATGACCTCTGTTCTTGTGAACCCTTTTCCCGGAAGATTGATGACCAAATATAGTTTATCATCGTCCGCAATATGTTTTCTGTAAATATTGGCACTATCCAATTGCCCTAATTTGAAGTACGACAATGACAAATTTGAGTAATCTTCTGGAGTGGGAGTATCAACAATATCCATCAGATGAAGCAAGGTCGTTTTGGCTTCATTGTACTTGTTGCTCTGTATGTATGAATTAGCAAGCAGTCTTGTAGCCCTTTGTTGCAGGAGCGTGTCACTTTTGACAGATGCAATCTCTGCTAATTGACCCGATAGAGCGATGCTGTTGGAGTAATCCTTATTATTGAAATAAGCATTCGCCAAATGCTCCAATCCCCGATTGATATAATCTGTTTTTTCTGAACCTACAAAACAATCATACGACATACGCGAATAGTTTTGTGCCTCTACAGAATTATATACTTTGCTGTAAATATCGGAAACAGAACGGTAGATTTCCCCTAAAAAGAGTTTGTCATCCAGTTCTTTTGCCAATTTTTCTGCATTGAAGAAACTGATTATACTTGCGGCATATTCTCCTGAATCACTCTGTGTCATGCCCAGAGAATAGAAACTTGTCATTTCAACTCTCATATTTTCTTCTTTATTCTCATAATCACAAGACACACTGATTATAAGCAGTACTGACAAGAAAAGTATATGCTTAAGACTTTGTTTCATTTCTATTAATTTATGCCCACCAAGGAACATATTTTCGGTATTTAGGAGATGCTTTAGAATCGAGCAATTTTATTAGCCCCTCTTCTACCGCAGCTTTAATTAGTCTTGAAATACTTGCTGCCGATGTTTCAGGCATATTAAATCTTTCACGAAGAGATAGGTTAGTCAATGAAGAATCTTGAAGATATTGTACACAAGCATGTAGGTAACACGACCACATTCTGTCATCGACACTCATATTCGCAAAATCTATTTTAGTACACAAGGTAACTTTTGTATTTTCTTCATATATGTTAATCGCAGGAGCTGACAGGAACATTGATTCACTATCTGTTACCATTCTATCCCAACCTGAGCCCAATTCCTCACACATCTTCATGCGGTGCATTAAAGAAGAAAGTATTTCGTTGCGAGATTTCGGAAGATTGTCCACTATTCGCTTTATGTTGACTAACGGAGTGCCAGGATTTGTAATCTCTATGCGAGAATCAAATATCTCTACCAGTAGGGAAGAGCCACTGATATCCGCTTGTTGATGAATCAGAGCATTTGCAACAGCTTCTCTAATCGCCTTCATAGAATATGGCATTATCGTTTTTCGGAGTGGAGTTTCTAAATCCTCTTTACTTGGTATCAGGGCCTCAATATAATCAATCGCATTTTTGAAACAGATAACATAGCCTTCATTAAATACCCGTTCCTTTAATATATTAGCTCGTGATGAACCTTCGTATCTTACAACCCTCAATGCTTTACGGGATAAAGTGCCGAAATCTGGAAAATTTTTAGCCAATAACATCGCCCCGAGATTTGTAATAGAAAATTTACCATCATCCTGTTTGATTAAAATTCTATCTTGAAGAAGATTATATGAAACACTTTCATAATTAGACGGCTGTGGAATACCTAGAGCATCAAAGTATGCTGAAAAATTAATCAGTGCCAAAGCCTCAGAAAGTTCCAAAGAAGTTTTCGCAGCAATTTCTTCATAAGCCGCAGTGCGTAAAACGTGCCACAATTTTTCCTCCAGTATCGGGAATTCGCTTAGTTTCTTCGTGTATGTGCCGCTCTTGATATATGGTGTCTTTTCAAATGTGACAGGTACACGTATAGCCTTGCGAACAGAGATAACACCTACTGTTTTACCCTCAATCTCACAACTGTCATATCTAAACTCGGCGTTATTAAAAGAAGATATCTAAGCCAATTCTCTAACTCTTGGTTTCCTTTTTTAGGGACTGAAGATCATAATCAGTGCCTACAATTTCATGTGTTTCATCGTGAACACCCCAAACCATATAGCCAAAGTCATGAGATTCAATAGCCGCACTATTTGCCAAAGCTGAAAGTGTTCGGCCTATCATTTCCGGATCATAGTTATTATGTTTGAATTCAATCCAAGGCTTCTCATTATCATAAGAACACAATTCTTGAACAAGCGATGCAATGTTATTATCCATAATGGTTAAAAATTTAATGCAAAAATAACAGTCTTTTTATCCACCAGCAAATAATGAGCAAATAAAAAGCAAGTGATTTTTTTGATAAGAATACCATTTAATGCCTTTCTAATGCGTATAAAATATATTGAAAAGCACGTAGCGGCAAATTATCGGCAAGTTAGGAGCAAGTAAAGATGTTTGTTGTATCAAGCAATTCAGAAGCAAGTAAAAACGTTATTTGCGTATTATACTGATATTAAACGCTTTACGAAAAACGAGCCATATTATTGCGGCTTTCCAGCAAATTAGGGGCAAATAAGATATTTACTTATCAGTCGTCTATCCCTTATGTCGGATGCAAAGGTCGCCAGCCTCATTTGAATGTATAAAGGTCAAGCGGTAAACCGTTTTGGACAGTTTCTTCCTCCGTTGGAGAGTAAACTGCCCAAAAACCTTTCTCCATTCATCGGCTTGCTTGGAACTGCATCCGGCAACGGAGACAAACGACTGACGAAATAGTAAAAACAACAATAGCGTGAGAAATAGGTCTTCAACCTACCTCACACACCATTCTTTTTTCTTTTGGAGGACTATTTATTAAGGTATAGAGAAATAGGGCAAACAGCAGACTGCACTCCCTCCAAAATAATAGAATTTTGAGCAGTGCTTTCCTTTGTCATTGTTCGAAAATGTCGTACCTTTGCACAAGCCTTTTGCCAAAGGGCAGGGCGATGTGGATAATGGGAAAATTAGCCATCAAAAATGCTGAAAAGAGAAGAAATACCGTTTATTGATACCTCAAAACAGGATAAAATCAATAAAATCGTTAAATTTTCACCCTTTAGAATGCACCCTTAAAGGTATATGACATATTTCTGACTTATTACGCACAAAATATTGAGTAATAACTGGTTGCAAATACTCTTACTGAAGCAAGTAAAAAATACGGTAATACTCCTGACATTTTGTACAAAAAATACAGAGTTTACAAAAGGATAGGAGAGTCACAAGCTGCAATACGAACCTTGGAAAAATTAGTTCAGGCTGCCCCCAAAGATGAAGATATTCAATTAGAACTGATTTTAGCCAAGTTGCAAGTCATAGACAAACAAATGGGACTGGGAAGATACGAAGAAGCCCTGACTGAAATTCAATCAATAAGTAAGTTAAGTTGTGATGAAGACATCAAGCAAGCCATTATCAACAAACAGCTAGAATGTTACTCAAGGATAAACAGACCAGCCCAAGTTATATATATAATTGATTCCATACGCACAGCCAAAGCCGATGGAAAACTATATATCGTACAACGGGCTGTTGCATTGAGAAATATGGAACGATTTGACGAAGCATTATCCGAACTTGAACAACAGGAAGAGCCAAATACGGAAACTTACGAATCAATAGCGACCCGCTATCTGCAAACATTAATGGAAAATGGAGCAACCAAGCATGCTTATGCCACCTGTAAAAGATGGCTAAATAACATTCATAACTCAAACACTGCTTTAAAATATGCCATTCAAAATGCCTCTGAGTTAAATTTGTATGAAGAAGAAAAACAGTATGTCAAAACAGGTCGGGAATTATATACAGACGATATCTATTTTGTACAGAAAGCAGCCTCCATTTTATATCGTGAACAAAGATATCGAGATGGTTTAAAGCTTATTGAATCCTATCTTGATTCTCTTTCCGGCAATCAAATTTTAAAAAATACGTATGCTGCTCATGCTGAACTAAGAGCCGAAGAACTGCTAAAAGAAAAAAAGACCGAAGAGGCAATTCTGTTACTGGAAAAGGCTGTCAAACTGGATAATTCCAACCAGTCCCTGTTATACACAATGGGAACTGCATACGAGCAGGCAGGAGACTATAAAACTGCCTATCAAATATTTTCACGATATAATCCTCCTGTCAAGCAACTTCCTGAATACAAACGTAAGCTAATGACTGTACAAAGACAGTCATATCACAATAGATTTGCAGCCGAATTATTGGCCGGTTGGTACAGCAACGGAGAAACAGCCAATTCAATCCAATCTGTGTCTTATACACGAATGGAAAAGAAAAACACATATACAGGAACTGTAAATTTCACCTCACACATTACTTCCACAGGTACAGCCAATGGAGAAGAAACCACAGACAGTAAAAGTGGAGTGCAATTTAAAGGAAACTGGGGACATATATTTAATGAAAAATGGTCTTCTCAACTGGAACTGGCTGTTGCTAACCAGTTTTTCCCTACATGGTCAGGGCAAATTGGGCTTTATCACTATTTTCCTAAAGATATCGAAGTAGGAGGTACATTAGGCTACCGGCGTAATTATACTACTTATGGCACCACAGAAGATACACATTCTGCCGCATCAAGTAACATGTTTAGTCTTAAACTAAGCACAACTTTGTATAAAGAGATGTGGAGAGTCAGTCTCAATTGCGACAGTTATTTACTGAATAATAATGCCTATTTTAATATAAACTCCCAGATACGTTTTTATCCCTTAAACGATTATGAAACTCATTTATCAGCAATACTCGGAGTTGGAACTGCACCGGAAGCGTCTTATTTAGACAAAATGATGCCAGGATCATTTGATAAACTGAATATTACGTTTGGCTTAGGAGGCGCATATATGCTAAGTAAAAATCTATCATTGGGAATGATCGCATCCTATTATCGTTTTTATCAACAGACAGCTTCACTTCAAGCAGACAGTTCACAACCAGCAACCAATTACAAAGACCTTTACAACATCTATGCACAACTTACTTTCAGTTTTTAGCACTACTAGACTATGGATGTTCGGATATTTCCTAGTTATAGCATTCAGCATGTATGCACAGTCTCAAGAAAACATTCCATTTTCCAGCTATAAATACTTCATCATATTGCCGCTGGAGGAAAGCAATAACATGGATTGTAAATGGGCTGACTATTTATACAATCAGGCATCTGCCAGAAATCTGGAAAAAGGAATTGTTATTAAGAATAGCAATAACAGTCCGAAAGCATTTTCAATAGTAGTACATATAGCTTCCGAGACAAGTTTTGACTATACCGTAAAAACTGGAAACAACACAGTAACTCTGACTGCATCCAGCGAAGACAACATGCTGTGGCTCATCTATCAATGGCTATCCAAAATGGCCGAAACAGACAGCAGATGGCAAACCAATGATCTGGACCCCTCTATTTTAGAAACGGAATACACAGACAACATCTTCGATTTCAAATACAGAAGCATTTATTCACCCTCATTATCAGAACCTGAAAAAATAAAACTGACCGGCAACTGGCACGTAGACTACCATTGGGGATTATGGGGACATAACTTAAATAAACTTTTTCCTAACGGAATTCCAGAAGAAGCACAAGCCCTGATTAACGGAAAGAAGAGCAACACGCAGTTCTGCTTCACCTCGACAACATTATACAATACCATTGCAAATTATATAATAGACGCATACGGTGAAGGTGAGCAAGGCAATACCTCATGGTTTGCAATCATGCCCAATGATAATCACAATGTATGTACATGCCAGAATTGCATTAAAGCAGGAAATACGTCTGCATCGGCCACACCTGCAGTCACCCGTATGCTACAAAAGCTGGCTTCAAGATTTCCCAACCACCAATTCTACACATCAGCCTATGCTACTACAATAATTCCACCTGCACAGAAATTACCTGAAAATGCTGGCGTAATTATAAGTGCCATCAATGTACCACTAAATACAACCTGCCATACAGAAAAAAAATATACAGATTTTCAAGAACAACTGGAAAAGTGGCAAAAGGCAAACTCCCATATTATAATATGGGATTATATGAGAAATTTTGACGATTATCTTACTCCTTTTCCATGTCTTGAAAGTATTCAGCACCGTTTAAAGTGGTTTAAAAAATTAGGTGTATGGGGAGTTTTTTATAATGGGAGCGGAGATGACTATTCCATATTTGATGATTTGCAAACTTATATTATCTCAGCTTTACTCAAAAACACTAATATAGACCTCAAAAATTATATCAATGCTTACCTGAAACACTTTTATCCTACTTGTTGGAAACTACTTGCTGACTACTATTGGGAACTTGAAAATATTGTAAAGGAAAGGAATATATCTTTAGAATGGTATGAAGGCATAAATTTTGCGCTTGACACTTACCTGGATCCAAACACGCTTAACCGTTTCTATATAGAATTGGACCGTATATCCAAATATACTTCTGGAGAAGAAAGAAAGCGTTTGAACTATATACTTACGGCACTCAATTTTACCCAATTGGAAATAATACGTTCCGGAAAATCTTCCCGTGAAGCAGCACAAAACTACATCGAACTGTTGAAAGGCAGTAAAGAATTAAAGCACTTTACAAAATACAAAGAAGCAAACGGACTGTTGTCAGATTATATCGAATCATGGAGTAAATACATGGAAAACACCGCTAACGGACATACAGATATTAGTGTGACAGAACTGGAAAGCGGTGAAAAGCTTTCAATGCTTTCCGATGGATACCATGGCTTTCCATACGATTATCACATGCATTGGTACGTATCTGCAAATAATAAAAATCTATTTCAGATTCATTCAACATCAAAAAAACAAGGTGAAATAGTCCTGACATTCTTACAGGCACCAGCTTGGAAAATAAGTATGCCACAAGCAGTTGAAATACGGTCCAAAAATGGAACAACATTAGCACAATGGGAGAATGCGAAGCAACAGATAAAAGACTTTACAATAAATAAAGTCGTATTACATGTTGACATGCGACAATATGACACTCTGGAAATAGTAATAACAAAAGGCAAACTAACTAAAAAAATTGCCCTTGACGAAATTGAATGGTATGAAAAAAACAATTAAGCTATTAGGTATAAGTGCATTTACTGCATTTTTACTTTGCTTGTCTGCCTGCAAGCATCAACTACAAACTACAACTATAAGTATCGTAGACGAACACCGACATTATTATCCGGTACAGATGGGAGATAAAATATGGCTGGACTATGAAATTACAAATACAGGTAAAGTTCCGTTGGTTATAAGTGAAATACAGACAACCTGCGGTTGCATCAGTGCTGATAAAAAACGGAAAGTAATCCCCGCCGGTGAAAAAACTATACTGAAATTCAAATTTGACAGTTCAAAAAACCTGGGATATGTACAACATGAGATTCTATTGTATGGCAACTTTGACACCACCAGTGTCTATCGCCTTCAGTTTGATATCAATGTTATTCCTCACACCGACTATACTCGGGACTATGAACAAGTATATGAAACAAGTTCAGAAAAAGAAAAGACAGACAAAGAAAACGAATATATTTATGGAAACTACTATGTAGAGGAATCCGAAAATCAATCATCAGAAAATCTTCCAAGTACTACTTTAACTCCGTAAAGTTGCACTTTACAGAGCTAAAGTAAGACTTTATACATTCTAATATGCATGTTAGCAGAAACAAACAGCCTTTTACTTAGGCGCCCTCTTATACAAGAAAAAGGCAATAAATGCATAAAGTATATTAGGAATCCATACCGCTATCATAGGAGGCATATTGCCGTTCACTGCGAAAGTAGACGCAATGGTTTGGAACAGGATATACGAAAAACTTAAAGCAAGTCCTATACCAAGATGCAATCCCATTCCCCCTTTTGTCTTTTTGGAAGATAAAGATACGCCTATCAGCGTCAAAATAAATGACGCAAAAGACATGGCAATCCGCTTGTGATACTCAATTTCAAACTCTTTGGTATTGGCAAATCCACGTTGCTTTTGTCGATCAATATATTCCTTCAGTTCAGGGCTGGTCAACATTTCCTGCATATTTTTCATTATCAAAAAATCAGCAGGTTCCATAAAAAGGGTTGAATCAATACGATCACCCTTAGTAATGCTCTCCTTCATGCCTTCCATTTCACGAATCATATAGTCTTTGATGATCCACTTATGCACAGCAGTCGTATCATAAGTCACTGTGCGGGCAGTAAGATGCGAAACCAATTGCTTGCCTTTAAATTTATCCAATGAAAAGCGATAACCTGTTTTCGTATAATCTTCAAAACGGTCAATGTATGCAATGACTCCCGAATCGACTTCCAACTGTATATTCCGAGCCGTATTGGCTTTACGTGGTTTGTAATATTTATCTTCGAAATTTATACGTACAACACTGCCTTTAGGAATAATATAAGCTCCCAAGCCAAAAGTAACAACCGCAATAATTGCAGCCGACACCATATAAGGTCTTAACATCCGCTTAAAACTCATACCGGTAGAAAACATAGCAATGATTTCGGAGTTTTCTGCAAGCTTGGATGTAAAGAAAATAACTGCAATAAATACAAAAAGCGGACTGAACAGATTGGCAAAATAGGGAATGAAGTTCAAATAGTAATCAAATATAATGGCATCCCATGGTGCATTATGAGACATGAATTTGTCTTGCCTCTCATTAAAATCAAATACTACTGCAATAGATATAATCAATGCAATAGCAAACACATAGGTTCCCAGAAACTTTTTTATGATATACCAATCCAGTCGCCTTAAATATTTAATTTTAGGCAACCGGATTTCCTTATCCTTCCATATTTTCCAAAAATCAGTTCTCATAGTCTTGTTGATACGCGTTTCACCATCATCGGTTTCCAAGTAGAAAAATCACCAGCAATGATGTGTTTACGTGCCTCATCAACCAGCCACAAATAGAAAGCCAGATTGTGAATAGAAGCTATTTGCATGGCCAATAGTTCTTGGGCATGAAACAAATGACGCAAATATGCTTTGCTATACATAGTATCCACATAAGAGGCACCGTCAGTTTCAATAGGAGAGAAGTCCGTTTCCCACTTTTTGTTCCGCATATTTATAATACCATCTTTGGTAAACAGCATACCATTACGTCCATTACGGGTAGGCATCACGCAATCAAACATGTCAACTCCGCGTTCAATGCCTTCCAGAATATTAACAGGTGTGCCCACCCCCATGAGATAGCGGGGTTTGTCTTTAGGCAGAATGCCGTTGACCAATTCTATCATCTCATACATTTTCTCAACCGGTTCTCCTACCGCCAGTCCACCGATAGCATTCCCCTCAGCTTCTTTGGAAGCGACAAATTCAGCAGCCTGTGTACGTAAATCACGATACACACATCCTTGTACAATGGGAAACAAAGCCTGATGATATCCATATTTAGGCTCAGTTTCATTAAAACGACGTATACAACGATCCAACCACCGTTGTGTCAGCCCCAACGATTTTTTAGCATATTCATAATCAGAATCTCCCGGAGGACATTCATCAAATGCCATCATGATATCAGCACCAATAGTACGCTCAATATCCATAACCTTTTCAGGCGTAAAAATATGCTTGCTACCATCAATATGCGAACGGAATTCAGCTCCTTCTTCACGCAATTTACGAATGCCAGAAAGTGAAAACACCTGAAAACCTCCACTGTCAGTAAGCATGGGACGGTCAAAGCCATTGAATTTATGCAGTCCACCTGCCTTTTCTATTACATCCAAACCTGGACGCAAATACAGGTGATAGGTGTTTCCCAAAATAATCTGTGCTTTAATATCATTTTTCAGTTCTGACAAGTGTACCCCCTTTACCGTGCCTAGTGTCCCCACAGGCATAAAAATGGGAGTTTCTATCTGCCCGTGATCAGTCGTGATTAAACCTGCACGGGCATTAGTCTTGCTATCGGTATATTGTAACTCGAATGTCATTCGTCTTTCTTTTCGTTGTTTTCTTTTTTAACAGACAAATCAATGGCATCGGCAACCTTTTCGTCAGTCAGCGCAATGGCAAAAACCTCTTTAATGTCTTTCACATAATGGAAAGTCAGTCCCTTCAGATAAACCTCTTGAATTTCTTCTATATTCTTGCGATTCTCATCACTTAGAATAATCTCCTTAATGCCTGCACGCTTGGCAGCCAAGATCTTCTCTTTGATACCACCCACCGGCAACACTTTTCCACGCAATGTAATTTCACCAGTCATAGCCAAATTAGCTTTTACCTTACGCTGAGTGAGGGCAGAAGCCAACGAAGTGGCCATGGTAATACCCGCCGATGGACCATCTTTTGGAATTGCGCCTTCGGGCACATGAATATGTATATTCCAGTTTTCAAAAATTTCTTCATCCAAATTCAGCAGAGACGCATGAGCTTTAATATATTCCAATGCCAACATGGCAGATTCCTTCATAACATCTCCCAAATTACCAGTCAGCGTCAATCGACCTCCCTTACCACGGCTTAAGCTGGTCTCCACAAACAATATTTCTCCTCCTACCGCTGTCCAAGCCAAACCAGTCACAACACCGGCATAGTCATTACCCTGATATTTGTCTCTTGTATATTCCGGAGCTCCTAAAAAATCATACAAATCGGAAGGCTTGATCTCAGTTTTGGCAAAATAGCCATCTGTTGCGTATTGCCGAGCCGATTTACGCATAATTTTCCCGATTTTCTTTTCCAGCTCACGCACTCCACTTTCACGGGTATACGACTCAATAATGGTCTCAAGCGTATTTTTAGGGAACTTCAAGTCATTTTTCTTCATTCCATTGGCTTCCAATTCTTTCGGAACCAAATGCCGACGAGCTATTTCTATTTTTTCTTCCGTAATGTAACCGCTTACCTCTATCAGTTCCATACGATCCAACAATGGTCCAGGAATGGTATTCAGATTATTGGCAGTAGCAATAAACATTACTTTAGACAAATCATAGTCAATGTCTAAGAAATTATCATGGAATGCCGTATTCTGTTCCGGATCAAGAACTTCCAACAATGCAGAAGAAGGATCTCCCTGACGATCCGCACTTACTTTGTCTATTTCGTCCAATATAAATACCGGATTAGAAGAACCTGCTTTAATCAGACTCTTGATAATACGTCCCGGCATAGCACCTATATAGGTTTTACGATGTCCGCGAATTTCAGCTTCATCATGTACACCTCCCAATGACATACGAATGTATTTCCGCTTCAATGCTGCAGCAATGGAACGTCCTAACGATGTTTTACCGACTCCCGGAGGTCCATACAGACAAATAATAGGAGACTTCATATCTCCTTTTAATTTTAAGACGGCCAAATGTTCTAAAATACGTTCTTTTACCTTTTCCAAGCCATAATGGTCTTTATTTAAAGTACGCTCTGCATTGGCCAGATTCAAATTGTCTGTAGTATAAATTCCCCACGGCAAACTCAACATTGTTTGCAAATAATTCAACTGTACACTATAATCAGGCGACTGTGGATGTGTACGCTCTAACTTATCAACTTCTTTCAAGAAAACAGCTTTCACCTCATCACTCCATTTGATGGTTTCTGCTTTCCGACGCATTTCTTCTATTTCCTGCTCCTGAACACTACCACCTAATTCATCCTGTATTGTTTTTATCTGCTGTTGCAGGAAATATTCACGTTGCTGCTGATCTATGTCTTCACGAGCACGCATCTGTATGGATGCTTTTATATCAGCCAGCTGAACCTCTCTGTTCAGTATCTCAAGTAAACGATAGGAACGTGCCCGCAACGAATCGATACGCAACAGTTCTATTTTCTCGTCTTTTTTAAGTGGCAGATTTGTACAAATAAAATCTACCAGGAACATCGGGTTGTTAATGTTCTTAATTGCAAACGACGAATCTTGAGGAAACATTTCCGAAGATTTGATATATTTCACTGTCAGATCTTTGCATGCCTCCACCAATGCCTGAAATTCTTTATCCGACTTCTCAGGAAGTTCCTCATTCAAGGTTGTAACACGACCTTTCAGATATGGATTTGTTTCAGTTATTTCTTTTAATTCCAGCCTTTTAGACCCTTGCAGTATAATGGTAGTGGTCTGATCGGGCATTTCAAGAACTCGCACAATCTTGGCTACTGTCCCGATGGAATGTAAGTCTTCAAACTGCGGATTTTCTGTTTCGGCCACTTTCTGACACACCACTGCAATGTATGATTTTTTCTTTTCAGCATCACGTACCAGTCTAAGGGAAGATTTTCTTCCAACCGATACCGGCATAAATACGCCTGGAAACAATACCATATTCCGAAGTGGCAATACAGGTAAAACCTCATCCACTTCAATATCCATCAGTTGCTCTTCATTTCCGTCAAAATCTGCAATCACTGAAAAGCCGTTTCCACTTCTGTCTTCGATATCACTCAGGTAATCTCTTCTCTTCATTTATCTCTTATTTTATTATATCAAAATTGGCAAAAGCCAACAAAAGCGTTGCAAAGTTAAGCTATTTCTTCATAAATGAAGATTCCTAACCCTTTAAAAAGACAAAATACAGCGCCAAAAATGCAGCGAATTCGCCATCTTTCCGTATTTTTGAAAGCTATAAAGAAGTATCAACATGTCAAATTCATACTTTTCGTTCAAACAATTTACTATATACCACGATAAATGTGCCATGAAAGTAGGTACAGATGGAGTGCTTTTAGGCGCATGGACCCCGACAAACAATGCAATGCAAATATTGGATGTAGGTACAGGTACCGGACTCATTTCTTTACAGTTGGCACAGCGTAGTCCAACAGCCCAAATTACTGCAGTAGAGATTGACGCAATAGCAGCTGAACAGGCAAGAGATAACGTGGCTCGTTCTCCATGGGCTGAAAGAATAAAAATTATATGTTGCGATTTTAAAAACTATCAGTCTGAAAATAAGTTTGATTTAATAGTTTCCAATCCACCTTATTTTATTGATGCTTTGAAATGCCCTGTAGACAAACGTACCATAGCACGCCATTCAGGAAATCTAAATTATGAATTGCTATTTTCAAAATCGGCACATTTATTGAACGAAGAAGGATTACTTTCCATCATTGTACCTGCCGAAACAGAGAAACATGTATTAGATGTCGCATGGAATAACAAACTCTTCTTGCAACAACGTACCAATGTTTATACTAAACCCGGAAAAAAATGTAGACGCTTACTCTTGTGCTTCGGTTTATCAAATACAGAACATGAAATAACAAATGAGTTGTATATCGAATCAAGTCAAGGAGGTTTCACAACCCAATATATTAACTTAACCAAAGATTTCTATTTAAAAATGTAATAA
>ENA-OOXJ01000877-OOXJ01000877.1-human-gut-metagenome-genome-assembly--contig:-NODE-877-length-22369-cov-2.913462_pt1 | contig 22369 bp, 10 predicted proteins | sample MGYA00241587_ERZ501343 | MGnify/ENA primary metagenome ERZ501343 (study PRJEB25962, sample SAMEA2042918) | human gut metagenome | biome: human gut; feature: human-associated habitat; material: faeces... | reverse complement strand
GACTGCGGCTCCCAGCACCGGCGCCTTCGCCTCGAGGGTCCACAGCAGCTTGCCGTCATCCGCGCTTACACCGTAGATACGTTTATCCGCCGAGCCGAATACCACCACCCCGTCGGCGGCAGCCGGCGTTCCTACGATACGTTTCTGGGCGGCGAAACTCCACAGGCGTTTGCCTTTCTTCAGGCTGTATGCGGTGAGTTGTCCCAGATCGTCGGCCACCAATACCTTGTCGCCACAGATTACAGGCGAGCAGTAGATGCCTGCTCCGGTCTGCACCGTCCATACCTCCTTCACCTGCGGGTATGTGCGGTTGACGGTATAGTCGGGATATTTGTCGGCCTTGCCTTCATGGTCGTAATAAGTTCCGGTCAGTGAGACGGCGGCCCACTGTTGCTTGGCCTCGCCTATGCGTTGGGTGTAGATGCGGATTGAATCGGGTCCAACTTCGTAAATGCCATAGCCTGGCTTGCCTTCCGGGTCGCGCAAGTTGCTACGCATCAGTACACCGGGTATGCCGTCGTAGCTCAGCAGGCGGTTGCGATGGTAGTGCCCTCCCACAAAAAGACGCACGTTGTAGGGGCGTACGGCGTCGGTCACGTCGTACCAGTTGTCTACGTCACCCTCAAGCATCGGGTAGTGAGTCACCAGTACGACGGGGGTATCTTTGCCTGCTTTTGCCATTTCGGTTGTCATCCACTGTATGTCCTGCGGCACTACATGGCCATAAGCCATACGCATCAGCGGGCCTGAGTTAAAGCCCAGGAACAGGATACCCTTGTGCATGAATTCTACACGTTCACTGCCATATATGTCCGAGAATGCTGTACATCCCGACTCGCTCCACTTGGTCTCGTGGTTACCCATGACAACGTAGTAAGGCATCTTCAGCAAATCGAGGCACGATTTCACCTCTTCCATGCAACGGCGGTCACCATTGTCGGTCAGGTCGCCCGTCACCAGTACGAAGTCGATGCTGTCCGTTGCATTGATTTGTGCTATCGAGCGCAGCAGGTCCTCGGTTGGCTTGGGGTTGCCGGGTGCAAAATGGATATCTGTCAGTTGGGCAAAGCGGAAACTTTCCTGCTGTGCCCATATGCCTGTGGGCAACAGAAACAGCAGGATGCCGGCAATAAGTTGATATGTTTGGATAAAGGTTAGACGCATGTTATTAGGGGTTGTTAGGCATGTTAAAGAAATTCAGTATGGCGTTCATCAGGGTGTACCGTTCGTTTTCGGTACGTACCGATTCAAAGGGGAAGCCAAGTACCACGGTTTTATAAGCACCATTATAGGCTACTCCGGCACTCAGGTTGTTCTCTGAGTAGCGCATGACGGTGTAAGCACCTTTGGTCGGCTCGATGGCATCGGGCGACTCCACGACATACGACTCGGCATTCAGTTCGTTATGGTAGGTGTAATTGCCGCTAAGGCAGTTAAAGGGAGACGGTACGCTCTTTACCTGTCCTGTACGTGCAGCACGTCCGGCGCGCCATTGGTACTTAAGTATTTCGGTGGCAAAGGTACGGTCGGCTTCCAGTGAAGGTGCCAGCGGATTGTCCCACAGGTCGGTGCCCACGTAGGCCCCCGATACGAACAGGTTACCTCCTTGGTTGCAATAGCCGGTAATGGCTTTCTGCATGGCCGGGCTGAATGTCTTGTATTCCAGAGGCTTTACACCACGTCCCATTTTGCTTTGGCATTCTTTGCCCAGAATGAGGTCTACATACGGGTAGTCATTGAGTGACATCAGGTCGTCTTCTATCGCTTCGTCACTGCACGACACAAACGAGTAACCTGCCTTCAGAATGGCGGCACCGTGCAGGGCAGGGTAATCAAAGGTATTTCCGGCAATGACTTTCGTTTCATAGTCTCCGTAACTGTCGCCAAAGCCTGATGCATCGTCATCCATCCAGGGAATGGAACGACGGAATTCCTTCATGGAGCCGATGTAGCTGATATCTTTCACATAAGGTACACCGTGGTCGAAGTCATCAAGGAATCCAGCCAGCAAAGTATCGGCGGGTGCCGGTGCCACAAAGTCGGCAGGTGCACCGATACGGTCAAAGCCGTTTACCACCAGTACGTTGCCTTTAGTGTGAAGGGCACGTCCTGCCGACAGGATTTCGGACGGGAAACTTTCGCCTCCCTTGTTGACTGCCGTTACTTTGTAGCTGCATATCATGCCGGCCGGCAGACGGGTACGGTAACTGTTGCCTTTCACTAACACACCATTGTCGAAACCTCCGTTGCCTGTACGGGTATAGACAATGTATTGTTCGGGTTCTGCGGTCGGCTCCAGAGGGTCGGATACCGCCTGCCACGAAAGCTCTATTTCGTCTTCGCTCACCATCTTCAGTGCCATGTGACTGACGGGGAGAGGCTGTACAACATAGTCCATGCCGTTCTGTGAACAGATGAACTGGAGCATGCCTTTGTATACGGCACGGCTTACGGTGAAGCGGAAACGTGGGTCAAGCCCGTAGCGCATGTCCGCAAAGTTTTGATGCGAGAGCAGTTCGAGCAGCATGGTGGGGACACGCGGTACACGTGCCTCGAAATACGACTGGTTCCACATGCCGCGACGAGTCCATGCCGGTTCGTACAAAGTGCGGATATCGCGTACGATATTTGACTGAATCAAGTCGGTCAGGTCGCGTGCCAGATAACGGGAAGCGCCGTTGGCATACTGTTCGCCGTCCGTGTGTGTATAGTAAATACCTAGTGTACCTATAATGGAATCGTTGAGTGTGGTACCTGCGTCCGAGTGGAAGGCAAATGCCAGATCAACCGGGATGTTCAGTCCTCGTTCGTTGGGGTTGGCAGGTGAACCGCCGGCCAGATAGTTTACCCAAATGCCGCGGCATTTGTAATCGTCGGTATAGTCGTTCTTACCTTGGCTTTCCGAATAAACGCTGTCGGGGATACCGGCCCATTGCAGCCAATAGCGCGCTGCTTCACAAAAGCGAGGATAAGTGCTGGTTTGTGGCTGGCTGAAAGTTTCAGTCGTATTTGCATTGGCCGGTGTGTCGGCTTGCAGGTTGCGCGTATCCGAGCTCTTCAGATTCTCGGTTGTTCCTTGCACTGAACGGCTGCGGGCTATGTTTCCCATTCCTCCGCCTATTTTCACGGCATCGGCTGTAACTACGCGTCCAGCCTTGTCCGACCGGTTGCTAAGCGTCACTTTGCATGATGTATTCAGACCTTTGTCGAACTTGAATGTACCCAGATAAATCCACGTGCCACCACCCATGGTCTGGTTTACACTGAAAGTAGTCCGGCCTCCGCAGTGATATACGGTGTACTGAGCGTCTTCTGCACTGTTGGGCAAGGAACGGTATGACACATAGACGGCATATTCTCCGCTTTCGGGTATTTCGGGCCGCCACTCTGCCAGGCTTTCTTCACCTTTCCTGATGGTTTCAATTTGTCTGTACGTACCTTCGTTGAACGGGTTTTCAAAGTTTTTGTATACGGGTCTGAGGTGTGCAAAGCCTTGGTCGTTTCCATCGCTCCACTGCTTGTCGGCATTGTATTCGGTATAGAGTGAATTGCCTTGCAGGCAACCGTCATTGTCTACAATCACTTCTTCACTGCGGGTGTCGCGCTCGCGGGGCAACAGTACGTTGGCTCCTGCATTCTCCAGCATCGGGACTAGGAACGGCAATACATAACTTTGTGTGTAAAGGTCTTCTACTGTCTGGAAAATGCGCGCGCGTTGCCATTCCCAACGATCCAGTTTGGCTTCATAGTAAAAGCCGTGGCTTTGCCATAAAGCGATGTGGCGGTTTTGCAGTCCGTTGGTCGGAATATAAGGCGCTGACTTTCTTCTTACCAATGGTGCAGACTTGGTTGGCGCGGGACTGAAGGTAAGAGCCTTCTTATCTTTCTTACTGCGCAAGGCTTGGGGAATGCAGTCTTCAATGAGGCGCCCGTGGGCAAAAAGCTGTATGCGGTGTCCGGTCAATGTGGAAGGTAGTAGTTGGCTCATGTCCTGATAGATGCGCTTTACGTTTTCTTCACGGAATGGAATGTACGAGCAATTGTCGTTGGCAAACAGTTGGAGTGTGTTGCCGGTTGTGGCTACCGAGTCAATCCGGATAGCTCCGACCGATACCTCGCGACGGGCTTCTGCATCCAATAATTGTTCCAGTTGCCGCAATACGTCGGCAGGCAACTCCTGGGCGTTTCCTGCTTGCGGGATAAGAAATGCAGCCAGCAGGCCAGACAGTAGGGCAGTTTGTATGTTCATGACGGTATCGAGTTAATGGTTCTTGGATTTTTTTCTGATGAGTAGGCAAAGTCCGATGAATGTAAACAGTGCATTGAATATCAGCAGTTCATAGCTGAACTGGTAGCCGCCAAACCATGCTTCGGAATTTTTCTGTAAGATGAAACACAACACCGGCGAAGCGATAGCCACCAGCGGAATATATTTGTCGCGCACTGGTCGTTTCATGAATATGCCGAAGGCAAACAAACCCAGGATGGGGCCGTAAGTGTAGCTGGCCAGAATGTAAACGGCGTCGATAACACTTGTATTATTCAGTAGGTTGAAAATGAAAATGGTGACGCCCATTACCACAGCCATACCCACATGTACACGTTTGCGCATTTTTACTACTTGTTCTTCGCTCTTTCCTTTGGTGCCCAGGATATCAACAGTGAACGAGGTGGTGAGGGCTGTCAGAGCAGAACCGGCTGCTGAATAGGCAGAAGAAATAAGCCCCACGATGAATAGTACGCCTACAATGGTCGGAAAATATCCGCCTGTAGCAATTACTGGGAATAGTTCATCACTTTTTTCTACACTTATGCCGTGACTGTCTGCATAGGTGTAGAGCAATACTCCTAGCATAAGGAACAACAGGATAATGAAAAACTGAGAGACAGCGCTTGTTATCATGTTCTTTTGCGAATCCTTGAAATTACGGCAGCTGAGGTTACGTTGCATCATGTCTTGGTCGAGTCCAGTCATGGCGATCATGGTGAAAGCACCGGCCAGGAATTGCTTGAAGAAATACTGTTTGCTGTCTACATCATCAAAAAAGAAAGTACGTGACATTTCGCTGTCGTAAATGGTCGATAACATACCACCGAACGACAGGTCGAGGTCGGAGGCTATGTAGGCGATGCATAGCACTACCGAAACCACCAGACAGAAGGTTTTCAGTGAGTCGGTCCATATCAGCGACTTTACGCCACCCCTGAACGTATAGAGCCATACCAGCCCCACTGTGATAATGACGTTGAGCAGGAAGGGAAGCTTCAGCGGTTCGAAAACCAGCAGTTGCAGAGTAAGGCATACCAAGAACAGACGGACGGCAGCTCCCAGCATTTTGGATATGAAGAAAAACCATGCTCCAGTGCGGTAGGAGGCCATCCCGAAACGATTTTCCAGATATTCGTAGATGGATACCAGATTCATGCGATAGAATAACGGTACCAGTACATAGGCGATAATGAGCTGTCCGGCAATGAACCCCAGTACCATTTGCAGATAGCCGAAATTGCTAGAAGCTACCATGCCCGGCACCGATACATAAGTTACTCCCGAAATGCTTGAGCCTATCATGGCAAAAGCTACGACATACCATGACGATTTACGGTTACCGGTAAAAAAACCGTCATTGTCGGCCTTTCGTCCAGCGATGTAAGATACCGTAAATAGGATTACGAAATAGGCGGCAATAGTAATAATGACAGCTAAAGGTGACATAAGCGTTGGAATATTGGAATAAGGTTTATGCAGGTATTAATCGTTTGAATCGTACAGCAGGTATTTTTTACGTTGCGTTTTGAATTTTTCTACATCGTCTTTCCAGGCAGCTTTTATTTCATCTGCGCTTTTGCCAGCTTCAATCATGGTACGTACGTAGTCTACGCCTATCAGTTTTTCAAAAAATGAGGTGAAGAATTTATCGCCTATGTTCAGGTTGCGATATGCGTCAATGAGGTACGAAAGGTCAATGCCCCGTTTCCATATTTCCTCATCTGTCAAATTGCTCAGATCAACGCCGTGGCATAATTTATCCAGTTGTGGCGGATTCTTGGCCCCCGGTACGCTGCGTGGTGTAAAACTGAAGTCGTAACCTTTCATGTCAGGATGGCCGTATATTTGGAAAGGCTTGTCGGTGCCACGTCCCAAACTCACGGGGGTTGCTTCAAAGTAGCATGTGGAAGGGTACAGGTAGATGGACTTCATATTGGGCAGATTGGGAGACGGGGGAATGGGAAGTCTGTACATCGTCTGATGGGTATAGTTCTTACATGGAATTACGGTAAGGTTGCATGTACGTCCTTCGGGTAGCCAACTCTCTCCGTTGACCATCAGGGCCAGCTCGCCCAACGTCATGCCGTGTACTACCGGGATGGGTAACCATCCCACTCCCGACTTGTATTTCATATCGAGCAACGGGCCGTCCACATAGTGACCGTTAGGATTGGGACGGTCCAGTATCAGCATGTTGCGTCCGTATTCGGCGCATGCGTCCATTAGTCGGCACATGGATGCATAATATGTATAATAGCGTAGTCCAACATCTTGTATGTCTACTACAAGAATGTCGAATTTGTTCATCGATTCTTTACTTGGTTTACCCAATTTTCCATCGTATAATGACAAGATAGGTACTCCAGTTTTTTCATCAACCGAACTTGATACGTGTTCGCCTGCGTCGGCGTTTCCTCTGAAACCGTGTTCGGGTGAGAAAATGGCTACAACATTAAACTCATTTTCGAGCAGCACATCCAATAGGTGTTTGTCGCCAATCATTCCTGTGTGGTTTGAGAAAATGGCAACGCGTTTTCCTTTTAGTAGCGGAAAATACTCCGTTGTCTGTTCGTCTCCTAGGATAATGGGCGTTTGCTGTGCTAAGCAAAGCAGGGTGCTGCAAAGCAAAAGGACTGATAGTTGTAGTCTTTTCATAATATAGTCTTTTGTTTAGCGGATATTTTTACTTGCTACAAAGATAATCTTTATTTTAATATCAAGAACATTTATTTAGCTATTTTTGCTAATATAATTATTAATTTGCAAACATTTAAGTGTGATATTTTTTCTATTCGTGAAATGTTTTGGGTCTTTTGGGTAGTCTATTTTGCTAATGTGGCTATATAGACAATCATTGGAGTATGTTAGTGTGTTAGTCTGATGAAAACAATAATATAAAATGGGATTGAGAGTTATGACAAAAAGAGGTGTGTACTACGGATACACACCTCTTTTAACATTTGTTATAATCCCTTTTTAAAGATGTTTGCTCTTATTCCCATCCTGGATTTTGTCCTAGATTCTTATTTAGTGTAATCTGACCACTTGGAATAGGATAGAGGTAATGCTTCTTGTCGAATATACGTTTCTGGTCACCATAACCGTTTACATAGTTACCTTCCAAGGTTAGACCACATTCAGGATCATTGATGAAATTGGCGCCTAAGCGGATGTCGGGATTTACGTTGGTATCCAGTTTGTCAAGTTGATGCCAGCGGATAAGATCCCAGTAACGAAAATCATTGTCAAGCATTAATTCGCAACGGCGTTCGCGACGAATTTCCCAAATCAGAGGTTTTACTCCCATATCGTTGTCACCAGCATCTGCTACATCAATAGTGATAGGGGGTAATCCTGCACGTGCTTTCAATTTATTGATGGTATTGTTTAAGTCTTCGTTAGTGATGGTACCTAATTCGGCTTTGGCTTCGGCATAATTCAGGTAAATGACTGCCAACCAGTAGAGCGGTGCTGATGTATAATTGTCGCCACCCAGTTCCCGGTAGTTTTTGTCAATTGCAACATTATCGAATTTACAGATACCGTAACCGGTAGAGGATGTCATAGGAACGCCTCCTGCAATACGTTGCCAAGCATGGTCTTTATAGCATAGCACAGAATCAATTATCTGACCTAGGCGTTGGTCGCGTACTTCCAATAGGCTTTGTATGTTCAGATGCAGTGCTCCATCGCTGTTTGAATATTTCATAATACCGGCATCGGTAGGATCGTATGATGTGTTATTGGCAATTTTCCCATCTAAGAACAGGAAAGAGTCAAAGGCGTCTTTGGATATACCGTCCAACTGTGTACTGGTGCAAGTGTAGTTGATGGTGGAATGTCCGAAATAATCTTTCTTGTATTCTTTGTAAAAAATAATTTCAGAATTTCCGGCCAATGTCTCCGAATTGTAGGTTGCTCTGTAGCTGGTAATGTCAGTTCCCAATGTGTAGTCAGGCATTACGGCTTGGCATGCATCGACACACGCTTGTAGAAAACGGTTGGCTCCTTCTAAATCGGCGGGTTTTCCGTTTTCTTCTTGTGTGCGATATTTACGGAAGGTCCCTTCCCACAGACAGATGTGGGCTTTCATGGCATTAGCCATGTTGCGCGACCATGTAGTTTGCGAGTTAACATCTTCAATATTGTTGCAGGCAAAATTCAGGTCTTCCAATACTTTGTCCATAATACCATCACGATCTTCTCGTTCGGCAAAAAGCAAGGGATCATCAATGTCGGGTACGTGATCTAGCCAAGTGCAGTTACCGAATTTTCGCACCAAATCCCAATATTGCCATCCGCGCATTAGTCTGGCAACACCGATCCAATGGTTTTTAGTATTCTGATCCATGGCGTCAGCTTTCGACTCCAATGATTCAATCATGGCGTTGGCACGCCGGATCTCATCCCATGTAGCAGACCAGTTACTGTCATCGCTTGGTACATTGATGTATTTCCAGTTGTCAAACCCTTTGCTAACCTGGTCGTCTGTTAAAGTTTTGAAGTAAAAATCTCCAGACCCTCCTCCGTTGCCGTATCCGGTAAATAAGTTGTAGAACGAAGCTGCATATCCTTCTACGCTACCCGGGTTGTTCCAAAATGTGGAGTTGTCTGCAAATTTGTCAAGAGGCTCTTTGTCGAGCATGTCTGTACATCCGGGTAATGTCAGTAAACCTGCCAAAAGAGCACTGTATAGAAAAATTCTTTTTTTCATGGTTGCAATGTTTTTTCGTTTAGAATGTTACTTGTAAACCAAATGATACGGTACGTGTCATCGGAGCTACACGACCCCATACACCGTTGCTAAGGCTTGAGGTTTCTGCTGCATCGATTTCTGGGTCAACGGGTACATAGCTGTTGTTAATCAATTCACAAAGGTTTTCTGCCGTGAAATAGATACGTGCTTTTTGCATAAAGCATTTTTTTGTCCATTCCTTCGGAAGTGTATAACCGATAGTTAGGTTCTTGAAACGTAGATAAGAACGGTCGATTAAGTATTTGCTTTGGGGATAGAAGTTGTCTTTTCCAATAGCAATTCCGGATACAGTACCAGTTGAACTTCCACTTCCTGGATAAAGGCGCGGATAGAATGCATCGGTGTTATCTTCTGTCCAGTAATCCATCTGATGTGCATAGATACCGTCTGCTCCACGTGCAAATGGAATGGCAAATGCACCGTATGACCATTGATCCCACTTCGCTACACCTTGGAAATACATATCTATGTCGATACCTTTCCAAGAACCACCCAATCGGAATCCATATTGGTATCTCGGAGTCGTATTACCAATGACTTTTAGATCACCCATGTCGTTGATCGTTCCGTCACCACCATTGATGACGCCGTCTCCATTCAAGTCTTTAAACTTGATATCGCCTGGGCCATATTGGAAAGTTCCACCTTTTACCAGACCATCTTGGTTAGCGATGCCGTTGGCATAACCTGTACGGTTACCGTCTGCATCGTATGTAAAGTCATTCTTTGTGAAATAGCGATCGGTCTCAAAACCGTAAATGTCACCATAAACTTTTCCGCTGAAGTAGTCACTTAAAATACCTTTGGGATTGTTCCAGTCTGTTACAATAGTCTTGTAATCAGATAAGTTGGCATTGGCATATACGTTGAAGTCTCCAAATTGTTTGTTCCAGCTAATGTTTAATTCCCAGCCACGTGTGCGTAGTGAACCTGCATTGGTATAGGGCTCTGTGGTGCCTAACATATCGGGCAATGTTACACCCGGTGCTAACATATCAAGTGTCTTACGTTGATACCAGTCGAAAGATACATTAAGTTCGTTGTTCATGAAGCCTAAGTCAAGTCCGATGTCGAAAGTACGGATGCGTTCCCAGGTTAATGAACTTGATACAAGGGTTGGTGTATTGTACATGTTCATGAATACGCCTTCATTGTTCAGCCAATATACCTTGCTGCTAGACAAAGCATTAATAGTGGAGATAAACATGTCTTCTCCTACGGCTTCGTTACCGATTTCACCAAGTGAAGCACGAAGTTTACCGTTGCTGATGATGTGACGGAACTTGTCAAAATAACCTTCCTGGCTGAAGCGGTAACCGAGTGATGCAGAGGGGAAGAATGCCCAACGGTCGCTGGCTGGGAATGATGAAGAACCGTCCAAACGTCCGTTTAATTCCAATAGCCAGATTTCGTTCCAGTTGTAGTTGATACGTCCGAAGTAACCGGCTGTAGCCGAGTGTATGTGACGTCCGTCTACGGTTTGGGTTCCACTGGCCAGACCGAATTCAGGCTGGTCGGGGTTCAGCAGCCCCATTTTTTTGGAGCGGTGCCAATAATATTCTTCTCCTTCTGCGTTTCCACCTAACATAATATTGAAATTATGCTTATCTTTTAATGTAAACTCATAGTTGGCATAAAGGTTGAAGGCATAGGAAGTGGTTTTTTCGCTCTGTTGCTGTAAATAAGAATCGGAAACGATTGTCGTTGGGGCTGTCATATTGCCCCATGTATCGTAGCCTGAAACGGGAAGTCCTACCATGTCCTGGAACAGATTCTTTATATTGTAGGTGTAGTCTGCATTTACCGTTAATCCTTTGGCTATTTTTGCTTTAGCAAAACCTGTCATGCGTACATAGTTGGTGGATGTTTCTGTGTCGCCTGCTTGTTTAAGGTATGAGATGGCGTTTCGCATGTCTGTTCCTCCAATTGTACCGAGCGGTTCGAAGAAACTACCCCAACGCCAGAAATATTGATAAGTATAGCGGCGGGTATTGGGTTCGGTATAAGTGCGGTCGGTAAAATTGAATCGTCCACCTACCTGCAACCAGTCTGTTAAATCGGAAGTAATATTTGCGTTGACGTTGTAGCGCTTCAACTGGTCGGGATTAAAGTTCAGCTGGCCTTCTTTCTTGTCGTAACCTACAGAGAGGTAGTAAGTGGTTTTACCACTTGTACCCTGTATGTTTACGTTGTGGCTTTGTGAAGGAGCCCAATCTTGATACATGATTCCTACTACGTCCCAGTCAGCATAGAACATCGCTTTACCGGTAGAAGGGTCCAAATAATAGTCACCTACATTGTCCATACTCTGGTAAGGCATCATTTCGCGGTAACCAGTCTTTTTGTTACCGTGTTGTGCTTGCCAGGCTTCAGCATAAGGAAGCATTTTGTCCAAATACATGCCGAACAATTCAGGATCTGTTCCATTACGTTTGTTTACTTCTATCAAAGCTCTTAATTGTGAAGGAACATCGGAATATTCAGGCAGGACAGATGGTGTACTCCAGGCGAAGTTGTTTGTATAATTTATGGAGAATTTGTCTTCTTTTGTGCCCTGCTTGGTTGTGATTAATACCACACCGAATGCAGCGCGTGAGCCGTATATGGATGTGGAAGCTGCATCTTTTAATACCGATACGCTAGCGATGTCTTGCGGATTGATAAGTGACAGGTCATCCAAGGGAACACCGTCTACGATAATAAGAGGATTGCTAGTTTCACTGTTGCTTAGCGTACCTACACCACGGATAGTCATACTGGGCTGTGCGTTGATGCCACCTTGGGTGTTCAGAATGGTCAGACCGGGTACTACACCTTGCAAAGCTTTGGTTACATCCATTTGGGGTTTAGCTTCCAAGGCTTTGTCTACATCTACGGTCGAAACAGCACCGGTTACGTTTACTTTCTTTTGTGCACCGTAACCTACCACAACTACTTCGTCAAGTAATTCATTGTCTTCGGTTAGCACCACCTTGATAGTGCGACCGGTAACTTTGATTTCTTGTGTTTTGTAACCGATAAAAGAAATTTGCAGAACGGCGTTGTGTTGCACATTAAGTCTGAATTTACCGTCCAGATCGGTTAAACTACCATTGGTAGTTCCTTTTTCGAGTACATTAGCGCCTATAATAGGATCGCCATTGGCGTCTACCACAAGGCCTTCTACGGAGATGGCCTGAAGCTGTTCGGTTATATTCAGATTATTATCTGAAGCTACCGAATTTGCTTTTACTTGGCTGCCACTTAGAAACAGGGCACTGATGGCCGCTGCTGTGAGGAGCTTACTGTTGTAGGCTAATCCTCTTCTTTTGTGATCTTCATTCATAAAAGATTAATGGTTTTAGTAATTTTATAAAAAATAAGTTTTGCAAGTTATAAGAACTGTGCAAATGTTGTGTCTCTTAGCTGTTAGGTAAACATGCAGTTAACCGGAATTTAGTATGAAGAAGTTTAGTCTGTCCATAAGTATTAGTTGTTTATGTTTATTGTATGGTCTTTTCTCCCTTCTTCTTCATGTAAATCTCTTATAGATCGGTTGTTGGAAAATAAAAACAACCATGAAGAAACAGGGGAATCCCATTGCTTATATATAACAAAGTTAAGTCTTAATTTTTGTATTATCGTATTATTTCATAGATTTTAACTATTAACAAATTTATTTTAGATTAAGTAGCTTTGCGTTATTCTTAATCTTCAGTCTGTATGGCATGGAACTTGATAAGTCCGTCCATGGCTGTTTCTTCGATCATGTCCACTGTAATACCAAATTCTTGTGCAACTTGGCGGAGTACCGGTGCATAAGTATGGGCTAATGAACCAACAAAACGTATCGGATAATTGTGGTAGTCGTATTGGCTGATGTTACGTGTAAAAAAGTTACGGAAATTGCTAGTTACTATATTAAATACGTATTCATTGTCCAAATGATCGGCTAGAAAATAAGATACTGTGGACAAAAAACGGCTGGGGAAAGGATGATTATATACTGAATCCATTATTTCATCGGGCGAAATACGGAATGTCTCAAAAAAATGTTCGGTGATCTCTCTAGGAGATAATCCTTTTAGTACGTCTGACAAAAAGACTTTTCCCAACACGGCTCCACTGCCTTCATCGCCTAAAATGTAGCCTCCAGCACGAACATTTTTTACAATGATTTTTCCGTTATAGAAACATGAATTAGATCCTGTGCCCAAAATGCATGCAATTCCAGCTTCGTGCTTGAAAAGTCCACGAGCTGCGGCTAAAAGATCACTTTCCACCTGAATGGGAGTTTTAAACTGTGCAACTAGTGAAGCGCCCAATATGTTTTTCTTTTCGTGTGAGGTGCACCCTGCACCATAGTAATATACTTGCTCTAGTTTCTTTTTGAAGAAAATTTCAGGTAGCCCTAGGCGTACACATCGGCTTATTTCACGACGGGTTTGGAAAAACGGATTTAATCCATCTGTGAAAATGCGTTGTATCAGTTGTTCGCCTTCTACTAAAGCCCATTCAGTTCTTGTTGATCCACTTTCGGCTATTACCTTCATAAGCGTGTTTTTTAGATTTGGTTACAAATATATTAATTTTTTCAATATTCATCTGCCTTTATCTGTTTTTTTTAATAGCTTCAATTTCTTTGTACTTTTCTTTTTATTTTATATTAGCAATCTATTTTCTCTGTATTAATGAACTGTTGTACGATGTAAATATGAGGTAGGTGTGATGTGGGAATAATAAAATGATTGTTGTTCTGAAATAGGAATCGGTTTGTTTTTGAAATACGGCTGTTTGAAAATATGAATATTTATATATAATTCTAAAAATAATCAAATTAATAATGTTGATATTAAAATAAGTTTTAGTTTTGTTACCAGAAACGAAACTGGAATATACTTACACTTAAATCTGCTCAATTTTAGGACAAACTAGGCTAAAATACAAGATGTAAAGGCTAAGATATATGCTAGACTGGAAAGGAGAATCTTAATTAACGATATCTAATTTTCAATCCATTAATTTTAATTATTAACCTTTTATGAATGAAGATCACAAAAGAAGAGGATGGGCCTACAATGGCAAACTTCTTATGGCGGCGGCAATTTGCGCCCTGTTTTTAGGGGGGAATGACGCAATGGCTGCTCAGACAACTTCCGCTGGTTCTTATGAGGTGACTGAGCAGATGCAGTCACAGAAAGTGATTGTCACGGTAGTAGATGCCTTGGGCGAACCGATTATTGGTGCCAATGTTATTGAGAAAGGTACTACTAATGGTGGTATTACGGACCTTGATGGTAAGTTTACATTGGAAACAAGAGCCGATGCGATTCTTGTCATTTCCTTTGTAGGTTATAAAACACAGGAAGTGAAAGCGGCTCCCAATCTAAAAGTTGTCTTGAAAGATGATAACGAACTGCTTGACGAAGTGGTTGTAGTGGGTTATGGCTCGCAGAAAAAAGTCAATTTGACAGGCGCCGTAGCTTCGGTCGATGTGGATGAAGCTATTGCCAGCCGTCCTATTACGGATGTTGCCAAAGCCTTACAGGGCGTATCACCAGGTTTGACCATTACTACTAATGTGGGTGGTGTAGGTGTTGAGTCAAGCATTAAGTTGCGTGGTTCTACAGGTTCGCTCAACGCTACTGAAGGTACAAGCCCGTTGATTCTAGTAGATAATGTTGAGGTACCTAATCTTAGTATGGTAAATCCCGATGATATTGAAAGTATCTCGGTACTGAAGGATGCGGCTTCAGCTTCTATTTATGGTACGCGTGCTGCTTGGGGCGTGGTTTTGATTACTACAAAAACCGGAAAGAAAAATGAAAAGGTACAAGTATCATACTCCAACAACTTTGCCTGGAGCACACCGACTACAATGCCGCAGGTGGCCAAAACATATGAAAGTGCACAGGCTGCCTTGTTGGCCCAACAGCGTTTGGGAAAGAATGAATTTTCATCGGTTGGTTACAATGTTAACGAGGCTGCCATTGAGAAGATGAAGGAATGGGATGCTTTGTATGGCCACATGTCGCAGGAAGAGTTGGGAGAAATGCAACTGGGACGCGATTTCGAACAGATTGGTGGAAAATATTATTGGTATCGTGGTTTTGATCCGTTGGAAATGTTTATGAAAGACTGGACACCTCAGCAGAAACATAATCTTTCGGTGTCGGGTGGTAGTGACAAGACTACGTTTAACATCAGTTTGGGATATTTGAATCAGACTGGTATCTTAAAGGTGAATACTGATAAATATGAGCGTTACAATTTTAATGCCACTATCAATACACAATTACGTGACTGGTGGTCGGTAAGGACCAATGTAATGTTTTCCCGTTCTACCAAGTCGGAACCTTATCAATATACCAGCGGTTATACAGACGTTTGGTACTATTTGCTTCGCTGGCCGGCTTTCTATCCGTATGCCGATTATCAGGGCACGCCTTTCCGTTCGGCTGTGACCGAAATTTCGCAAGCCAACCGCGAATCGCTGACGAATAATTTTACACGTGTAAACTTAGGTACTACAATCAACCCCATTAAGGACCTGGCTATCAATTTCGACTATACATTTGCTTTGTTCAATGATTACCAGAAGCGTGCCGGCGGTGAAGTGTGGGGATGGGACTTCTTCAATACCAACAACCCGTTGACGTATGCTAGCCTTTACCCGGCATCACACAATCGTGTATTGGAGCGTAGTCAGTATACCATGTCAAATACGTTCAAGGCGTATGCTACTTACGAAAAAACATTCAACCAAAAACATAATTTTAAAGCTATGGTCGGTATGGATGCCGAAAGTCGTGAACGTATCGGACATAGCTCTGATCGCAGAACATTGGTTAATCTGGATCAACCGGAAATCAATTTGGCCATTGGTGATCAATTTGTAGATGGAACGACTTATCACAACGACTTTGCTGCTGCTGGTTTCTTCGGTCGTGTAAACTACGATTATATGGGTAAATATCTGCTCGAGGTGAACGCTCGTTACGATGGTTCATCCAATTTCCCGGCAGGTGACAAATGGGCTTTGTTCCCCTCGTTCTCGGCAGGTTGGCGTTTAAGCGAAGAAAAATTTATGCACTGGACTAAGCCTGCTTTGACCGATTTTAAGTTGCGTGGTTCGTGGGGCACTATCGGTAATCAGGATGTAGAAGCAAATTCCTATCTGTCGGTAATGAGTGTGGGAGCAAACTCTGGTTGGATTGTAGACGGTAAGGAAGTTCCTTATATCGGCGTTCCCAGTGTGATGTCACCCTCGTTGACGTGGGAGCGTGTTACTACCATTGATGTTGGTTTTGATGCCCGTTTCTTCAACAACGAATTTGGTATTAGTTTCGACTGGTATCAGCGTACTACTTCGGATATGCACTCGCCGGGTGAGACACTGCCTTCGACGTTCGGAAGCGCCACCATGCCTAAGGTGAATGCCGGCGAGTTGCAGGGACGCGGTTTTGAACTGAGCCTCGACTACAACAAGCAGTTCTCTAACGGACTGGGTCTTACTGCTCGTGCCACTTTATCGAAAATCCGCGAAACATTGACCAAATATAATAATCCTAACAAGAACATTTACGGATATTACGAAGGTAAGATTATCGGAGAAATTTGGGGATATGAAACTGATCGTCTGTTCCAGTATGAAGATTGTATGCAGTTGGAAGACGGAACATGGGTGATAGACCCGAGTAAAGTACCCGAACAGTCGTTGTATGAATCGGGTAGCTTTAAGTATGGTCCGGGTGACGTGAAATATAAGGATCTGGATGGTGATGGAAAAATCACTTATGGTGACAATACATTGGAAAATCACGGTGACTTGAAGCGTATCGGTAATACGTTGCCTAATTTTGAATATGGATTCTCATTGGGATTGAATTATAAAGGTTTTGACTTCTACACTTTCTTCCAAGGTATTGGTTCGAGAGATGTATGGGCCGTTGGGCAGACTGGTATCCCAGGCTTTATGCCTACCGAAGGCTGGCTGGCACACCAGATGGATTATTGGACTCCCGAGAATACAGATGCATTCTATCCGCGTCCTACCAGCCACTCATGGATTAACAACGGTCAGAACTTCTTGCGTCAGACCCGTTATTTGCAGGATATGTCTTATTTGCGTTGCAAGAACATTACATTGGGATATACAATGCCCGAAAAATGGATGAAGGTTCTGACCTTGACTAGCGGACGTATCTATATAAGTGCAGAAAATGTTTTCGAATTTGATAATACGACTATTCCCGTTGACCCCGAGACAACAGAAAATGCTTCGGCCACGAATGGTGAGTACAAATTCGGTAAGAGCTATCCGTTTATGAGAACAATATCATTTGGTGTTCAACTAACCTTCTAATTACAATTATGAAAACAAAAATATTTGCAATAATGATGTTGGCATCGGGACTGGTGTCTTGCGCAGATTTTCTGGACCGTCCGCCAATGGATCAAATTGAAAATTCTTCTGAATTTTATAATAGCGAGAACAATATCCGTTCTACGGTGTATGGATGGTACGACATTTATTTCAAAGGATATGAAACCGGCTGGACTCGATCAGATTTCTATGACGGTACGTCGGTAGCTGAGTGGTGTGACGATCTGGCGCAGGAAACGGCGACTTTTTTTACCACTGTTGCTCCTGACGAAAGTACTGACTGGTCGTTTGAAAATGTACGTCGCATCAATATAATGCTCGAGGGTGTGGCTGCTTCCAAATTGTCTGACGAAGCTAAAAGACATTGGGAGGGTATTGGCCGTTTTTTCCGTGGCATGGAGTATGCTCGTCTGGTGCGCATGTTTGGTGATGTACCTTTTTATGACAAAGTGGTGGATAGCCGTGATGAGGCTGCATTGTACAGACCAAGGGATGCCCGTGAGGTCGTGATGGATAAAGTGTTGGAGGATCTTGAATATGCTGCTCAGAATGTACGGACTTCCGACGGTACGGCAGGCGTGACTGTGAACCGTGATGTCGTGAATGCTTTCGAATCACGCATCATGTTGTTTGAGGGTACATGGCAGAAATACCGTGAGAAAAACAATGATTATGCCAAGAAGTATCTGGAGGCAGCCAAGAGTGCCGCTTTTCGTATCATAGATGGTAAGAATTATCAGATTTCCGCCGATTACAAGGCGTTGACTAATTCGTTGGATTTGGCTGGAAATTCGGAAATAATTCTTTACCGTTCGTATGTGGAAGGACTTGTGACACATGCCGAGATGTCCTGGCAATCAGAGCAGACATTGGGAAATTCTCCTTCCAAGGATTTGATTGACAGTTATCTGACAACAAACGGATTGCCTATCCACCAGGCAGGAAATACCGATTTCAAAGGAGATAAGAAGCTGGCCGATGAGATGGCTAACCGGGATCCGCGTTTGGCTTGCAACATTGACGTTAAGGAACTTCGTTTGAATGGAGTTTCGGGAGCTGTTTATGCTATTGGTGGATATTGGGGTAATCGTTTTGTAAACGAAAGCCTGCTTAATACGCCTGCCGGTCAAAGTAGTACCAATACTACGGATGCGCCGATTATGAAACTAAACGAGGTTATGCTGAACTATTTGGAGGCGGCTGCCGAACTGAATGATATGGGGGCCTATACTTTGGAACAGAATGACCTGAACATTACCATCAATGCAATACGCAAACGTGCTTCGGTAAACATGCCGGAAGTGACGCTGAGTGGTACGAACTTTATGGTGAACGGTACGGTAATCAATGACCCAGACCGTGACATGGGTACTTTGGTGGAAGGAGACTACGAGGTTTCGCCCATTTTGTGGGAAGTACGCCGTGAACGCCGCATCGAGTTGGTATACGAAGGAATCCGTTTTGATGATATACGTCGTTGGGGTAAGTTGCATTATGCAGATATGAGCCTTAACAAGAAAGTGAACCTGGGTGCTTGGCTGGATAAGGAAGCCTATGTGGCCGAATACAATGCTACGCATGAAACGCCGATTACACTGGAAAACCTTTCTGCTATACCACTAGACCGTACAGGCAATGCCGGATACATTCAGCCTATTCAGGCAAGTAGTCTGTTGCGCCAGTATGCCGAAAAGGATTATCTTTATCCGATCCCTACAGGACAGATTTCACTCTATCAGAGCAAGAGCGACCAATTGAAAGATCCTTCCATTAAGCTGGAACAGAATCCGGGCTGGTAACCGATTTGTATTTGAATATAGACAGGGGCCATTTCAAGTGAAACTTGGGATGGTCCCTTGTTATTTGTAATGACTTAGGTAGTTTGGGAATACTAATTATTGAGGGCGCTATTTTTGAATATATTATACGAGAAAGAGGTAGCCGATATAGATTGCACCGTAAATGGTACATTAATTAAGTAAGATATGCCGTTTGAATAAATAGGCTTGGAGGTTCTGGTAATTGTCGATTGCGGAATCAGATAGAAAAAGTCCCTGTCGAGTTTCTATCCGAAGCTCTGCAGGGACTTTTGTGTATCTCTCTTTATGGTATGATCGCTGTCTTTAGAGCGCGTTCTCCTTAATCAGCCATTCGGCAATCTGTACGGCATTCAGTGCTGCACCTTTCTTAATCTGGTCGCCTACAATCCAGAAGGTCAGTCCGCAGTCGTTGGTCAGGTCCTTGCGGATGCGGCCCACGTAAACGGGGTCTTTACCGGCCAGGAAGAGCGGCATGGGGTATTCCTTTTCGGCCGGGTTGTCCATCAGCACCAGGCCTTCTCCATTGGCAAAGGCCTCGCGGGCTTCTTCTACCGAAATGGGGCGTTCGGTTTCTACCCAGATGCTTTCGGAGTGCGAACGCAAGGCAGGCACACGCACGCAGGTGGCGCTTACTTTTACATCGGAATGCATGATTTTGCGTGTCTCGTTATACATCTTCATCTCTTCCTTGGTGTAGCCGTTTTCAGTGAATACGTCAATCTGCGGAATGAGGTTGAAGGCAAGCTGGTAGGCAAACTTCTCTACGGTTACAGGTTCGCCGGCCAGCACCTGGCGGTATTGGGTATACAGTTCGTCCATGGCGGCGGCTCCGGCTCCGCTAGCTGCCTGATAGGTAGACACGTGTACGGTCTTGATATGCGAAAGCTGTTCGATGGCTTTCAAGGCAACTACCATCTGGATGGTGGTGCAGTTGGGGTTGGCGATAATGCCACGCGGACGGTTCTTTGCATCGGTCGGATTGACTTCGGGTACAACCAGAGGTACGTCGGCATCCATGCGGAAGGCGCTGGAGTTGTCAATCATTACCGCGCCGTATTTCGTGATGGTTTCGGCGAATTCCTTGGAGGTGCCTGCGCCTGCGGAAGTGAAAGCGATGTCTACACCTTTAAAGTCGTCGTTGTGCTGCAAGAGTTTGACCTCGATCTGTTTACCGCGGAAGGTGTATTTGGTACCTGCACTGCGTTTCGATCCGAACAATACTAACTCGTCCAACGGAAAATTTCTTTCATCGAGCACTCGCAGGAATTCCTGTCCTACGGCTCCGCTTGCTCCAACAATTGCTACTTTCATTTTCTTTTCTTGTTTTTAATTTAGTTGTTTCTTTGTAGAATGTCAATTCAAGTTGCAAATTTACAACATTTTATGATTAGACTGGCACGAAGTCCCTTATTTTTGTGCTATTTCCTGCAAAATGTGTGTCTAATTGCCAATTTCGGGTTGGCTTTTTCGCTTTCCCTGCATCCGGAGGACAGTTTCCCGGATGTGCCGCTTGATTGGTTTCAACCTGTTGAAACGGTTGTTCCAGCTTGTTGAAAACGATTGTTCCAACCTGTTGGAACTATTGTTCCACTCCGCATGGAACCAATTGGCTATTTGTATGAATCGGATGCGGACAATGTTCTGTAAGGAAATAATGTACTTTGCCGTGGCATGTCCTGCAAAGTTTTTCTTATTTTTGCACCGGAAAACCCAAAACGTGCAGCTTATGGATTGGCCTAATATTACTTTGAACCTTCCAATCACCGACCCTACATGGATATTTCTCCTTGTACTTCTTATTATATTGTTTGCCCCTATTTTGCTTACCAAACTCCGTATTCCGCATATCATCGGTATGATTCTGGCGGGACTTGCCATTGGTGAACATGGCTTCAACATTTTGGTACGTGATAGTAGTTTTGAACTTTTCGGCAAGGTGGGACTGTACTACATTATGTTTCTGGCCGGCTTGGAGATGAACATGGCCGACTTTAAGAAAAACCGTTCAAAAGCTGTTGTATTGGGCCTGCTGGCATTCATCATTCCGATAGGCATCGGTATGGTGACCAATGTGATGTTGCTGAAATACAGTCTTCTTACTTCGATATTGCTTGCCAGTATGTATGCTTCGCATACGCTGGTTGCTTATCCCATTGTGATACGTTACGGCGTGTCGCGCCAGCGAAGCGTGAGCATTGCGGTGGGCGGTACGGCAGTTACCGATACGCTTACGTTGTTGGTGCTGGCTGTTATCAGTGGTTTGTTCAAGGGCGAGTCGGGTGGCCTGTTCTGGTTGTGGCTCATTATCAAGTTTGTGGTGCTGGGGTTGCTTATGTCCTGGATGTTTCCGCGTATCGGGCGTTGGTTTTTCCGTCGTTATGATGATGGGGTGATGCAGTTCATCTTTGTGCTGGCCATGGTATTTCTGGGTGCCGGACTGATGGAACTGATCGGCATGGAGGGTATCTTGGGTGCATTCCTTGTGGGATTGTTGCTCAACCGGCTTATTCCCCATGTGTCTCCGTTGATGAGTCATCTGGAGTTTGTGGGTAACGCGCTTTTCATCCCTTACTTTCTGATAGGTGTAGGTATGATGATAGACCTGCACGTCATTTTCGGCGAGGGCGATGCCTTGAAGGTTGCTGCCGTGATGATTGTGGTGGCCTTGCTTGGCAAATGGATTGCCTCGTGGATGACCCAGAAGATTTACCATATGGGGGCTTTGGAACGTGAACTGATGTTCGGGTTAAGCAATGCGCAGGCCGCCGCCACGCTGGCTGCCGTACTGGTGGGTTACAACATTATGTTGCCCAACGGCGAACGCCTGCTCAATGAAGACGTGCTCAACGGAACCGTCTTGCTGATACTGGTTACCTGCATTGTCAGCTCGTTTACTACTGAACGTGCCGCACGGAAGATTGCCATGAACGAGGCCCATCCCGAAGAGGAAGACCGTTCGCGCGAACCGGAAAAGATACTTATTCCCATTGCCAATCCGGCTACCATCGAATATCTGATGAACCTGTCGCTGGTGATTCGTGATCCCAAGCAGAAAGACAATCTGGTGGCATTGAACGTCATCAACGACAGTACCGGATCCGAGCAATTGGAACAGCGTGGCAAGCGCTACTTGGAGCGTGCTGCCAAAATTACGGCGG